>Ga0315295_10000541_pt1 | contig 32707 bp, 21 predicted proteins | sample YL17G14_0_MG_FD_204453 | JGI IMG/M metagenome (GOLD analysis project Ga0315295, IMG submission 204453) | Sediment microbial communities from Yellowstone Lake, YNP, Wyoming, USA - YL17G14_0 | ecosystem: Environmental > Aquatic > Freshwater > Lake > Sediment | place: USA: Wyoming | collected... | reverse complement strand
AAACGCAGGAGGCCTGCCAGCCTCACCCTGGCCCAGTCTGGCCGACAATCACTGGCCCAGTTTGGGTGACAATCGGTGGCCCAGTTTGGGTGACAACGCCTGGCCCACTATAGCCCGATAGATGACAGAAACTCCGCGCAGGCGCAACGGCACGTGTCCCCGCCGTCCCGACTATTCACACAAACTCGCGAGTCATTAGGCGGCATCCCCAGGCTTGCGTATGGGCGGGAGGAACGCACTCATAATCTCGCGCTTCGCACTCAGGCCTCTGGGTGTCTTGACGATCAAGTCCAGGGCGAGGAGGCGATTGATGTCTCGGGTGAGGGTCTTGTCGCCCTTGGTTGCATACGCCTCTGCTATCCGGGGGGAGATGAGGCGGATCTCGGATACGGGAACAGGATCTGCCTTCCCTGAGAGGTCGAGCAAGAGATGGCGCCGTCTGATGTTGGCCGGGCCTTCCTTGTCGCGGAACTTGTCGTGAACGTAGTTGATCCAGTGCACATGGAGTTGTTGTGCTCTTACTGTCTTGAGCTGGCTATTGAGTCCATCGAGGAAGCCCTGGAGGGCGTAGTCGATGAATGAGAAGGGGCCTTCCTGGGCCTTGTGGGATAGCTCAAGGTGCCTGTAGTACTCGGTGCGTGTCTGATTGTAGTGGTTGCTGAGGAGGTGCGCCGCGGTCGCCGGCACACCAGCTGCCAAGAGAATCTGGAACTCGACAAGCCTCGCCGATCTGCCATTGCCGTCGGCGAACGGGTGGATCCAAGCCAGATACAGGTGGGCGACGATCGCCTTGAGTAGACCGAACGCAATGTCGTACCCCGCAGGGGGCTTGAAGTCGGAATTGAGCCACTCGCAGAGGCGACGTGTGAGATACTCGCAATCTTCTGGAGGCGCCCCGCGATAGGCGCCGACAACGACTTGATGGCTGCGGATCTCGCCCGGACGAACCTCGTCAGGTAGAGGCAGCGCTTTCAAGGCCAGACGGTTGTAGTCCCGAATGTCATCCAGGCAGGCCTCGGGACTCTCGCCACCTAGGATTCGCTCCGCAACAAGGTTGCACGCCTCGATGATGTTGTCGACCTCCTGGCCGAGGTATTGCTTGGAAGGAGGCAAGTCAAGCTCACCGTCTATCCTCTTCAAGACTTCTTCCTCAGTCAGTGTGTTACCTTCAATGGCGGTTGTAGCGAGGACGCCTTTGGCCAGGAAGACCCGGTACATGTTCTTGGCCACAGAGGGGAGCAAAGGCACACCAGCAAGATACTGGCAGCTAGCCTGGGCTTGGCCGAGGAGTAGCCATGTGGTGTAGGAAGCTCGACGAAGGTCAAGCGAGAAGGTAAGCCAAGGGTGTGTCTTCTCGTATGTCCTCATCTGTGTCCTCTCAGGTGTCCTTCACAGTGACCAAGAACGCAGGTCGCGGCGCGATATGATTGCCCAGACTTACTTCATTCTTGACACTTATGTAAATAGCGGTCGGGGAGCTCAGGCTCCTCGGGCCCCAGAAGAAGCAGCGAAACGAGGATGCGGTGTCCTACGTCACAGGGATTATAGCGCGGAATCGGGTCTGGACGGAAGTGGGAGATGCCGGCCAAATGCCTCGAGCCAGGCTACCCGGCGGAGGCGGGCAATCCCTCCCCCACCCTGCGTGACGTCGGCAAGCCCGGCTAGCTGCAACTTCGGCCATGCCCGTCGGGTAACCCTCAGCGAGTTCTTGGTCTCCGCTAGCCACGCAGCCGTCTACGCAACCATCGCTGGCCACTTGGAGATATTGTCAAATGTTGTGGATCGCATCTTCGAAGGTGGCGATGCTGGTCTCGCCGCGCAGCGCTTCGACCACGATCCGGACCTCCTCCTCTCCCGAGTACCTCTTCCGCGTGACCCGCCGGAGCGTCCGGACAGTGGCTTCCGCTCTCTCCTTCTTCTCGGCCATTCTGCCCCCGTGTCGCTATACTAGGGTCGAGGAGTGCGTCTTGCCAAATGGCTCCTAATGTCCCGTTTGGTCTGACGACATACCCCTGAAGGGCGCAATACGATCGCGTGTACTTCTCCGAAGGTCAGTACCAGCACTGTCCCATGGGGGGTGAGCATATGAGAATCGCCCTGACCGCGGACGTACATCTGACGACAAGAAGGGAGCATCCCGGTCGATTCGACGCCCTGGAGTGCGTGCTGAAAGGCGCCGTGAAGGAAGGTGCTGAGGTCCTCATCATCGCAGGGGACCTCTTCGACGCTGCGCGGCGCGGCTATGCCGAGTTCGAAGGCCTGTGCCGGGACCGGCGCTTTGCTGCCCTGCCAATCCTCGTGATCCCAGGCAACCACGACGCTGACCTCTCGCAAGGCGAAATCGCCCTCAAGAACGTTCAGGTCATCACGGAGCCCCAGCTCCTGGCGCTTGACCGACAGGGTCCAGGAGTCCTCCTGATCCCGTACAAGTCGCAGGAGACGATGGGCGAGCGCATCGCGCCGTTCAGGGAAAGCCTGGAAGATGGGCGCTGGATCTTGATCGGGCATGGCGACTGGAGCGAGGGTGTCAGGGTCCCCAACCCGTACGAACCCGGCGTGTATATGCCTCTGACGAGGAAGGACCTGGCGGCCTACAAGCCCGGGAAGGTGCTGCTTGGACATGTGCACCTGCCGGTCGACCTGGAGCCGGTTCACTACCCCGGATCCCCCTACCCCATGGACATCACCGAAACGGGACCGCGGCGGTTCCTCCTGCTCGACACCGAGACCATGCAGGTCGAGCCACGCCAGGTAGAGACAGACGTCATCTACTTCGACGAGCGCCTGGTCGTGATACCGATGGAGGACGAATCGAGCTACGTCCGAGACCAGATCCAGCGCCGGGTCGAAGGCTGGGGCCTGGAAGCTGGCGATCAGAGCAAGGTTCGGGTTCGCCTGAGGGTGGCCGGCTACTCTTCCGATCGTAAGGCGCTGGCGGAGATCCTGGACGAGAGCCTCGGAGCATACCGCTGCTACGAGGATCAGCGCCCGGACATCTCCGCGGTGTTGATATCGACCGACCTTGACCGGAAGTACATCGCCGAAAGAGCGCGCGCCTCGATCGAGGCGCTGGGTTGGCCCAAGGAACCCGGGGAGCCGTCCCAAGACGAGATCCTCGAGGCGGCCCTTCAGGTCATCTACGGGGGGGAGTGATGGCTATCCGAATCAAGGAAGTCGCCGTCCAGCGCCTCGGTCCCCTTCCTGACTTCAGCATGCAGTTCGGGGACCTGAACCTGATCTACGGACGCAACGAGGCCGGGAAGACCTACCTGGTGGAGTTCATCCTGCGCTCGGTCTTTCGAGAGGCCCGCGAATGGTCCCTTCGCCCGGCGATGGGCCAGGGCAAAGTCATGCTCTCGGGAGTGCAGGCTGAGCCCACGAGCTTCAGCGCGGACAGCCGTAAGAAGCTCGAGGACTACTGGGCTAAGGGCGAGACAGGTCTCCCCGCGAACATGGCTGCCCTGTTGGTCGTCAAGGGCGCAGAGCTGGCCCTGGTCAAGGACCAGCCCGGCGGGATAAGTCGGGCAATCCTGAAATCCTATCTGTCGAGGGATGTCGTTCTGGACGAGATCCTGGGAAGGATCTCCCTCACGCTGCAGAAGGCCCAGGTGGTTGACGGTAAGGTCGAGGGGGATCAGCGGGGGGAGATCAAGGCACGCCGGGAGTGCATGGAGCGCCGCGAACACATCGAGAAGCTCTTCCGGGAGATCGAAGAGAGGTACTCTGGGGGCCGGCGCAGGGAGCTTGAGCTTCGGAGGGATGAGCTCAATGCCCAGGCGATCCGGCAGGATCAGGCGAAGCGGCACCTGGCCTACAAGCTGAATCAGGAGATCGGTAGGCTTGAGCAACAATGGCGTCGCCTTCCCGAGGGGGAGTTGCAGAGGCTGAGAAGCGGCTTCGACGCCTACCAGCGTGACCTCGGGCGGCTCGCTCAGCGCGAGGAGCAGCAACGATCACTCGGCAAGGGGAGTGCAGATTACGAGTGGCTCGTGCAAGCCATCGGCGTCTGGGAGTCGAGGCAACTCGACCGCGCCACTCGACCCGGCTGGGCCCTGCTTGTCCTGGGAGGTATCCTGCTGGCCGGGGGACTGATGGCGGCGGTCGCCAACTTCAATCTGCTGGCAGTGGCATTGATCCTTGCCGGCGCCGCCCTGACTGCGTTCCACCTTCGCCGCCTGTACCAGCAGCTGCGTCTCGCTCCGGAGGCAGACGAACTGCGCCGGCTTTCCGAGGATTTCGAGACGCGCTTCGGGGAGAAACTCTTGAGTCTGGCGGGACTGAAGCACCGCGAGGCGGCACTCCGTGAGCCCCACTTCAAGGCCAAGGCGCTCCGAGAAGAGTGTGAGAAGGACCGAGGCAGCGTCGAGCAGCAGGCAGCTGAGCTGGCAGGGCAACTGCGGGTGCTCGTCGGGAAGGACCTCCCTAGCGATGCGTGGGGCAATGTGGTGGATCGCCTTGAGGCCGCAGCGAAAGCGCTAAATGGCAAGATCAATGAACTGAGGGTCAATCTGGCCTCCCTCGGGTTGAGTGAAGACACCTACCTGGCGGCAGGCCCGGAGGCCGAGTTCGATCCATTGCAGCTCCGGAGCATCGGGGCCCAGCTGGAGGATACCGATCGCGAACTGCGTGATATTCAGACCGGTCTGGACAATCTCAAGCAGTCCGTCTGCAACGAGACCGGCGGTGATATCTCAACCTCCTGGCCCGACGTGCTCGAGCAGCTGCGGCTGCATCGGCAGGAAGTCGTCGACGAGTACAAGAGCCTCACCGCTCAGGTCCTTGCGGAGATCGCAGTGAATGTCGTGCTGGTAGATGTCAGGACACACGAAGACGAGAAGATCAGGAGCGGACTGAGGGCCACTCCGGTGCTGGCGTCGCTCGAGAAGATCACGGGCCGCTATGCGTCGTTGGAGATGGACGGTGATCAGCTGGTAGTCTCAGACCCGTATGGGGCCTACCCACTGCCGAGCCTGAGCACGGGCGCACAGGAGCAGGTTCTGCTCGCCGTCCGGATGGGGTTTGCCTCGATGCTTGCAGGAGGCCAGCCGCTCTTCCTGATCCTGGACGACGCCTTCCAGCACTCGGACTGGCTGCGGCGCGAGCGACTGGTCGAGGAGGTTGTGCGTCTGGCGAAGGACGGGTGGCAGGTCACCTATCTGACCATGGATGAGCACTTGAAGGGTCTCTTCCAGACGGCGGGAAAGAGGAACTTCGGGGATGCCTTCGCATTCGCGGAGATCTGAGTAGCGGCGGCTCAACCTCCGCGGGTTGAGGACCAGAGTTACTCAAGCGAGACGAGGCGCACTTGGCCGCGGCAGTCCAAGTAGCACAGTCGAGGCAGCACGGCCGTGCCGAGGAGCAAGCGCGCCACTTGGGTATAGCGCTCCATCTGCCGGCGGTACTCTCCCGTCGCTGCCTCCGCTTCGGCATCATCCTTAAGCTCGTCTATCTTGAAGTCGAGTAGCACCCACTCCGAGCCCTGGCGGTACAGGAGGTCGATCACACCGGCGTCCACTCGGCCGCCAGGAAGAGGTCTGCTGTACGGGACCTCATGGTATCGCCCTTCGGAGGCGGAGATCTCCGCCCAAAGGGGATGCTCCCGCAGACGACCTAGGAGCTTTCGGGCTTGGGCAACTGCCTCGGCTTGCTGGTGTTGATCAACCAGCCCGGCGCCGAGCGCCACCGTCGCCAGCAGCTTGTCGAAACCCTCATCGCCCGGGAACAGCCAGCACTCGATCGCTTTGTGGACCATCGAGCCCACCACCGCGGCTGGGGGATGTATGTGTTCGCCGGTTGTGCGCCAGTCGCGTCGAGGCTCCTCCTCGCCCTCCTCAGGTGGAGCCTCCGGTGCCGGAGTGATCAGCGACCGGTACAGCGGCGTCGCCACACTGACGGGCGCAGGTGCAGGGGCTACGGCCGCTTCCGCCTCCAGGGAGGGAATCTCCTCGGCGATAACCTTTGCCTGCAGGACCGCCCCGTTGGGCAGTTCCATCGGCTGCCACTGCCCGGACGCACCGGCCAGGACGTTGACGTCATAGCCGGCTGTCTCCAGCAGGTACTCTAGCCAGCCGTCTACCCGCCACGTTCCGCGCGAGCTTGTGATGTGGCCGCTGACGACGAGCTTCTCCTGCGCGCGGGTGGTGGCCACATACAGCAGCCGGCTGTCTTCGGCGTCGGATTGCTCGTCGTCCATCCACCTGGCGAGGCGGTAGGCCAGGGACGAGCTTTCGGACCGGTCCCCGGCGAAGACGAGACCGGTGTCCGGCAGGACGTAGGCCGGCTGGGAGGGGTTGCGGATTTGGCGGGAGGCGTCGGCAAGGACGACCCAGGGGAACTCGAGGCCCTTGGCTTTGTGGATCGTCATCAGGCGCGCAGCGCCGTCCGCTTCGACTGGCGCCTCCCCTTCCCTGGCACCCACGTCACGCAGCGTGCGGACGTAGTCGAGGAAGGCCCGGACGCGCACGAGCTGGCTGGTGTGGGCGTCGGCCAGGAGCTTGTCGACGTTGCGCCAGTAGCGGTGGTGAGCGCTGGCCAGGGCGGCGCGGTAGTCGGACTGGTCGAGGGCGCGCTTGAGCAGTTCGGCGACCGGGAGACGGTCGACGAGGGGTTCGAGGCTCTCGAGGAACTGGCGCGCACGCTCGGCCACTGCCCGATCGGGGACATCCAGCGCGCTGAGGTCGCCCAGCAGCGCCGAGCGGATGGACCTGAGCTCACCAATGCCTACACGCAGCTGGTACAGGGCAGCGTCAGTCATGCCGAAAGCGGGCGATCGGAGGAGCCCGGCCAGCGCCAGATCGTCCCAGGGCGTGGCAAGCGCCTGCAGCATATTGAGCAGGTCACGGACCTCAGGGCGGTCGTAGAAACCGCGCCCGGCGACGGTCACAAAGGGGATGCCGGCGCCTTCGAGAGCGTCCTCATACGGAGCGAAGCCGGTCGAGGCGCGGAAGAGGAGCGCAACATCCTCCCAGGAGGCAAGCTGGCCTTCCTTGCGGAGCTCGATCAGCCGCCTGACGAGAACCCGGGCTGCGTGCGGCCGTGCGGCTTCGGCGTTCTCCCCCACCCCAACGACCAGTTCGACGTAGGGGCTCGCCACCCCGGGGCGGGGCTCGTGGCGATGCGCGGTTATCGGCGTGTACGGCACGGCAAAGGGGCGGTCGGGATCATCCCCCTGCCCCATGATCGGCCCGAGGAGCGGATCCAGGGTGCGGAGCAGACCCTCGTGGGCGCGGAAGGTGAGATTCAGCTCGACGGACTCCCCACCGCGGGCGGTGATCGACTCGCCCATGCGGCGGAAGACGGTGACATCGGCGCCGCGGAAGCGGTAGATACTCTGGCGCGCATCCCCGACGACCAGTACCCGCCCGGGCGTATCACCCAGGAGCGCGTCGACGATGTCACGCTGGCGCGCGTTGGTGTCCTGGAACTCGTCCACCAGGATGGCGGAGAGCTCCACCTGCCACTTGTGACGCACGTCCGGGATGCGGAGGAGGTCGAGGGCCTTCTGCTCGAGGTCATCGAAGTCGAGGGCGAAACGCTCGTCCAGGCTCTCCCGGTAGGCGGCCTGCGCCTGGCCGAAGAGCGCTGCCAGGCGAGGCAGATCCGCGGAGAAGGCTGTTTCGGCCGCAGGGTCAGGAGGCGCGTCCTTGGCATCCTCTCCGCCAAGCCAGGGCGCGATGCGGGCGCTGTAGGAATCGCGAAGGGAGCTCACGCAGGCCTTCGCCTGGCTGGTCTTCTTTCCCGCCTGCAGGCCCATGCGGCTGCGCCGCAGAGCGAAGAGCAGCGTGGCGGCTGCGAAAGCGTCACGGGCAGCCAGCGCGGTCTCGATGGCCCGCCAGTCCGCAAGGAAACCGGTAACCTGATCGGCGAGCTTGTCGCCCGCGTCCTGCAGCAGGCTCCCATCGTCTGCCAGGCGCTGCAGGTCGGCAAGCGGGACGGCGACGTCTGGGGAGTCGATCCAGGCTTGCAGTCGCAGGCGGACGGCCTCGCGCCAGCGGCCACTGTCGCCGGTGTCCGCGGTGATGGCTGCCTGCGCGTCCAGACGGCGCTCAAGGAGGAACGAGAGCACGCGTTCAAGAGCCTGCGGGCTGAAGGAGGCGAAGAGCGGCGCGGCCTCCGGCGATTGGACCGCCCAGGCTAGCGCCTGATCGACCGCCTGCTGGCGGAGCATCGCCGACACGCCTTCCTCGACGACCTCGAACTCGGGGTCTACCCCGGCCTGTGCCGGGAAGGCGCGCAGCACCTCGGCGCAGAAGCTGTGGATCGTGCCGATCCGCGCGGCGTCCATCCCGGCCTCAAGTGCGGTCCAGGTAGCACGCTCGGCAGGTGTGGTAGAGGCTTCCGCGCGGCCGCGGACGACGCGCCGGGCGCGGTTGCGCATCTCGCGCGCTGCCTTCTCGGTGAAGGTGATGGCCAGGATCTGGCGCGGCGAGCAGCCGTCCTCAAGCAGCGACAGGTAGCGCGCCACGAGCGTGCGGGTCTTACCCGACCCGGCGCCGGCGGTGACGATGACGTCCCGGCCGCGAATGCGGGCGGCGTGCTGCTGCTGGGCGGTGAGGTCCGACAGGTCGACGCTCATCGCCTCACCTGGGCGTCCGGCTGCCTGGTGCAAGTGGCAAGGCACGGCGCAGGGCGTTCGGCTTGCGGGGACATGTCACGGGCGATCACCTGTGCACCACTAGTCACCACAGCGACGGCGCGTAGCGCCAGCACCAGACGGCCGCCGGGCAGTAGCTCGGACAGCCGCCACGCGGCGGCTGAGGCGGGAATGCGCCGCCACGCACGCCGGTCACGATGCGGCGGACGTGCGCCAGCGCGACCTGGGCCGCTCCGTCCGAGCCGCGGAGCGTCACGTCCTCGGTCTCATGCACGAAGCGGGACAGCTTGAGCGAACCGGCTTCCGCCGCCAAGATGGCCCAGTACAGGCCTTCTGCCGGATCGCCCAACCCGAGCGCGTCACGCGCTGCCAGCGCATAGAGCGGGAGTTGCAGGCGCCTGCCGTCAACAAGGTCCTGGGATCCGAGGTGGGAGGATCCGGTCTTGTAGTCCATCACGCGCAGCTCGCCGGACGTATTGACGTCTACTCTGTCGATCACGCCGCGCAGGAGCACGGGTTCGCCGTCTATTTCGAGCTCGAGCGGCGGCGCGTCCTTCAGTCCAAAGGCGACCTCCAGCGCACTTGGTCTCCATCCGCCTCCGAGTGCGATGAGCTCGCGCACGGTCTCGGTCAGGCGCTCGAGGAGGTGCTCTTGCTCCATGGCCCACAGCGGCGAGGGGCGGAAGGCGTGTTCCTGCGGGGCCCGGGCGAAGTGGGTCCGGGCGGCCTCGTTGAGAGCTGCGACCACAGCCTCCGCGTCTGTGGGATCGCTTGCCTCGCGAAATGCCTGCTCAAGGATCGCGTGCAGCAGCGTGCCCAGCTGTGAGGCGTTCAGCCCGAGCTCAGGAGGCTCCCGGGCTTCCAGACCGAGAACCTGCGAGACGAAGTACCAGTGCGGACAGGTGCCGTACGTCTCAAGCCGGCTCGGGCTCCAGGAGTGATCGGGGCCATAGGTCGCAGTCAGTCGGTCGCGAGCAGCCGAGAGATCACCCTCGAACGGGCCGGCCGCCTGTGGCGCCAGTCGGGCGTGAAGGACATCGCGGGCGTGACGCAGCCGCTCGAAGCGGGGCAGGAGTTCCTCGTACGAAGCCGGCAGGCTCCCGCGCCGGACGGCGGTGAACAGTACCTCTTCGGGTGAGGCCGCATCGGCAACGGGACGCGGGTCGTCCGGCCGGACGGGCACGGGAGGCTCGGTGAAGAGGGCAGTGGCGGCGCTCCAGTATGGAGATGGCTCCCAGCGCTGGCCATCATCGGCGAGCGTTGGGCGGGTGAGAAGCAAGAACTCGTCCGCCCGGGTGACGGCCTGATAGAACAGGCCTCCCTGCTCACGGCCGATGCGTGGTTCAAGGCCGAGCTCGGCGCGGACCTTCTCACTGAGGAAAGGATCCTCTCGCTCAACCTCCGGGAACAGGCCTTCCGAGAGACCGAGGAGCGCCACGGCGCGGAAGCGCAGGCCTCTTGCCTCGAGCACGCGCAGGACAAGCACCGCCGGCTGCCTCCCGACGGCAGGCTCCCGGCAGAACGTGCCCTCGAGTGTGCTGCCCAGTTCCCTGAGGAAGTCCACGTACCCGACTGCCTGCTCGCCGGCGACGCGCTCGCCGAGGACCAGCGCGCGGAATGTCTCACGCAGGCCGAGTGCGGCCGCCTGATCGAGGTCAGTTTCCTGCCGCTCGAAGAAGGCGACTTCTTCCAGCAGGTCCTCGAGCCAGTTGACCCAGGCATGGGTCGGCTGAGGTCCGGGAGGCTCGAGGCGCTGGGCGATGGCTTGCAGGCCTTGCCACAGGGTGTCGGCCTCCGCCGCGACCGGAAGTTGCGGAGCCTGGAGCGCCTCGTTCTCCTCGCGCGGCGGAGGTGCATCGAGCCGGGCAAGGCGCGCCAGCGTGTCCTGCCACTGATCCAGCCCAGCAATGACTGGGCCCGCCAGACCTGCCAGCTCCAGCGGTTCAGCCGCTTCGGGGGTCAGGCCGAAGCGGTTGAGGTCGAAGTAGGGACAGCGGATTGCCTCGAGCGTCAGGGAGCGCGGCCACTTCTGCGGGTGAAGCGTCAGCAGATCTAGGAGAGCGGCGATCCCGGCAGCGGAGGCGAGCGCGTCTCCGTGCGTGAACCGCAGCGGCATCCCAAACTCGGTGCCCGCCTCGCGGAGAAACGGGCGGTATCTCTCAGGGTCCGGCGTGACGAGCGCACACTCATCCGGGCGCACTCCGTCTCGCACGATGCGGGCCTTGATCCAGCGCAGCGCCTCACGCGCCTCATCTGCTGGGGAGCGCGCTTCCAAGAATGCGATGCGGCCTTCGGTAGGCAGGTCCGGGGCGGTGGACTCGAAGAGGTTCTGCTCGAGGTGCGTGAGGGGAGCGGGGCCGCTCGGTTCGGCAGGGAGGTCGTGCAGGACGGCATCCGGGATAGCCCTGCGGAAGGCGTCCAGCGACCGAGCGAAGCGGCGATGAGCGGTGCGCGTCGTGGTGGGCGAGCCGGGCAGCGTGACGAGGACCTGCGCCCCACCCTGCCCCAGCAGGCGGATCGCTGCCAGCTGGGCGGTGTCGAAGGAGTCGAAGCCGTCGACGACGACAAGCCGCAGGTCGGAGATCACGCCGGGGTTGCGCTCGAGCGCCTCAATCGCCAGCCAGTTCAGGCCCTCGGGATCCACCCACCCCGCTGCCTCGAGGCGTGTCTGGTACTCGGCATACACTCGTGCCAGCTCGACCAGCGCGGGGTCATGCGTCTCGGCAATCCCAAGGAGTGGACCCGGGAAGACACGTGCCTGCTTCAGCTCGGCGATGCGGCCGATAAGGGCGTTGATGAAGCCTGGCATCCGGGCGACGGCGCCGTAGTGCTTGAGCTGTCCCTGTGAGGCGAGCTCCTGAATCGCGCCCTGGACGAGCCGATAGACGACGGGCTCTTCGGCGAGGGGCACCGGGGCGGCAGCACGGAGGAGGACCATCTGGTACAGGTCGCCGAAGGTGCCCACGCGGACGCCAATCGCACCTCCTGCGGCGGCCAGCCGGCGGCGAATGGCCGCTGTCTGCAGGCGGTCAGGGACGATCACCCAGGCGGGTAAGGGCTTGTGGTCTGCTTGCGCACGGCGCACCAGATCAAGGCAGTGGCGTGTCTTGCCAGTTGCGGAAGGGGAGACAAGAAGAGTGACGGTCATTGTGCGGTCGGGGGCCCGTCCAATGGTAAAGCGGACCTAGTGTTCTTTCCATGCTGAATGGAATCTTCGCTCAAGAACCCGGGGACGGCAACCCTATGCGTGGCAAGAGCTCGATGCGCTTGGAGTACGGCGATACCCGCCCGGCGCCGCGCGATCAGAACCCGCGCATGCTGGCCGCCGCAAACGCTGTCATGCCCGGGGACTCGGACTGCTAGGCAATGGGGACAAGGGCGATTGAGGTTAGATTCGGCGTGGACGTGAGTCTCGTGAAGGCAGTTTGGCGATCGGCGGGCCCACCGCGGGCGGATTGGCACTTTTCCGGCAGGGGAGGCGGTCCGGATCCCCTACCCTGATGATCGCAATCATCCGTCAGCCGGAAGGCCCGCGTGGGTTCTTGCCAGTGCCAAACGCTTACTAGAGCCCCCTCACTAAGGCCCCCCAAGTGCCTCATGCCGTAGAGTTTCCCGATGCTCACGCCAATTGGGGTCTCTCGTCCTTCGCCGCGCGCCGCCACACGATCCGGCACCTTGATCTGATTGGCCTCGATGCGGCAGCACTTGATCAACGGAGCGCACTACGAGTGCGCCGATTCTCCAATTCACGACACGACTGCATGTTCGGCCTCAGTGCCGCCTGAAGCACTTCCTCGATGCTGCTCACGGGATGGAGCTTGACCGCCTCAAGGATGTACTTGGGAGACCCCTCGGCCTCCTTCAAGTTCCCTTCGGGCAGGATGACCTCCTTGACGCCTGCTTCGTATGCAGCCCTGACCTTCTGGAGCACACCGCCAACGGGAAGCACCTTGCCCATGATGGTGATTTCTCCCGTTAGTGCAACATCGTTGCGTACTGGGATTCCTTTCAGTGCGGAGACGATCCCCGTGACAATGCTGATCCCCGCCGATGGCCCTTCTTTGGGGATCCCCATATACGTCGCGAGGACGGCCACATCGAAGTTCTCCCGCCACTCTGCCGACACCCCAAGATCGTTGTGCCTGGCCCGAATGTACTGTGCTGCAGCCTCTATGCTCTCCCGCATCACGCGCTGTATCGACCCGAGGGGCACAATCCTCCCCGAGCCCTTTGTCGCCTGCATCTCGAACCGAAGGATGCAACCATGATCCCCAGACACCGCCAGCCCCACCACCTCGCCCACTGCAGGGAGAGGAGGTAGTTCGACCTTATGTACACGTGCCGCATCGGGCAGAGTCGGGACACTCACCTTTCCGCTCGGCAGCATCTTGGCCGCCAACTGGATCCGATCGTACTCTCCCGGCGCCAAGAGGTGCAGCTGGTTGCGGACACGTTGCCGCAGCTCGCAACTCAAGCTCAAGACCTCTTCAAGCTCTTCATCCGAAACGGTCCCGTTCGGGAAGAGCAGTTTCAGCAGCCCAGAGGCGGACTTGAGGATCGCACGCTGATCGCGTCCCGAGACGCCGTACTCCGTCTTCGCCGCATCGATGAGCTCGAAGCGGCCGCGCAGAGGACCCAAGACCTCGGCCTTGCGGAGTTCATGCATGATTTCGCAGAAGTAATCGGTGATGAACCCGTAGTCTTTGGCGTAGCTTTCCGGGCCCAACTTGGGGATTTCCCAACCCGGAAGATACCCATGCATTCGATCCAAGAAGGCCGTGACTTGGAGGAAGTCCGGCAGGGGCTCGAACAACTGATAGTACTTCTCGTGCGGAAGCCTGCCCTGAACGTCAATGTTCCCAACGAAAGTGAGGCTGGCGAACGCCAGGATCTCCTTCTTTCCCCGACTGAAGCGGCCGTCTTGCATGTAGCCCTGCATGATACTTACAAGCGACTTCGGATCCGTGAAGTCGGTATTCGCGATCTCATCAAACACAACCACGTCACGCGTGCCAACTTCCCCCATACGGCCGGTGTTCAGGTTGATGAACAGCTGCGCCGGAGTCGCCCGTCCACCGGAAAGCACCCTCGCATAGTAGGAAATGTTACGGTAGAGGTACGTCTTACCCGTCTCCCGCGGGGCGAGCTCGACGCTGTTGTAATTGGTCTCAACCAGGGGAATGCATCGACAGATGTAGAGCAGCTTCTCGCGGTGGTTCAAGCGAGAGGGATCCAGACCACAGGTGTTCACCAGAATGTCAAGCCATTCCTCGCCCGTGAATTCCTTGCGCTTGCTGACGAACTCGTCTACGTTGACCACCGCGACCTGAAACGGCGTGAAGGCGTTCACCGAGAAGGGCCGTATCTTCTTGTTGTAGATCTGGGTCTCATCGTAGGTCAGCTCGATCGTGCCCCACATCCCTCCCGACAGCAGCATCGGGTATTGGCGGATAATGCTCTCAGGAATATTCACGAAGCTCTCGTTGATGGCGTCAACGGACGCCCAGTATTTGTCTTCGGTCTCAACCAGTCGCGCTTCCAGGTTGGCGATGACCGAGTGGCTGCGGTTCTCCCGGATATAGTGCCGGATCTTCTCTGCCTCGGCTCCATGGACGAAGTTCTCCTTCAAGCGCCGGACAACCTTGTCCATGTCCTCTTGGAACGTCTCTTCCGAGCAGTAGTTGTCGATCAGGTATTCCAAGACATACCTGGGAAACTCATCCACCCCGGTATTGATCGTGTGGGTCTTGTCCACAACCTTCCCAGAGAAGACTTCTTTGAGATTCAGGTTCATCTAGACTCCTGCCAGCCCACTGGTTTGCCAGCGCGCGGTTGGAAGCCCCGGGGCAGCATGGCACTGCGATCTTGAATCATGCGCCAACCACATGGGTCACTTCAGCAACAACCGCATGCACACTTGGTAGTCCTCCTCCACGGCCACCTGTACCTCCTCCGGCAACGCCTCCACCCTCAACCCACCCCTCTCGTACAACTCCTTCCCCTGCCCATACATCCCCGACCGCTTGCAATGCCTCACCCACTCTGCTAGGGTCGCATCGCTCGACCGCTCCCCCTCCGGGATCTCGATCCCCTCCGCCAGCATCGCCAGGTACCGCTTGATCCGCCGGCCCGTACCCTTTGTCCGGCCGTCGGCCTTTGCCTGCTCCTCGTCCTCATTTGCCGCAGGCCGCCACGTTCCCTCCTCGGTCTTGTAAAAGTAATCCGGCAGGAACTCAGCCAGTTCTCGTCGGGGCTTGTCTTTCACCCCATATACGTACCGCTCGAAGAGGTCACTGTAGTGCACCCCCTCCTCCTCCGGGTGCTCCTTCAGGTACTTCTTCATGAAAGTGGTCAGGTTGGCGGCCGCATGGTCTTCCTTGGCTGACTCCGCCTCGTCGCGAACCGCCAGTTCCGTCTCCTTCAGGTACCACCGCCCAACCTCGTTGGTTCCCCACAGGTTCGGATCCTCATTCTCGAACAAGTCCTTCTTCACCGGTACCTTGACCTCGACCGCCACCTGCCTGAGCAGCTCCTCGAAGTCATGGGGCTCCATCGCCCCTGCCCGCACCATCCGGCTCACCACCTGATCGTAGATCCGGTCCTTTGCGGCACCTGGATGGGCGGCCAGGTGCTCCCGCATCACTGTGTGCACTTTCTCCCGAAAGGTCGACGCGTCTTCGGATCCCGTGAACGCCACGGCCGATACGACCTCCCCAAGCCTCGGCTTCCGGAAGTTGATCACCAGGTCGCGCTTAGTGACCTTGTCGGCCGTCAACTGGTTGAAGGACTTCTGGCCAGTCTCGATGAATAGGGTAACACCCGACTGGTCAACTACGAAACCGATTTCGGCCATGAGGTCCTGGACAAGCTCCCATGTCCCTTCTGAGGTGTCGTGATAGCAAAGCGAGAGCCATCGGCCAGGTTTTAGCACGCGGTGGCACTCGAAGAAGGCCTGTCGCATCATGTTCGCCCAGTCTTGTTCCGTCTTGCCCCGCACATCGTTGACGACGATCTCTTCATCATGCCAGTGAGTGTCAAGGCCCAGCCAGGCCTCCCAGATGAAGTTCAACTCGCCGTATTGCACATTGGCGCCATAGGCAGGATCGGTAAACACGTAGTCCATGCTTGCGCCGGGCAGTTGGTCAAGCCTCCGACCATCCTGGGTCGATACTGCAACCGCGGAACCCTTGACTCGCTCGCATATGGACACATAGCCCTTTAGAAGCCGCTTGTGCTTGTTCTCAAAATGCTTCCACACGGGCTCTTCACAGGACACTTGAGGTAGATAGTACGTACCGCTGATCACGTAGAAGGGGAACGTGGCATTAGGCATGTATCGATTCATCCGAGAGAGACCAAGCGTCACGCCAGTGAGCACAAACTTGAGGGCATCTCCCAGCTCACAGTTGAGGTTCTTGACCCCCTCCATAATTGCAGAAACAGCCCACAGGTTACGCCTTGTGAATAGCTCATCGACTGTTCGGAAGTTGCTTGTGCCCGCTCTCCACTTGACCCCCCACTGCTCTTGGTCCTCCGGCGCATGCATCATCCTGTCCGTTGGATACCAGTGCGGGATGTCCCTGCCCTCTATCTCCCGGATCTTCCCCAGGTCATACTTCTCGAAGTACTCCCGCTTCTTCGGGTCCGTGTCATTGTGCCGACGTTCCCCTCGCTTCGGATTGCAGCCCGCCTCGCATAGATAGCTCACCAGCACCGGCACGGCACCGAACTTCTCCGCCCGCGTGCTGATCTTCTCCTCAATCCCCTTCTTGTAGCAATGCGGGCACACACTGATCTTCTTCGCCTTCCCCTTGGCCGTCTTCCCAGCCACCTCTACACAGTCAAACAACGGCACCTTCTCCAGGCACCGCGGACATTGGAACACTTGCGAGTACACCGTGTACCCCGTCGTGGCCTTCCCCCCACATCGGTCACAGCGGGTCTCATACAGCCAATCGATCTCGGGCTTGACCCTTGCCTTAAGCTCCTCAAACGCCCGCCGAAGCTCCTCTACATCCACCGGCGTGCAGTAGTTCTTCGTGATGAATGTGGCTGCCGGCGACCGGTCAATCGCAATCGCTTTCCGCCCCTCCATCAGCGCCGCGAGCGCCGTCCCTCCAGAGCCACAGAAGGGATCGAAGACCAGGTCCCCGGGCTGCGTGTAGTGCCGGATGTACTGGCGGATGGCATCGTGTGGCTTCTTCGACCAGTACGTGTGCATGTTGTAGATCGCCGTCGCCTTCGTCGTCTCGATCGGCTTGTCGAAGGCCGGGACGTCATAGGTGTCCTTCTCTGAATCGTACGGCCGTTCCCTGACATGCTCTTCCACAAACTGGCGTAGGTTCGGGTTCGGCCTATCCCCCGAGTAGTAAACCTGCGGCATCTTCGGGACAGGCGAGCTAAACATGCTGGGCTGACCCGATCCGGCCACCTTCTTCTTCGCCATCAGCACTCACCTCTCAATGAATCGGATCGCAATCCCAAGGGAAACGCCATCTACCGCCCTGCGTCCTTAGGTGCCAGCCCGAGGATCGTCCCGAGGTTACCCACTCTCCGAATGATCCGCTCAGAACTCAGTTGGATCGTGACCTTCTTGGTCTGCGTCTTACGCAGGATACGCCGGTTCTCGCGATAACCTACTGTAACGGTAAGGACCCGATCCATGACCCCCACCCGACGCTCATCCTCGTTGGCCTCCTCGGACCTCGGCCGCACCTGGAGAGTAACGTTGGCCCCACCACGCGGCACGAAGTGCACCTGCCGGGGCAGTTCTGTGCCCTCGCCGTAATTGGCCTCGACTTCAAGCCGCAGATCTTCCTCCGAGGAATCCGACCGCTCTACACGAAGGTGATACTCCGCCGTCGTCCCCTCCACAAGCTCAGCAGGACCTGCGATATCTCCGAGCCGCACGAGGCCCTCTCCCCGAGCTTTCACCCTCAAGACGATCATCGGAACGATGAGCTCCTGGAGCGATATGCCGCCATGGCTGAATGCATCCGGGTTGAAAGCCGCCCTCGGTCGCGCTAGCGCATACCCCACCTTCGGGAAGATGATGGAGGCAACGGGCTTCCGGACATCTGTGCCCGTCCGCCGATCAAAGGCGCCAACCACGGCAGGCATTCGAAGGTCCTTGGTCGCGAACTCAACAACGCCCTCCCGTAGCTTGGCTGGCGCGCCAGCATCTTCCAGCCCAACTTTCAGCCACGCGTTGCGATAATGGCAGTCCTGCACGTCGCTGAGTAGGGACTCGTCGACCTGCAGCCTCCCACGATCCACTCGTCCGAATCCGTGATCCGCTGTCACGAACACCTTCGTTCCGGGGCTTAGGGGCCTAAGGATTGCCGCCACCTCCGTTTCGAGAACGTTCTTGACGAGCTGCTGGTAGATGTATTCCAGAGGTCTTGAAGGCACCTCTCGCCCGTCGGATAGCCGCTTCATCTCATTGTGATGGAGTGCTTGATCGCACAACTCGAAAATGCACACATCGAGGTTCCCGGCGCGATAACGAACCACCTCGCCCGTTCCGGCTCCTTCGGGCGCTACAACATCAACGGGGCCTTTGTAGTCAATCGCGTGAAGCAGCCCCTGCGCAAGCAGTCTGTCCTCCCCCGCACCCATATCGAATTGATCCGGAAACGTGCCTGCGCTGATTGCCTTCCTTGTCACATGGGTTTCGGAAGGCAGCAAGGAGATAGCCGGCACGTCCTCGACGACCTCCATGCGCTCGAGGAGCAACGGCCGAAGCAGCTCATCCCACATGTCATACCGCATGCCATCGAACACTAGAAGAACCGCTTTCTCCTTCGCCGGGTCCCACTGATGCTTGAGGCAGAACCGCATAAACTGCGCCGTGAGAACGGGGACATTATCCTGCTTGCGATCATTGCGCACCCACACAGGGTACTGAAGACGGACCAGTTCCTGGAAGGCACGATTAGCCTGATCCAGCTCCGATTCGACCTCCCGGACCAAGACCCGAACCCGCTCTCTGACGCGACGTAGCGCAGCGACGAAGGCCGCCGGTAGTTCCTCCTCCGGTCGAGGTAAGAGCACAACAGTGTCGGCCAGTCTCTCGAGCTGAGAAAACTGGTATTCCAGACGGTTAAGCCGCGACTCGTTCCACGCACTCCAGAAGGAAACGAATTCGAGCGAGGAGGAGGATGTGGCACGGAGACGCTTCACGGTCGCCGAAAGTGTCGCCTTCAGAGCCAGACAATCAGTGGCCAATAAGTACGCGCGCACGGTATTCGCATATGCCTGGGACTGGCGTTCGTCGATGAAGCCCAGCCCCTCGGGCTGAGTACTCGCTCGTTCGCCAGCGCCTTCGGCTTCAGGTTGCAGAACCGCTCGCACCCGATCGTGAACTTGCTTCGCGGGGGCACCACCCAGCAGGTTATCCAGCGCCAGGAGCACGCACAGCCCGCGACCCAGCGCGGAGTACCGTTCCTTCTCAATGTACTCGACCATCCGATTGGGCTGGGATACGCCAAAACGCTCGAGGAGCAGGTAATGCAATTCGTCGGCGGAAAGGCTCTCTTCTACCCCCTGGAGGTCGCGGTCTGCTTGCGCGGGATCGAGGTGGACCAACTTGAGTGCCGATTGGGCGAGTTCATCGGCTGACAGCTGTCCCCATGCCGTCAGACCAGCCTCAAAGTGATTCAAGAGTAGCGCCCAGTCCGATGTATGTTGGGAGAATATGACCGCCAGGTAGAAGGCGCGGACCACACGCCCAGCTTCCTCATCAGCCAGCCAGCAGAATGGGGCAGGAGCTTTTCGCAGCTGATCCCTGATGACACCCCCAACCTCCGGTGCCAACTCTTCAATCTCCTCAAGGGCCTCGTATCCGATAAGGCCTATCTTCCAGTAGTCCTCATCATCTAGTCGCTTGAACGCGGAGCTTGGGATCCCGAGCGCAGCGTGGGCAATGATTATGCCAAGGTCGGCATCCGTGAACCGACTCTTCGATATCGCTCGTAGGTTCTGGTGAGCCCTTAGGACGCCGTCGAGGTGTTGGACAACCAAGCGAGCAAAGCGGCGCTCTTGGACAGCCATTGGCCAGAGCACATCATCGGTCCACTCGACTAGAAAGCGGCGCAAGTCAAGGTCTAGCCGCGCCTCGTCAGGAACCGACTGCAGAAGGTCCGGGTAGAACGGAGGCGGAGCCTTACGGCCAATTCCCTGCGGGACGCCTCGGGCGGTGGAGCGATCGATGACAAGGAGTTTGTCGATCCCTGTCGTGCCCAGGGCGTGTTCGTAGAGCTCGCGGAAGACAAGGTTCGTGGATGCCATGATCACGGTAAACCCGTGACTGCGCGCAAACACGTGAACCGCCCCTTCACCATCGCTCAAGAGGCGGAGCGGATCCCTCAGGACTACCCGAGGCTGATCCTTGACCTGGTCAAGCTGGCCAAGGATCCACCTGTGGAGCGCTGGCGCCCCCCTTGTATCAGGCCCCGTCATGGGTGTCGAGTGGCTCATACAGCATCACTCGAGCTGGAGCATGGGCAACACATCGTCACCATCGTCCTCAACCCCTAGTTCCTCCTCCAAGAATGCTTGGAACTCCCGGGCGATCTCCGCAATCTGTTCCTTGCCGATCGTGGCGCGGCTGGGTTTGAAGCGGCTCAATTCCACCCGCTTCACAACAATCTTCTTTAGGTAGCGACTGATGATTTCGCCAAGTCCTGGAGTGGTCTCCGAGACCTCGATAAGGACAGAGACAAGCTCCCCACCGTCCAAAGCACCGCTAAACCGGCGGATAACTCGATCCGATTGTCCCTGGTGGAGTCGCTCCCGAGCAACCGGCGTCAATAGAACGTCAGCCTTCTGTTTCAGCGCTTTGTTGACCATCTCTCGGATCGTGCGTTGGGCTTCTTCCGCCTTCGATAGCCAGTCGTTGCTGCTGGCAAACGTTAGGCCACAGGAACAGGTGGGGCCAGAGGCCAAGTCAGCCTCGATAGATGCCCTCGCCGGAGAGGGGCACAAGGGCATCAGCCTGGCAAGATCTTCCGCTCTTGCGAGGATCTCGCCGGAGACAGCCCCACCCAAGGCGGGTACTACCTCAAGCGCCAGGAGCGTCCTAAAGGCGGGATTCTCGTGCAAACCCGTCAGCACGTGCCGAGCCGCTTCGAGTCGCTCCTGGACATTGTCGTGAACGGATACATATGCGGTCGTATAGTCGCGCACAAGCGCGCCAAATGTGCCGCGCTCTGCAGGATCAGCCGGCAGTCGACCTACGAGCTCCGTTCGCAGCAACACCTCGGAGTCAACGTAGTCCTTGATATGGGCAAGCTTCTCCCCAAGGCTGAACAGGCCCTCTCGAATCGACGCCAGCGGCTGAACCTCCGGGATTGGATGTCGCGCGTACTCCGCTGCGGCGTGAACCTCGCGTTCGAACTCAAGGAATCGTTTCATGTCCCGGTAGTTCTTCAGACGGTTGGCGAGATCATCCGCTTCCGTTTGTGAGGAGGCGCCGCCACTGAAGGCTTGGTAGCCGTAACATTGCTCCAGCCTATGGAGGAGAGCGTGGATGTCGTCCGCATCGGGGAGTTCGGTGGCAAAGAAGCGTGTCACCTGGCCGATCTCCTCCTCGTACGGCATGGCCAACCCAAGACGCTCGAACAAGGACCTCGCTCGGCCAAGTGCCCTTACCGCCAGCTGGGACTCATCAGCGAAAAGACCACGCAAGCTCTTGCGGTACTCCGCTATCTGGGCATCCTCGCTGCTTGCAGGAATCTCTCGCTCCAGGAGCCTCTCCGCATACGGCCGGAGCACCTCCCAGTCCTCCGGCTTTCCCATCTTTTGCAGGTCAGTGAACGCGTCTAGGACTTTCGCTGAGAACTCGATGTCGGCAATGTTGGAGTAGTCGATCGCCTGGAACGGCAGGCCCGACTTTGGGCCAAGCCCAACCCGAACCTTCCCTTCCCGAACCAGGCACAGCAGATACAGCTGAACCATCCTCCGACTCAGGCCATAGTCTCGAGGGCCACCGATCCCCGTGAAGTTCTTGTAGAGCGTCTGCATCGACATGGATTGACCGGCTTCCGCTAACTTCTGCTCAACGAAAGCCATCATCTCCCGCACGTATGAGTTGTCGCTTGCGTCAAGCACTCGCTCAGCGGACTTCTTCATGATCCCGAGCCCAAAACCGAAGTTCTGTGCCGCGCTGATGTTCTGGTTTGGCTTGGCCCCCTTCGGGATAGCGCCCGTCTTCACAATCCCATTGATGACCTTCACCGCCTCCTCACGACGGAACTCGTAAGTGTCAAAGCGGATATCACTTGATACGTACACCGCACTAAGGACTCTGTCCACGAGGGGCGTGACGATGGAGACCAGCTCCCCAGCAACGTGAAACTCCATCTGGGCGTTGTTCATTGCATCGACGCGCCCGCGCGAGTAGCACCCCTCCACGGATTTGAAGATCCTGCCCATCTCCCCCTGAAGCGTATTCGCGACCCAGCTAACCACAGCTTGCGCGTCTTCTGTCTCCTTGCCAGCCCAATCCTCAATTAGCTTCAGGTATCCAGCGAAGTCGACTAGGCGATCGCGTTCTTCGCCTGTCAGCTCAGCTGGCACCCAGGCGATGACTCGAGGGTCCTTACGTGCACCGAGTAGCCTTTCTACGACCTCATGCGCCACGGGTCGCACGGAAACCAAGAAAACGAAATCGTCATCTGTCTCATCCGACTTCAGCTGGGGTAGAGGTTGGTTCTCTGCCGCGAGGCGGCTGAAGTCCCGCATGCCTACCTTGCCCTGGATCCTGCGGCCGTTCCATACAACCTCAAGCGACTGATCTTCTCCCCAAAGCGTTTGGGCGGGCCCTTTGGGCGCGATGTCTCGGAAAAGCGACCGGACCCCACTGGCAAGGTCGATCGTGATCTGCCGCGTCCGTACAGGCAACTCAGCCAATCCCAACAACTGTGACCAGGCGTTCGCCTGAAGGACCTGATTCCCTTCGGCCGCATCCCGAGCCTTCTGGAACTCCTCCCGCGGATCTACGCCCGTGATGACAGGCTCAAATCGGTAGAGCGGGCGCTGTCCCTCTCCGATCTTATGCGCAACTTGCCGCAATTCTTTCCTTAGGCTCTCGCAGATGCTCTCGTAGTGTTGGATGTTCTCCTCCGGGGACGAGTCCGCCTCACGGGGACTCATCACGGAGTTGGCGATCTCCTCCGGCGTAAGGCCCTGCTGCCGGGTCCTGCCTACCTCATACAGGAACAGGGTCTGAACTATCTTCGTGGCCTTGTCGCGATGGACTTTCAGCGCCCCCCTCGTCTGCCCCTCGAGGTGCCGCCGGCAAGCCTCATAAGCTCGGTACTCCGTGTCGCGCTTCGTCTTGATCGCAACGAGCCCCGCGTGCACTCCGCTCGGATCCTCCTCATACTGGACAGCTTCGTCGAACAGCTCCCATAGCCGAATGAGCTCGGTCCCCTTCTCGCGGATCTGGTGCCTAAGCGTCTGATGCATGAAGTGGATCGCTGATCGAGTCGTCGTTAGTTCGTACGTGATCGCCCGCAGCACCTCGAGGGCGGGCTTGTGGAACGGGAAGAAGTGTGCGAACTCCTCTTCTCCAACACTGTTAGCCCAAGTGAAGCCTCGACGATAGTAGAGGTAGTAGTTGGCGATCGCCGCGGGATCGACGATTTCTCTGACGCGTGCCAGGACAATGTCGTAGTAGTCCGTGTCCTGCTCCAAGAGCTTGACCAGCTTCAGCCGGTCATCGGCAATGATGTTCTTCACCCCCATCATCGATTCCAGGGCCTGTTGAGCGGAGCAGACTGTCCAGATCGGGAGACTGTGCACCTTCGCAAGACGGTTGGCGAGCACCACTAGCGTTTGCTCGTCTTCCCCTCGCTGCGCATCGCTCCTGTTCTTCATGAAGAGCGACACCTCGTCGAGAACAAGCAATACGCCGCTGTAGCCCTCTGCCAGGATCGTTTCCACCATGTGCCTGAGGACTTCCTCGGGCTCGGCGTCGATATGCGGCTGGACTTTCAGATACTCGGTGTAGAAACGCCAGAGCTTGTTCCCTGCACTTCGCTTGTACTCCGGGGACTTGTTCTGCTGGATATCACGGATGAAGTCGTTGACATCTTCCATCTCGTCGTCGTCAAAGAACTTCGGATCCTTCAGGAACTTCTTCAAGTCGCCCCGATAGCGGTCCACATCATCCGCCAGGAAACGGTCAGCCAGGAGCTCCGCGGGGTACAGGGAGAGATTCCTGCCCACCTCGAGCTCGATCTGCTCCTTCGCCGCATCGAGGATGTATTCAGTCAGCGCCTTGCCACCGTCCCCAATCCCCACGGTGCCACTGCCGACTCCAACAAGCGTCTTCACGATGAGAAAGATGCCTTTGTTCCCGGCGGCCGACTTACCCCTGAGTCCTCCTTCCCAGAACTGGTAGAGCGACTCCCGTTTGCCGCGCCCGGCCTTCTTCTCTTTGTCTTGCACAAGGTCCCAGGCATCCTTGTCACCTAGAGCAAGCGCTGACAGGAAACACAATAGGTGCGACTTCCCCGAGCCGAACTCAGCCTGGATCCAGTAGCCCTGTCCAGTCGGATCGCCACGCTTCTTCGGCGTGTAGGGAGCGGCCATGTTCCGCAGAATGTCATTCAAGAAGGGACGCACCGGATCGATTTGGAATTCCTCGACCGTCTTCAACTCCGGCAGCCGGCTTCGCCGTGCATCCTCGGAATTGGCGTCTGCCCAGACATGCTGTTCCAACGAGTACACGGATATGATCTTCTCTGGAACCCGGCAGATCTGGTCGAGGCTCTTCCGGGCAGTAAACAGCTCATCCGTCTGAGACACGGTACTCTCTCCTATCCAGGCTCGTGCTGCATCCCGGGGGACACTGTCCGATGCCTGTTACACTCACGTTTGCATACCTCATAGTCCTCATCGACGCACGCTCGGTCTGCGCTCCCCAGCCCCTGCTCCCAGCCACCACCCTTTTCAACCAATACAGTCCCCTCAAAGTGCCAGCCAACGCGAGCGCAGATCCGAAGCCATTTCTCTAGGTCCTGGCGAGCTGGCCATCGATCGATGCGCCGGCCTTCAAGGACGTGCGCCACAAAGGCGGCGATATCTTCCATCACATCCGACCCTACCCGTCGGAAGACGACTCTTTGTGACTTCATGTACACCGATTGCACTTCCCACCCGGCAGAAACCCACGCCGGACGGAATCGGGGTTTCTTTGTGTTCGCCCACCAAGTCCGATCGTTGAGCGCCGTCGCAGGCAGGGGATGCCCCATGGTTTCTCCCACCTCAGAGAATGTGAGTGGGACTTGATCCTGCCCTTCGGGCACGCTTCGCAAGAACGCCTCGAGATGGGATTTGCCGGAGCCTCGCACTGGTTCCCGCGAGGTAGTGCCTTGACGCTGGAACACCACGCGCGGTTTGGGCTTGAAGAATACGTGCTCTAGGCGCCAGCCAGCAATCAGCCACCGCGACTTGTACATCTCCCACCACACACGGTCCTTGCGAGCGGTCCTCGGGAGGTGCTCCCCAAGGATCTTCTCGAGATCCTCAAACGAGAACTCGAAGAGGGTCTCCTTTGGGTCACCCGTGTTCATGAAGTCCGTCAGGCGGTCGTATTTCGACGCCATTCCTGAGCCCTCTAAGTGGCCCGTGTGCCAAGAAGGCGCGCGCAGACCTGATAGTCCTCCTCCACGGCGGCCTGGACCTCCTCCGGTAGATCCTCTACCCTCAACCCGCCCCTCTCGTACAGCTCCTTCCCCTGCCCATACATCCCCGACCGCTTGCAGTGCCTCACCCACTCCGCTAGGGTCGCATCGCTCGGCCGCTCCCCCTCCGGGATCTCGATCCCCTCCGCCAGCATCGCCAGGTACCGCTTGATCCGCCGGCCCGTACCCTTTGTCCGGCCGTCGGCTTTCACCTGCTCCTCGTCCTCATTCGCCGCAGACCGCCACGTTCCCTCCTCGGTCTTGTAGAAGTAGTCCGGAAGGAACTCAGCCAGTTCTCGTCGAGGCTTGTCTTTCACCCCATATACGTACCGCTCGAAGAGGTCACTGTAGTGCACCCCCTCCTCCTCCGGGTGCTCCTTCAGAAACTTCCTCATGAAGGCGGCCAAGTTCGCAGCCGCGTGGTCTTCCTTGGCCGACTCCGCCTCGTCTCGAACTGCCAGTTCCGTCTCCTTCAGGTACCAGCGCGCAACCTCGTGGGTTCCCCACAGGTTTGGATCCTCGTTCTGGAACAGGTCTTTCTTCACGGGCAACTTGACCTCGACCGCCACCTGCCTGAGCAGTTCCTCGAAGTCGTGGGGCTCCATCGCCCCTGCCCGCACCATCCGACTCACCACCTGATCGTAGATCCGGTCCTTCGGCGCGCCTGGGTGGTCGGCCAAGTGCTCGCGTATCACCGTGTGGACCTTCTCCCGAAAGGTCGTTACATCTTCGGATCCCGTGAACGCCACCGTCGAGACAACCTCCCCAGGCCTTGGCTTCCGGAGGTTGATCACTAGGTCGCGCTTCGTGACCTTCTGCGAAACCAATTGCTTCCACGACTTCCGGTCCGTGTCAATGTACGTGGCCGTTTCACCGGAACCACTCAGGATGAATCCTGTCTCCGCCATGATGTCTTGGAGCACCGCCCACGTGCCCTCCGATGAATCGTGATAGCAGACAGAGATCCAGCGCCCAGGTTTGAGCACACGATAGCACTCCGCCATGGCGCTCTTTATGCCCGTCGCCCAGTCATTTCCCGTCTTGCCACGCACCTCATTGACGATTATCTCCTCGTCCTTCCAATCAGACGCGAACCCAAGCCAGGACTCCCAGATGAAGTTGAGTTCCCCGAATTGGACCTTGTAGGAGTAAGGGGGGTCAGTGAAGACGAAGTCAATGCTACTGTCGGGAATCTGGGCTAGGTTCGTGGCAGACTGTGTCGATATCTCAACTTCAGTTCCTACGCGTTCCTGCTGGATGGCCCTGTATCCAGCCTCTAGATTGCGCATCTTACCTTCGAGCCAGTCAAGAACGTTGTACTCTCGCCAAATGGGGGGGGTGTAGAGAGTTCCCTTCATCATGTTGTTTGGGAACCGTGGGTTCTCCGAGTAGCCTTGAAGCATGCTCATGTTCATGGAAATCGCTTCCACGGCGAAGAGGAGTTCGTCGCGAATATCACCGGAATAGGTTTCGCGCACAGCTGATGCAATTAGTGACATTGCCCTCAAGTTCCTTGGCGAGTAGAAATCTGCCACGCTTCGAATCTTCCCGTGGTATGGCCTCTGCAGCAAACCCCAACGGCCTGACTCTGTGTTCATCATCGGGGTATCAGGCACTCTGCCCTTGATCGGACTTTCTTCAATGTCTACTAGGTGGAGGAGATCGGGGAGACTGGCTTCGTCGCGGGGGTAGGGAATATCCCTTTCTCCCTTGGCGCCCTTGCAGCCATCCCTGGGACATCTGTAGTTGATCCTGACTGGTACTGTTTCACGTCTTTGCCCCCGAAGAGAGATCTCCTCTTCTATTCCCCTATCCTGGCAGTGCGGACAATAGTGCCTCACCTTGTTGTATCCGCTTCTTTGTGGGCGGGCATGGAAAAGGGGGACCGGGGACAGGCACCTTTGGCAGATAAACACCGCGGAGAACACGGTTGCATGGATGACTGCAGCCCCCCCGCACCAGTCGCAATGCGTCTCATACAACCATTCGATCTCTGGCTTTACCTTCGCCTTCAACTCCTCAAACACACGCCGCAGCTCCTCCACATCCACCGGCGTGCAGTAGTTCTTGGTGATGAACGTCGCGGCCGGCGATCGGTCAATCGCGATCGCTTTCCGGCCTTCCATCAGCGCCGCAAGCGCCGTCCCCCCAGAGCCACAGAATGGATCGAGCACCAGATCCCCAGGCTGCGTGTAGTGCCGAATGTACTGGCGGATGGCATCGTGCGGCTTTTTCGCCCAGTACGTGTGCATGTTGTAGATCGCAGTCACCTTCGTCGTCTCGATTGCCTTGTCGAAGGCTGGGACGTCATACGTGTCCTTCCCTGGATCGTATGGGCGTTCCCTCAGATGCTCTTCTGCAAACCGCCGCAGATTCGGATTCGGCTTGTCACCCGAGTAATACCCCTCCGGCATAGCAGGCACTCTTGTGTGTAGGTAACTGCTCTGAAGTGAGGATGTCTTGCTTTGTTTGGCCATGCGCCGGTTCTCAGGTTAGTTCCCAAAGGTGGTCGGAGGCGATCAGGTTGGAGGGCAGTCCCGCTTGTGTCTCCCCGGTCACCGTGTCTGGATAAAGGAGAACTCGCCCGGCCTCTCGCCTCGCCGGCAGAAGCAAAACGAGGCGCTGCTCATCTGTCGCGAGGGTCCGAAGAAGGTTGAGCTCCATGTGGTAGGCAAAGAGAACCTCCATGTTGGCCAGGACGACCAGCAAGTGCTCCTTCAGAGCGGCCCGCAGGAACCTCTCAAACGCTTGCGCTACGTGGGCCGCTGTAGGCTCCGGCCGCTTGGCCTCATCTTCCACCAGCCTGCGGAACTCCTCGTCTGGAATGGCATCGAGGATCCCTCGGTTCACCGATAACGGCGCAGGAAACGGGACGCCTTCCCGGGTCTTCGTCCGGGCCAGTTCGCGCCCGAAGGCCTCCAACTTGGGGTACGTGCCCAATACCCCATAGAGATGCCGGCCTCCAGCAGTTGAAAGCTTGACCCGCAAGGCCTCGATCACATCCGCAGTGTTCATGCCCGCGATCCTGTCTTTGCCTTCGGCCCATCCGACTTCCCCTGAGCCAGATGTCCGATCACGTCATCCAAGTCCATCCTCACAGTGAACTGGCGAACCCGATCGATTTCGGAAACCTTCGGGAGAAAACCAAGATTCCGTAGCTCGTACAGCGAGGGAAGCAGCTTGCTTGGGTCCCACAACATCGCCCGATTTGCGCGATTCGACTCCAGCAGGGCGATGTCATACATCCCTGGCCGAGAGAACTCACTGTGGAGAACGAAGGCCAGGGAGGGCAGAAGGATTTCGCGCTGTCCGACAACAACCTCCGTCTTGCTACCGCCGGCGACGTTCGCCTCAATCAACACATCCACAATTGCCTGAGCGCAGTCCTTGATGCTTTTCGAGTCAGGAAAGCGCCTGGCAAGGTAGTCACGCAGGTCCTTCCGCTTCATGACCCCACGAGATAGCGAGGGACGCACAACCTCATCGATAACATCGTACATAAGCGGCTCGGCGCGGCAGAACCGGTAGAAGCATGCGTCCCGGAGTTCTTGCCGATTCGGGAACAAGCGCGCGTAGGCCAGCAGCCCTTGATCTGCATATCCGTCCAGGAACATCCGTTTCACGATGTAGTTCGCATTGCGAAGGCGTGTTGCAGCCGCGCTGTAGTGCAGTCTCTCGCGCAGGAACGCTGTGATTTCATCAACCGACCGAGTGTCAGGGACCTGGGGGAGGAACTCGACCGCGTCGGCCAGCATCGCCTTCCCAAACAGCCCAGTCCTCGGCCGAGGCGTAATCTGCCTACTCTTGGCCAGAGCATTGTCTCGGCCTCCCTTGCCTTTCTCAGCGGGCGGAGCTGATGTCTCGTGCAGGACCCGGCCAGACGTCTCCTTCGCCGGCATGTCAAACAACTTGGGCTGGTCCGATACCTGCGGCTTCGCCCTTTGGCGTGGAGGTCGCTTGTGCTGTTCAGTCACGTTCACATCTCCAACACCGGGCGCCTTTCAAGTCCGCACCTTCGCTCACTTTCCTAATCCATGGTTGCCTGCCCGTCCGGCACCGTCCGCTTTGGCCCAACGCTCTGAATCCGTGGCGGGCTCAGGCATTCCCTGCCCCAACCACAGGTCAACCGCTTCCTTCCGGAATCTCCAATGCCTCCCCACCTTCTGGCACGGGATCCGCCCCTGCTGGGCGAGTTTGTAGGCCGAGGCCCGCGGGATGCGCAGGTACTCGGCCACCTCGGCGATCGTCATGATGGGCGGGGCGGTGGCTTCCATGAGAGACCTCAGGAGCGGGACCCCCTTCCGCGGCGGCCGGGAGACGGCCACACGGCATTGCTCATTGTTGTTCGTTATTCCGATAGGCGCAATGGGCCAGACGTCCCTTCTGAGACCCAGCGCCAAGCAGGGAGGCGGGCACAATCACCGCGTTGGCCTCCCCTCTCCGAACCCCGCCTCACATTGCTTTCCCGTAGTTCTACGAAGCGAGTTGCCCATCCAGCTCATCCCTCTCCGCCCGTCCGACGGTGCGCTCAGCCTGTACCACGTCCTGGTGGTACGTCGTGGCGGAACAGGCCCCGCGCGCGTCCCGCCCACGGCTCAGCACCTCTGCTGCCTTCCGAGGCGAGCAGAGCCATGTGCACGGGATGGCCATCTACGGCCAGCGCTGAGCCCAGCATGCCATTGCCTTCCATTCGAAGATCCTGCCCCGCGCCCACTGCGGGAAAGGTCCCCGACGTGCACTCCGGGAGTCTCTCCAGGAAACCCCGCAGAGCGGGTTGCGCTTCGGCAGGCGCCTCAGTCGTGCCGCAGAGGAGCGCCTCCAGCGCGTAGCTCCGGACAAGCTTAGCATGTACGTCCGCATACACCTCCGGGCGCGAGACGATCTCAGCCCCACCACCTTGCCGTCGACCATGAACACGCCCCCCACCTGGCCGTCGAGTCGTTGGAAGGCACGTTCCACACCGGCCAGTTTCTCCTGCCGCTCGGAGTACACATCGTGCATGGCATGGGTCCGGGACGCCACGCCCGTCACCTCCTGCAGCCCCTGGATGTCGGCCCAGATCTCGCCCTGGTGCGACCGATGGCTGCCGCCGGCCGAGGGTACGCGAACCGGCGCCAGTCTCCTCCCCCTCACTCCTTATTGCTTCCTTCCGACATCTCCCTACAATGAAGACCAAGGACCGGAATTCGCAGATGGGGCAACCGACATGACCCTGCATATCAGCTACGAGCACAAGTGCAATCAGTGCGGGACCGACTACATCCCCTTCGACGCAGATATGCCGTGCCCCAAGTGCGGGCTGGTCGAATCGGAGCGCTATGACTTCATCGCGGCGGCGGTCCGATCAACGCTCTACGATCTCGAGCGGTACGGCTCCTACAAGCCTGGGCCTGGAAGGAGACGACCTTCGGCGACAGAGTGCTGCTCCGGGTCTTCCATTTGCTCCAGGCCGATCACGACGCCGGCGGGAGCCCGCCGTTCCAATCGCGCGTGGACACGTGGGTCAATACGGACATGGACTGGGGGGACGAGGCCTACCTGGCGCCGTACTTCAGCCGGGTCTGTCTGCGGGTGTTCAGCGAGCTTGAGGCGCAGCCGGAGCGCGTGGCGGAGTTGTGGGCCATGGCGGACGCGAGCAAGAAGGCCTCAGGCAAATCGCCCCCCTAGACGCCACGCGCCCGCCGACCGCGACGGCACACCAGTCGGGAGCGTGCTGATCCACCGGCGGTGGGCTATGTGTGCGCGTACAGGCGGTCGGCCAGGCTTGCGATGAGCTCGCGCTCGGCAAGGCGATCCAGCCAGGTAACCGGAATCGACTCCACGCCGTAGAACGCTCCGGCCAACTGACCGTAGATCGCGCCGGTCGTGTCGGCGTCGTCACCCAGGTTGACCGCCAGCAACGCGCCCTCGCGGAAGTCGTTCGAGTTGTGGAAAGCCCACAGCGCCGCCTCAAGCGAGCGGACAACGTAGCCGCTCCCCTGGATCTCCGGCGGCTGCCTGCGCTTGAAGGAGCCTGCGGCGACCTCGGCGATCGCCGGCGCCAGCGGCTGAGCTTCCCACAACCCATCCACTGGGCAGAAGCCGGCCGACAGGAGCTTGTCTTTCGTCCGGCCCTGCAGGGCGCCGACGATCAGCCCGGCCATGTAGCGCCAGGCGTCGACCGCCTCCGGCGCGGCATGCGTCGTGCGCGAGGAGTCTGCTGCGCGTTCGATGGCCATCCGTGGATCGGACGCGACGAACAGCGGCACCGGCGCCAGTCGCATGAGCGAGCCGTTGCCTGCAGTCTGCGGGTCGGCCGAGCCGGCGTAGGGATCGCCGGTGCGCTCGTACCGACGCAGTGCCCCGGCGACCGTGCTGCCGATGTCGAGGCACTCGCCGGTCGAAGACAGGAAGCCCCCGTCCCGCCAGCACAGGTAGCGATCCATCTGGTCGCGCGGATCGAAGCCGCCTCGCTCGATCAGGCTGGTCGCCAGGCATAACGCCATGGATGTGTCGTCGGTCCATTGGCCGGGCTTGAGGCGAAAAGGCCCGCCGCCGACCATGTCGGTGATCGGCGCGAATGTCCCCGGCGGCTCGAACTCGAGTGTTGTCCCTAGCGCGTCACCGACGGCGAGGCCGCAGAGGGCGCCGTGGTAGCGGGAGCGAAGACTGATCATCGGGTCTGAATCACTCTCGATCCGCTGCTGCGTCGCCTTGCGCCGAGCACGCACTTGGTCCGCTCCCGCCCGGTGTACAGCGCGCCGTCCGTGCTCAACCCGGCGTTGGAGTCGTTAGGCATTCTCCCGAATAAGAATCCGAGCAAACCCGTCATCGGCCTTCTTGTGGGTGAATTGGCCACTCAGCGTGAGGACATGATTGGCCTTGTGGCCGCGGCCACAGGATCATCGGAAGGTCGCGGCACTCTCAACCGAGTATATATCAGCCCCCTCTCTAGTCACTCTGAAGAGATGAAGACTCAAGTCGCCCCGCAGGTAGTGGTGTTCACTTGAACGAACGCATCTCTATGGCGGCGGGTGCTCTTGGGCGGGCACCCGCCTAGTTTTGTCCAGAGCTTGAACGAAGAAGGAGCCGGCTTTCAGTCGGCCAGCTGGGTGAAAGCCCCCCCACCCTGCTGCCCTTCGCGACGAAGGTAGCTTCCACCGAGTTCCTCGCACACCTGACGACCCGCGGCTAAGAGCGCGTTCCGGCGCGGGAGGAGCCACGCAAGCACGATGCCGGCGTCGCCGAGGGGATGCCAGTCGGTAGGGTTGGTGCCGGCTTGGTCGAGCTCCTTGTGCATGGCGAAGCGCACGCCCGCGCCGCTCACACCCAGGTGACTCACCCGAACTTCTCCTTCTGTGTCCTCTCGGAGAGAACGCAACAGGGAGAGCCGCGGCTCTCCCTGTTGCCTTGGTAGCCCTGAGCTCTACTTGATCGGAATGCG
>Ga0315295_10000540_pt1 | contig 32723 bp, 31 predicted proteins | sample YL17G14_0_MG_FD_204453 | JGI IMG/M metagenome (GOLD analysis project Ga0315295, IMG submission 204453) | Sediment microbial communities from Yellowstone Lake, YNP, Wyoming, USA - YL17G14_0 | ecosystem: Environmental > Aquatic > Freshwater > Lake > Sediment | place: USA: Wyoming | collected... | reverse complement strand
TCGCTGGTCGTGCCCTTTACTAACAAGAAAATGATGCTCGGAACCTGGCAGCAAATTGTAGTAGTTGACTTTGATAACCGCGCCAGGTCCAGAGAAATTGTACTGCAGCTTTTAGGCGAATAAGCACTGGTGTACATTGCCATATCCAGTTGTATGATGGCATACTTATTAGGCTGTGCCTGAATTAGATATTCTCTCTATACTGCTGATAGCCCTGGCCTTATCTGCCGATTGTTTTGCTGTGGCGCTCAGTGGCAGTATTTACATAAGAACTCTTTCCTTTGCCCCGATATTACGTACCGCTCTTACCTTCGGAGCTTTCCAAGCCGCTATGCCAGCTTTGGGATGGCTGGCAGGCCGGACTGTTGTACATTTCATAGCAGGCTATGACCACTGGGTGGCCTTTATTTTGCTGGCGCTAGTCGGAGGCAGAATGATTTGGGAATCATTTCGTCCCCGGGGCAATCAAAGGCGAATAGACATTAGTAAAGGCCTTCTTCTGGTGACCCTGGCAGTTGCAACTAGCATAGATGCCCTGGCAGTTGGATTAACATTTGCCTTTCTTGAAGTAAACATCGTTATCGCTTGCTTAATCATTGGAGTGGTTGCCTTTGGTGTTACCATAGCTGGCTTTACCTTAGGGAGAAAAGTGAAAACCTGGTTGGGTAAGTACGCTGAGGCTATCGGAGGTGTCATCCTTATTGCAATTGGCCTTAGAGTCCTCTTGACTCATATCCCATGACTATGGGCGCACACGTTACAAAGCCTCTATCTTACTCGGCAACGGAGTTTCCCTTTCACCGAATATCTTCACATTGATAAGCGTGGCAGGCAAGGGTAAAATGTCACCAGTTTTTTCTGTTTCTCATTGATTCTATTTGACATTCAGGCAGGTCAGTGTAAATGCGTATTTGCTTGCTTAGCTACCGAAGTTATCGCTATTCCGGCGGTCAGGGTATTTATCTTCGCTATCTTAGCCATTCGCTACGCGACCTCGGCCACCAGGTTGACGTAGTATCAGGACCACCATATCCCGAATTGAACGATGGAATACGACTTATTAAATTACCGAGCCTCGATCTGTACTCAATGTCATCCGTCCAACGATTGTTCATACATCCCAGAAAATTAAACACATTCGCCAGTCTGGTCGAATGGGCGGGTACCGTGAGCGGTTACTTTTCAGAACCTCTGGCCTTCGGCATGCGAGCCTATGACCTGATGCGTCGAGGCGGAAACAATAAATACGATATTGTCCATGATAATCAGACTATGGCATACGGCGTGCTTAAAATTCAGGAACTCGGATTGCCTGTTGTTGAGACCATACACCACCCGGTAACTATTGACCGTGATTTAGCCGTTCAATCAGCAACCTCACTGAAAGATAAGCTGGGCCTTAAGAGATGGTTTTCCTTTATCAATATGCAAATTAAGGTGGCTCGCAGGCTGTCTCACATCATTACTGTTTCACAGACTGCCCGCCAGCATATCGCTGATACGTTCCAAATATCTGAAGATAAGCTGCGAGTTATATATAATGGGATTGATACAGATATTTTCAGCCCCTCTCCAACAGTTGCCCGCCTGAACAACAGGCTCCTGGTGGTAATAAGCAGAGATACACCCATCAAAGGTCTGCGATTTATGCTGGAAGCACTGGCTGTATTGCGCCAGAGGCACGACCTTGAACTAATAGTAGTGGCTAAAGGAACAGATAACCGCACTACACAGAGACTTATCAGTACCCTGGGTATAAGAGATTATGTAAAGTTCATTGATGAGATAGACACTCTTGAACTGGTGAACCAGTATCGACTAGCCAGTGTGGTAATCGTACCGTCTGTGTATGAAGGTTTCGGTTTACCGGCTGCTGAAGCCATGGCTTGCGGGGCTCCAACGATTTCGACAACTGCCGGTGCCTTACCTGAGGTTGTAGGAGATGCCGGGATTCTGGTACCCCCTGCTGACGTGAAGGCTCTGGTCAATGCCATTTCGGAACTTGTAGTCAACCCGGATAAACGTAAACACCTCAGTGCGATAGGACGACGCAGGATCGTGCAGACGTTCAACTGGGGGAATACAGCCAAAAACACTGCCGACGTTTACGCCGAAGCGATAGAATATCAGAAATACTTAAATAGGCATGTCTAGTCTATCCCGTTCAAACACCGTAGTTACGATTTCAACCCTGTTTCATATATCCCGGTTCAGATATATTAGTGCACCAAGAAGAAGGACAAAGTGTGACTAATATACCTGACCCATTACACCTGTTGATATATCTGGCCAACAAAGGTAAAATGTCTTCGGATTTTTGTGCTCTTTTAGACTGACTATCTAGCTTTCAGGCGAATAAACAAGTGCGTATTTGTTTGCTTAGTTACAGATGTTATCGCTATTCAGGCGGACAAGGCATATACGTCCGCTATCTAAGCCGTTGTCTTAAAGAACTAGGTCACGATATAGAGGTAATTGCCGGACCACCCTACCCAGAACTAGATGACGGGATAAAGCTAATCAAACTGCCCAGCCTCGACCTATATTCACTACCTGAAAGACAGCGTCTACTTATAAATCCCAAAAGACTAAATTCCTCGCCTAATTTCGTTGAATGGCTGGGTGAATGTTGCGGATTTTTTACCGAGCCACTTACCTTCGGCATGCGCGCCTATAGATATTTACGAAATGGCAACCGGTATAAGAAATATGACGTTATCCACGACAATCAAAGTCTGTCTTACAGCATGCCAAAAATACAGAAACTCGGTATTCCTGTAGTAACAACCATTCATCACCCTATTACCATTGACCGAGACTTAGCTATCAAGGCCGCCAAGTCCTTATGGCAAGAAATGGGTATCAGGAGATGGTATTCATTTGCCAATATGCAACTCAAAGCGGCTAAGAAACTTTCACACTTTATAACAGGTTCGCAAAACTCTTATCGCCGGATTATGGACATCTTTCAGTTGCCAGAAGATAGTCTCCGGGTAATCTATGATGGAGTTGATAGCGCTGTATTCAATCAAGCACCGGAAATTAAACGCTCCGAAAACCGTCTGCTGGTTATAAACAGTGGAGACACACCTTTGAAGGGCTTAAAATATCTGCTGGAAGCTGTGGCCGCTTTAAAATTGGAACGAAAAATTCAGCTCATTATAGTGGGAAAGCCGATGAAAAACGGCTATACGCAGGGACTAATTGAAAGCCTAGGCATAGCTGATTGTGTTACACATCTCGGTCAGATAGCCACTAATGAACTGGTACACCATTACTCCACGGCTACAATGGTAGTGGTACCTTCTGTTTACGAAGGATTTGGTTTACCGGCGGCTGAGGCTATGTGCTGTAAAACACCCGTAATTTCCACAACTGCCGGAGCTCTACCCGAGATTGTTGGAGATGCTGGCGTGCTCGTAACTCCAGCTGATACCAGAGCGCTGGTCGCGGCAATTGCAGGCCTGCTGGATAATCCAGACAGGCGTAGACACTTTGCTGAAATGGGACACAGACGAGTAACCCGCATGTTTAACTGGAAAAACACCGCAATGCATACGGCTGAGGTCTACAGCGAAGCTATTCAGCGCCAGAGAGGTTTTGAAGCACAATGAGATATCTAACCTAAGGAGCAATCCAAAATGAAGCTGAAGCTTGATAATTACCTCTCCAAAAAATATCTGAAGCCCACGGTCGGCTCTATCGTGGCCGTGCAACAGGCAGATGGCTCAATCCCCTGGTTCCAGGGAGGAATTGCAGACACGTGGACGCATGTTGAAAACGCGATGGCGTTGGATGTTGGCAATTTTCACGGCGAAGCACGGCGAGCCTATGAGTGGCTGTCCGAAATTCAACTGGAGGACGGAAGCTGGTATGCCTCGTACAAAGATGGTAAACCGCTTGAAACCTCCAAGGTTTCACATGGCGTTTCATATATTGCCGTAGGGGTATGGCACCATTACCTGAGCACCGGCGACGTTTCTTCTCTCCAGAAAATGTGGCCGGCTGTACGGGCTGCGATTGACTTCGTATTAGACATGAGAGGCCCTAACGGTGAAATTTACTGGGCTAGAGATAGTGCCGGCGCTATATATCCCACAGCGTTAATAAGCAGTTGTAGTTCAACATATTTAAGCATCAAAAGCGCTCTTTCCATTGCCTCAATTCTAGGTGAAGACAGAACTGACTGGAAAATGGCAAATGCCGCTCTGGCGAAAGCAATTCAGGAAATGCCCTGTGTACTCAGTACACCTCAAGAAAATAAGTTTACATTTGCTATGGACTGGTATTACCCGGCGATGTGCAGTGTCGTCAATGGCAACGATGCCAAGCTGCGCCTGTCCAGCGGCTGGGATAAATTTGTCATCGATGGCTTTGGCTGCCTCTGCAGCCTGGAACAGGGATGGGTAACAGCTGCTGAAACAAGCGAGCTAGCTATCGCCCTCGCAGTGCACGGCGAATACGAGGACTCGGCAACCGTCTTTAACTGGATTCACCAGTTGCGTGATGAGGACGGCGCCTACTTTTACGGTATAGCACTGCCAACGAAGGAAATCTGGCCGGAGGAAAAACCGACCTGGACATCGGCAGCAGTAATCCTTGCCGCCGATATGCTCCGGCCTATGTCGGCAACAAGTCTACTTCTTGACCACCACGGGCCGGCAATACCGTAGCGCCCCCAATGTCTTAGTCATCGGCAGCTCTTCAAACTGCCCTGAGGCCAGTGCCAGCTTGTAAACCTCATGAGGCGCTTGTCCACCTTCAGCTGGGTCTAAAAAGATATCGTGGAAAACTAGAAACCCGCCGAGAATCAAATGCGGATACCAGCACTTATAATCTGTTATAACTGTTTCATAGCTATGGCCACCGTCAATAAAGACCAGGCCTAAAGGTGTCGCCCAATCTCTAGCTGCCACCTGTGATTTGGTAACAATAGGCACCACAACCTCGTCCAATCCAGCCTTTCGGATGATGGCACGAAAATAAGGAAAGCTATTAATCAGTCCGGACTTGCTATCGATGAGGTCAGCATCGAAGTAAGGCTGCCCTGGTTGTTGTTCCTCAGAACCTTGATGATGGTCGATGGAGAACAATGTCTTTCCCTTTATTTTACAGGCAGCTCCAAGATATACGGTGGATTTCCCACAAAAGCTGCCAATCTCAAGACAAGGGCCAAGCGAACACGCCTCCAGGGCCAATTCAAACAATCTCAACCCCTCATCCTCTGCCAGAAACCCTTTGACTTCCGAAATAAACGATGGTATGGCGTCTTTAGATTCCATTTGTTATCGTTCTAAAGTATAGCATACTGCAAATGAAAACCGAGAGGTTTTATGCGGGGATAACCACCCCACTTTATGTGATATAATGCTTCGGAAAAGTCGAATAATTCAGCACGAAGCAAGGATATTTTGACATCCCGTAAATGTTGCAATGGAGCGCGTGTAAAATGAAAAACAAACTAACTACAGCAATCATCATTCTCATAGTCCTGTCCACAATTGGCTTTGCCGGTTGCCGCGGTAAAACGCCACAAGCAAGTCAGAAACAGATAGCCGAGGTGAAACGAGGTGCCCTCCTGGTCACCATATCCGCTGACGGCAATCTGGACATGCCGCATGATGTACAGCTCAAATTCGGTTCTCCAGGCACAGTGAAGACAATCTATGTAGAAGAAGGGCAGAAGGTCAAAGAGGGCACCTTATTGGCCAAGCTGGATGACACCACTCAAAAGCTGGCCATAGCCTCAGCCCAGTATAAAGTAGAATTAGCCATGAATGAACTGATAGAGAAGATACACCCGGCCCTAATGGGTTACCCTGAAAATTACCCTGATACCAGCACCGTCCTCCGCGTGGAGCAGGCTCAAGAGGAGCTAGGAAATGTACAAAAATTCCTCGAGCAAAGTAAATACCAGGATGCCGCGGCTGAACTGCGCCTGGCTTTACACGACCTTGAAGCCAGCTACGAAATGCTCAACATTCCGGAAATAACTATGGCCAGGCAGGGATATGACGATTTGCTGGGCATGCCCGTGGACAACTATCCTGATATCACCAGGGCAATCAAGCTGCTGGCGCAAGACCTGGTAACATTGACCGGAATACAAACGCTTATCGAGCAGGGTGACTATGATAAGGCTAAGGTTGAACTAAATGCTGAACAAAGCAAGTTGAGTAATACTCATCTTTTGGTCAAAAGCTTCAGCGGTAGGATAAGAGTATCTCAAAGAATCGGAGCCTGTTGCCAACAACAGGCGGTGCAGCAGCCAGAGACATCGACAGGTTTAATGACGCTGCCTTATCCCGACACCTCCACCTCACTCGCCTGGCTAAGTCAGGTTGAAGAAGAACTGCAGAAAATACAATTATGCAAAGAAACAGCGGGTTGTGACACACTGGAGCTGGCCACCCTGCTGCGCATGGCTCAGCATGACGTGGAAATGAGCCAGACCATACTCGAAAATAACGAAATGACTTTCCGGAGTGGCCTCAACCTGAAAGCCTTGAGGACCGCCAACCTCAATTTACAGGTTGCCCAACAGGATCTGAAGCGGTATAAGGAAGAGCTCATGAAGACAGAAATCCTGGCGCCCTTCGATGGCACCGTGGTTGATATCGGCGTCAAAGAGAATGACCAGCTGTCATCTTTCGACTATTCATCCAAGACCGCTGTCTACCTGATAGACACCCGCACCGTCAAAATGGAGGGTGTGGTAGACGAGGTAGATATTTATAAGGTGAAGGTAGGGCAGGAAACCATCATAACCGTGGACGCCCTGCCCGGTGAAGAGCTTAAAGGCAAGGTGACCTTCATCTCGCCTTTCGGCAATCAAACAACCGGAGTTGTGGAATTTCCAGTTACCATCACCCTCGACCCCACAGAAACAGAGCTTAAAGGAGGCTTGACCGCTACGGCTAACATCATCGTTGGAAAAAATGAAAATGTGCTGTTAATACCAAACCGGTCCATCAAAGGCTCTCCAGGCAACTACTATGTGGACGTAGTGCGTGATGAGAAAACCATGGCAACGGAAAAGCGGCCGGTTGAGTTAGGCGCTCAAAACGAGCAGTTCAGCGAGGTAATCTCCGGACTCAGCGAAGGGGAAAAGGTTATCGTTGAGGCCACCCGCAGCCGGGTGACCACATCCTTCTAAGAAAACAAGCTCGATGCCGGAATAATATACGCTGGTCTCACTACCAACAATGATTGACCTGCAGAACATAGTAAAAATCTATAAATTGGGTGACGTCGAGGTTATCGCCCTGGATGGAGTAACCTGCCGCATCGATGCAGGAGAGATGGTCTCGATTATGGGGCCATCGGGCTCGGGCAAATCTACCCTGATGAACCTCATGGGCTGCCTGGACAGGCCTACCTCCGGGCAATATCTGCTGGATGGCAAAGACGTCAGCAATTTGAATGATGACGAATTGGCTGAGATACGGAACAAGAAAATAGGCTTCGTCTTCCAGTCTTTCAATTTATTACCCCAAGCTACAACAGTGGCTAACGTAGCCTTACCACTGGTCTACAGTGGCGTCAGCAACAAACACGAGCGCGCACTCGAGGCACTGGAACTGGTGGGCATGGGTCAGCGGGCTAAACACCGGCCTTCTGAGATATCTGGCGGCGAGCAGCAGCGGGTAGCCATCGCCCGGGCACTGGTCAACAACCCAGCGCTTATACTGGCCGACGAACCCACCGGTAACCTGGATACACAGACAAGCAAAGGAATTATGCTTCTTCTAAAGCGGCTCAACAGCCAGGGCATTACCATTGTGCTCGTCACTCACGAATATGACATCGCTGCTTACACAAATCGCACGATTCATCTTAGAGATGGTAAAATTGTAATCGAGAAAAAAAGATGAACATCTGGGAAAGCATTAACAGCTCATGGCAAGTCCTGTACACTAATAAGATGCGGTCCGGCCTGACCATTCTTGGCATCGTAATCGGTGTTTGGGCGGTTGTCTTTCTGGTGTCCTTCGGCAGAGGGCATGAAGCTAATATCACTAGCATCTTCGAGAGCATGGGTGCCAATGCCATTTATATCACCACTGCCAGCGGCATGGGAAGCCAAATTTCGGGGACTACGGGAAGTCTGACTATGGAGGATGCTGAAGCTCTGGCTAATTCCAACCGGATTCCATCAGTAGACCTGGTTGCCCCCATAAGTGAGAAGCTGGCTAAAGTGGTTTACGGTAACGAAAATAAAAACGTTAACATCATGGGAGCTACCCCCGAGATTATGCAAATCATCAGTTATCCGTTGGCCGAAGGGGATTTGATTTCCGACCTTGACGTCAAGAGAGGCGCCAATGTCGCCGTATTGGGCAGCAAGACAGCCACCAACCTATTTAGTACCGAAGACCCCATAGGCAAAACTATACGCATAGCCGGTGGCCAGTTCAAGGTCATCGGTGTATTTGAGGAGAAAGGCGGCTTTATAGGCTCTGCTGATGACTTTATCATGATTCCGCTGACCACAATGCAGGCCAGGATTCTGGGTGAGACAAGTGCCCGGGGCCGCGCTATACAAACTATAGCCATCAAAGCATTAAGCACCGACCAGATAAGCACCGCCAGGGAAGAAGTTACCGCCATATTACGGCAGCGCCATCATATTGGCCCCAGGGAAGATGATGACTTCAATGTCATCGATATGCAGGAAATAATGAAGAGTATGCGCCAGGTACTTGGCATAATGCAGGTATTTTTAGGCTTTGTGGGGGCTATTTCTCTCGTCGTCGGCGGCATCGGCATCATGAATATAATGCTGGTCTCGGTAACTGAACGTACCCGTGAAATCGGTATCCGAAAAGCCGTTGGCGCCAAACGACGGGATATACTACGTCAGTTTCTGGTGGAATCAGCTATGCTCAGCCTTTCCGGTGGCATAATCGGGCTGATTCTGGCTGTGATAGCGACTCGCCTAGTTACGGGGATACAATTGGGGCCGTATCCTGTCAAAGCACCTATGTCGTTAGATGTGGTGATAATCGCCCTCACGGTAGCCATAATAGTCGGGCTGGCTTCAGGTATTTACCCGGCCTACCGGGCTGCCAGACTCGACCCGATCGAGTCCTTGCGTCACGAATAGCGACCTAGCCCTAGTCCAAATAGAGATTATTAACGCCGCAATCCAGACTAGCAGGAGAAAGTTAATGTTAAAAATGCCGTCAAGACAAAGCACCAAAGAAGCTAAAAATCGGGATGGAACCTGCCCTGCCGAACGCCTTATCCAACTCGATAACATTGTTAAGGCATACAAGACAGAAGCTGGTGACTTCATCGCCCTGCGCGATGTAAATCTGACAATCGGCGACGGTGAATTCATCGCTGTGATTGGCAAGTCAGGTAGTGGCAAATCTACTCTGATAAACATGATTGCCGGCATCGACCGTCCTACCGCAGGCGAGGTTTACATTGCAGGCACACCGATATGCGGTTTAAACGAAAGCAAAATGGCAAGGCTGCGAGGGCACAGCCTTGGTATAGTGTTCCAGTTCTTTCAACTACTGCCATTACTCACAGCCGCTGAAAACATCATGCTCCCTATGGACTTTTGTAACATCTACACCGCAGGAGAACGCAAAAAACGTTCGCTCGATTTGCTCGACAAGGTAGGCCTTGTGGAACATGCCGACAAGCTACCTTCAACGCTCTCCGGTGGTGAGCAGCAACGGGTGGCCATAGCTCGAGCACTGGCCAACGACCCACCAATTATCCTGGCTGACGAGCCAACCGGTAACCTTGACTCGAAAACCTCAGAGGTGGTGTTTCACGTATTTGAACAACTTGTGGACAGCGGCAAAACGATTCTCATGGTGACACACGACAATGACCTGGCAAAAAAGGCCAAGCGTACCATCCACATCGCTGACGGAGAGATTTTTGAGGAATATCTGGCAAAAGCATTTCCATCGCTGACACAACAACAGCTTATCTGGGCAACATCACGAATGGAGTTCCACAGATACCCGGCCGGCTCCATTATCATACGCAAGGATGACCCGGCCGAAAAATTCTATCTGGTAATCGAAGGCCGCGCTGAGGTTGTGCTGGCTTCAAAAGATGGGGGGGATTTCGTCGCGGCACATATAGAGAGCGGCCAGCATTTCGGAGAGATTGAGCTGCTTCGCGGCAGGAATAATATTGCCACTATCCGGGCGACTATCGACCAGCCTATTGAGGTGTCAACTCTCGACAGCGACAGCTTTAATAAGCTCGTCACTGAATCAGAAGCTACCAGAGAAGAGATACGCTCGGTAGCAGAGCAACGGCTCAAAGAAAACGCGGAGAACAACAGGTAAGCTAAAAATGCGTAACCCACGCTGGCGCAAAGTGCTCCGCGATGTGTGGAAGAACAAGACCAGAACCATACTGGTCGTGTTCGCCATAGCTGTCGGCATCTTCGCCTTCAGCAGTGCCTTCATCAGCCGGGAAGTCATTTTAGCCGAGATGAGCAGCCAATACCAGTCCATCAACCCATCCACCATTTCCCTGGGTGTCTCATCCTTTGACGACAGCCTGGTGAGATGGGCAAGTCATCAAGATAATATCAGTTATTCACAGGGGCAATCACTACGTCTGGCCAGGCTGGTGCAGGAAAACAAGAATTATAGCCTCGACCTCTATGCCTTTGACAATTATGAAGATATGAGTGTCAACCGTCTCATCCTCGAGTCAGGAACATTATCACCAAAAAAGCGAGAGATTTTGTTTGAGCGCTCCGCGATTCCACTTCTTGGTCTTCGAGTCGGCGATAATGTTATTGTCGAGATGCCCAACGGACAACAACGGACACTTAAAGTAGCTGGTATCGTCCATGACCTGAAGGCCATCCCGGCAAATCTGTGGCCGGACATCACTGCCTACGTCTCCACTGAGACAATGGAATGGCTCGGTTTTCCACATTCCTATAATCAGCTAGAGCTGGTAGCCAATGATGAATTCGATAGCCGTGCCAAGCTTGAGAATCTGGCAAACAAGCTCAAGGACAAGCTGCCCAATAATGGTTTTATCGTCACGTCTTTGACAGTCCGTGAGCCGGGTGAACACTGGGCACAGACTTCCATGGCCAGCATGGTGGCTATTTTGAGCAGCGTCGGCGTTTTTTCACTCATTTTGAGCGTATTTCTGGTGATAAATACTATCACAGGTCTACTCGCCCAGCAGCGACGCCAGGTCGGCATCATGAAGGCAATTGGCGCCACGGCATGGCAGATAGTCGGCATTTATATGACCCTCGTGATATGCTTTGGCCTGCTGGCGCTGCTTGTAGCCCTGCCTATCGGCTCATTTCTTGCCTACTTCTTCACCTCTATGATGGCTCATTTCTTAAACATCGATATCTATCAGTTTCATGTGCCTCGGCAGATTTTCATTCTCGAATTGATGATAGCGCTCATTGTCCCGTTAGTAGCTGCCTTAGTACCTATACTGAATGGGGTACGCGTCAGCGCATGGGAGACTATCAGCAATTATGGAATAACCAGCACAAGCAGAGAGGGCTGGCTCGGACGGCTGTTGATGCGAGTTCGAGGGCTGCCACGCCCGCTGCTGCTTTCTATACGTAATACCTTCCGACGAAGAGGACGGCTGTTTATGACCCTCGGCACACTCACCCTGGCAGGGACTCTGTTCATAAGCATCGTGAATGTTCGTGTAGCCATGACAACCAGGCTATACGAGGTACTTAAAATGTATGATTTCCACGTCATGCTAATCCTGGACCGTTTCTATAGCAGCCGCATGGCCGAGCACAGAACTGAGCAAATACCAAATGTAAGCCAGGCCGAAGCACGTACATACGCGCAGGTGCAGCGTGTTAAGCCAGACGGCACCGAGGGAGCAACATTTAGCCTTGCCGGGCTACCCCCAGAGTCTGATTTTTTTAAACCCAAACTACTATCAGGACGCTGGCTGCAGGAAAAAGACTACGATGCCATAGTCCTCAGCAACGAAACAATAGACAAGGAGCCAGATATCCAGGTGGGCGACGAAATCGAGTTAAAGCTCGGCAATGAGAAATACAAAAGCAAGGTGGTAGGCACCATTTTTACGCCCAACATGACGACAGCATATGCGCCCTTCGACTATGTGGCACACATCAATCACAAGTACGGGCAGGCTTCTACACTGTTCATCAAAACACAAGAGCAGAACATAGGTACTCAAGCGGAAATGGTAAAGGTGCTCGAAGACCGTTTGAAAACCGCTGGCATTGGCGTCAGCAAATCAATCACAATAGCTGAAATCATTCAATCCAGCGGCAGCAGGATTGACTTCCTTATCAGGTTCTTGATGTTCATGTCGATTATGGCAGCAGCCATCGGCGGGCTAGGACTGGCCGGGACGATGAGCCTGAACGTGCTAGAACGGACCCGGGAGATAGGAGTGATGCGTTCTATCGGTGCCACCAGCCCTATGGTTGGCGGCATCGTTGTCGTCGAGGGCATGCTCATCGGCTTCATCAGCTGGCTGCTGGCTATCCCCTGTAGCATACCAATCAGCTACCTGTTCAACCTTATAATAGGGTTTGCCTTTTATAAACGCCCGCTGGATTTCCACTTTTCAACAAGTGGCCTAATCATCTGGCTGATAATAGTTATACTTATTTCCGTTATAGCCAGTCTTCTCCCTGCTCGTCAGGCGATGAAAATGAGCGTCCAGGAAACGCTGGCATATGAGTAACACGCAACTTCTAGAAAGTCCCACGATGAGGATGTAACAGCAGTACTACCTGCCCTGAACCAGGGAGAGAAATTCGGCACGTGTGGCCGCCCGACTGCGGAAAAGCCCTCTGGTCGCCGAAGTGATAACATTACTCCCCGGCTTCTTAATACCACGCATGGTCATGCACAAATGCTCGGCTTGAATGACCACCGCCACGCCATCCGGTTGCAGAGCTTCGCAAATGACATCGGCAATCTGTGACGTCATCCGCTCCTGCAGCTGAAGCCGTTTAGCAAAAATATCCACTACTCGCGCCAACTTGCTCACCCCGACAACCCGCCCCTCTTCATTGGGAATATAGCCAACATGAGCCACTCCATAAAACGGCAGCAAGTGATGCTCGCACATAGAGTAAAAAGGAATATCCCTGAGTATAACCATTTCACGATGTCCCACCTCAAAACCCACGGTCAACTCAGCTTTGGCATCCATATCTAAACCGGAAAAAAGCTCCGTATACATATCAGCGATGCGTTGTGGCGTTTCACGCAGCCCTTCCCTTCGAGGGTCATCTCCAATAGCCTCAATTATAGAATGTACCGCGACTTCAATCTTAGGTATGTCAACCACTGCTGCCTCCTCTTTAGATTACTATTTTCTAACGCCTTCCATAAGTCTCTCGGTCCAGCAATCGCTCCGATTTGCTGTTGGCAGTTATGTAAAGTTCCGCTCCGAGATAAAGCGCCGGATTTAACTTGCTCAAATCAAGTGTTCCATTGGCGGTAAAAAAATCGTCGGTAAAATGCACAACCACAATTTCACCCACCATCCAGGCATGGTCACCGTAAATTTTATTTTCCACAAGCTTACACTCATAGGCGGCATACGCATCTCTTAGTATCGGCACGCTTGTTTTCAACGGCTCCTCTTCCGCCATGTTAAACTTGTGGAACTTATCCATTTCACTGCCCCCGCTGCCGCCGACGGAAGCGATAAGCTCGGCAGCTTCAAAGGGCACAAAATTAATGCCAAACTCTCCGGATTCTACAATGAGTTGATAAGTGAATCTCTTGGGCGCTACAGCTACTCCGTAAAGCGGAGGCTTAAAAGAAATGGCGCTGTGCCAGGCGGCTGCCATGGCATTCTTCTTACCTCCGGCGTTGACTGTAAGTATAGCCGCTACTTTGGGATAATGCTGATAGAATTCTCCGACGCTGGCTGTTCTTACTCTGGGCATTGGCAGGTCTCCTTATACTTGCGGCGGCTGCTAAAGTCAACTCCAACCCAAGGTTTGCTCAACTGCTTTTATGTCAACGGGTAATTCCGGAAAAGGTTCGGCAAATTTCGCCGGCAAGTTGGGGTCCTTCAATCCGGTGCCGGTAATGATACAGACCACTTTTTTACCGGAGAGCTTCAAACCTTGTTTAACCATCTTAATAAGTCCAGCCACCGATGCTGCCGACGCCGGTTCGCCGAAAACGCCTTCTTTCCTCGCCAGAAGCTTATAGGCAGCCAGAATCTCATCATCACTGACACAATCTATTACTCCGCCGGATTCATCTCGAGCCGCCAGTGCCCCCTTCCAGCTAGCAGGATTACCAATACGGATCGCCGTCGCCAGGGTTTTCGGCCTGTCGATGACCCTACCCTTGACTATAGGCGCAGCGCCATCAGCCTGAAAACCCATCATCTTCGGAGTCTGACTTGCCCTGCCCGCCTTCTTGTATTCCACAAAACCTTTCCAGTAGGCGGTAATGTTGCCCGCATTACCAACCGGGATAAAAAAGTAATCAGGAGCATCACCCAAATCATCCACAATCTCAAAGGCTGCCGTCTTCTGCCCTTCAATGCGGTACGAGTTCAAAGAATTAACCAGTGTAACCGGGTGCTTTTCAGCCAGGCTGCGGACTATTTGCAGAGCCTGGTCGAAGTTTCCCTGTATAGCGATAATCTTAGCCCCGTAAGCAATAGCCTGAGCCAGCTTACCCAGGGCGATCTTGCCTTTGGGCACCATAACCACAACATCAAGGCCGAATCTAGCTCCGTAGGCGGCAGCCGAAGCGCTGGTATTTCCGGTAGAAGCGCAAATGACACTGCGACTACCCTCTTCCACAGCCTTGGCTATAGCCACCACCATGCCCCGGTCTTTGAAAGAGCCGGTAGGATTACACCCTTCGAGTTTGAAATAAAGTCCACCGCAGCCAAGCTCCTTCTCCAAGTTAAGCGACCTGACCAGAGGAGTATTGCCCTCGCCCAGGGTTATCATGGGAGTGGCTTGAGTAATCGGCAGAAAATCACGGTACCTGAATAAAACGCCACGTTCCATCATTAGTCTAAGCCTCTACCCTGACAAAGTTACTAATTTCTTTAACCACACCCAGATGCTTGGTCTCTTTCAGCGCCTTCTGCACTGCCTGCTCTTCAGCCGGATGAGTCATTATCACAATCTCGGCAATCTTCGTAGATGGGTCGGTCTCTTTCTGAATTACTGAAGATATACTAATGGCATGGTCACCCAGTATTGTGGAGATCTGTGCCAGAACCCCTGCCTGGTCAGCCACGCTCATCCTCATGTAATATCGGGTCTTTATCTCAGCCATGGGCATAACAGTCCGCCCAGTGGCAAAAGGTAATCTCGGGGCACTGGATTTCCCGCTATTAATATCCTGGGCTATCTTGATTATATCCGAAACAACGGCACTTGAAGTTGCCCTGGGGCCGGCTCCCTCACCATAGAAGATAACCTGGCCTACCAGGTCGCCTTCGACCAGAATGGCATTGTAGACACCATCTACCTTCGCCAAGAGAGAGTCCTCCGGGATAAATACCGGATGAACACGAGCTTCGATAGAATCCCCAGTTCGCTTGGCAATAGCCAGAAGCTTTATGGCATAGCCCAATTCGCGGGCATAGCGAAAATCACGAGCCTGTAGCCGTGAAATTCCCTCGTGATACACGTTCTCCGGCTTGACTTCGGTTCCGAAAGCTATGGTGGTCAAGATAGCCAGCTTGTAAGCCGCATCGATGCCTTCTATATCATTGGTCGGGTTAGCTTCGGCATAGCCTAATTTCTGGGCATTTTTCAAAGCCACGGAAAAATCCAGTCCTTCCTTGGCCATTCGAGTAAGAATATAGTTGGTAGTACCATTTACAATGGCATAGATGGCTGAAATATCATTAGCCACCAGGTCTTCCTGGAACGGAGCAATTAGAGGTATACCGCCACCAACGCTTGCCTCGTAGCGCAAAACTACGTTGTGGTCTCGAGCCGCGGTCAAAAGCTCTGCCCAGTGTTTAGACATGACCTCTTTGTTGGCGGTAACCACATGCTTGCCGTGAGTTAGAGCCTCCCTCATATATTCGAAGGCAGGGTGTTCACCGCCCATGAGTTCCACTACTAGGTCTATTTCGGGGTTCTCCACCAGCTCTTCGAAACTGGTGGTGAAAATAGCGCGGTCAACACCTAATGCGCCGTGCTTAGCCAAATCCTTCTCCAAAACTTTTTTAAGAACCAGCTTGCTGCCGGCTTCCCGGGCTAAAGTATCCGGTTTGCCCGTCAAAACCTTGACCACACCACCGCCGATTACACCTAAGCCCATAAGGCCGATATTAATGCTCTTCCTGGCTGCCATAGTTATTTACCCCTGTTTTTAACAACGAGGTTTACTGCCCATGACTTCTGGTCTCCAGTCAACAACGTTTCCACTGAATCGTTCTTCATTTTTTCAGATATCCATTTTTCAAAAAGTCTGGTTTTCAGCGTTTGCCTGGTAGTGTCGTCAATCGCCCGATTTTCATCTTTATTTATCACTCTGACCAGCCAAAAACCTCCTTTGGTTTGAATAGTGCTATCAGCCGCGGGTTGACTTACAGCGCCAGTTTCGAGAGGCATAGCCAGCCCCATAACCAACCTGTTGCTCATTCCGCCTTCTCCTGTCCAGCCCAGATCGCCACCATTGGCCGCGCTGGCTGAATCCTGCGAATAGGTTTTAACCAGAGTAGCGAAATCGTCACCGGCAAGTATCTTGTCTCTTATCGACTCGGCATCGTGCCGGCTACCAGTAAGAATACCCCTGACATGGCTGCCCTTTGTAGCATCCTTTTCAGTCACCTGCACCACCCAGTACCCTAGAGACTTACTGACCACCCCATCGAAAGTCGGCTCGCTGAGTTCTCCCGCCTTAAGTGTAAAAGGAATATCCTTTAGCGCCGAGTTGCCTAAACTTCCCAGCAATATATCGGCGAAACCTTTAGGCAGCCAGCCCAGGTTCCCGCCAACACCTTTCGTAAGCGGTTCCAGTGAATATTCAGTCACTAGTGAAGTAAAATTATCTCCTGCCGCCAGCCTGTCTGCTACCTCTTTGGCTATATCGGTGCTTTCCACGAACAATGCCTGAGCCTCTATCTGTTCAGCGCTGGCGGGTATTTCCTTATCAAAATAGTTCTGAAGCAACTTGGTTGCCAGCAGTGTAGAACTAATTGCGTCCCTGTAAACTTTCTCATCCGGAAATGTCAAAGTCTTCAGTGTGCTATTTACCTCGTCACTGCTGACACTGATACCGAGTTCTGGCGCTGCCCTGTCCACTGCCTGGTTGTATTGCATGACGTTAATAAGGTTATCTGCCACGGTCGCCGTCTGGGTAGCATCCTGCCCTTTACTATAAAGCTCGAGAAACTTTATGTAATAGTCCATATCGTAGGTGGTACCATTTATTTTCGCCGCCGGCTGATGGAACGGTTTAATCTGAACATCCCAATATCCATAACCAACGAAACCGACAAGCAAAGCCAAAAATACAGCCCCCGTAATATATATGATATGCTGAATACGCTGCTGGCGACGGTGCCTGGACAATTGCCGCTTTGTTGGCAGCGGTTTTACTTCAGTTTTCACATGCTTCTTAGCCAACTTTTGAGTCCTCTCCTGCTTAAAATAATCGAAGCTAAATCTAGATTGTTCTAATTAGCCACTTATGATACCATATTGACTGAATCAAAGCCACGCGGGGTGTAGCGCAGCCTGGTAGCGCACCTGAATGGGGTTCAGGTGGTCGCCGGTTCGAATCCGGCCACCCCGACCATAGATATCAAACTCGGTGGTTTAATCACTTCAGTCGCTCAGGAATCACAAGCTGGCCAAATATAATATAGCCCACCTGAATCGATAAAAAGCAAAGTATATTAATCCTTGCCTCAAGGTCAAAATAAAGAACTTGTATCAGAACCTGAGGTCGGTATTGGATTATCTGACTCATGACAATCGAGGACCCAAGTATTCTCAACGGAAGTAAAAAACTTTAAGAATACTTGGTAATCTGGTTGTAGCTAAGTTAGAAAAGGCAATTGAAGATTATCAAGAAGGTCGAGTTTTTAGACAGTTTCCAAAAAAAGGGGCAGTGTGAAAATGGCAATAAAAGGGCTTGAAACAATAAATTATGAGGAAAGAGCCAAAGAAGCAGATTACAAAAAAAGATTGCATAAGGTGATGACGGAGAAAGAAGCAGTGGAAACATTTCTACACAGTGGTGATTCATTTTGTATGGGTGGTTTTGTTATGTGGAGGCAGCCTGAATCTGTTATGAGGGAGATAGCACGTCAAGGAAAGAAAAATTTATCTATTATAGATGAGAGCGGAAATTTTGAGGGTATAGATCTGCTTGTAGAGTTGGGAATGCTCGATAGGATAGATATAGCGTATAACATGACACGCCAGGTGGGGGGTATTTCCGGCACGCCGGCGCTGGAGCGCGGTATAAAGGAGGGTGTACCGCGCCCGGTTGAGGCGGGTGGTGTTTTAGCCACGCCGAAAGATAAGATTAAGTCTGATTTACCTTGGCTCAAGGTCGTAGACTGGACGAATTTTGAAATTTCGCTGAGACTCATGGCCGGGGCAATCAATGTCCCCTTCATGCCCTGCCGCTCCTCACTTGGCACTGATATCCCCAAATACAATAAAGATATCAAGGTCATAAATGACCCATATGAGAACAAACCGCTTCTACTTATTCCGGCTTACAAACCGGATGTCGCCTTCATCTCAGTTCAGAAGGCGGACCGAAGAGGAAATGGTCAGATATGGGGCTTTAAAGCAACGGATTACTGGAAGGCCAGGGCAGCTAAACATGTAGTGCTACTTGCTGAGGAACTTGTTCCCACCGAAAAGATATATGAGAACCCCGGGCTGACGGTGATACCAGCCTATTGCACCGATGCCGTTGTCCACCTTCCCTTTAATTGCCATCCCTCAGGTTGCTTTGGATGCTATACAGTAGACGGGCTAAGTTTCGTGTCGCTCTTGCAACAGAGGCAGAGTCGCCAAGGAGCTTTGAAGTGGATTGATGAATGGGTTTACGGCCCCAAAACTCATTTCGGATATTGCGACAAGATAGGATGGGAAAAACTGGATAGACTGGCTAAATCAGAGCACAAGCTAAACAATATACCCGGGTAAGGGATATTAATAAAAATATAAGAGAGGTATGAAAATGGGACACTTATATACCACGAGAGAGAAATATACCCGGCGGCAGCTCAATGCAATGAAGAAGAGATATGCACCGCCGGTGCTTGTATGTTGCGCCGGGTCGAGGGAAGTGGAAGATAGAGAGACTGTGTTTGTTGGCATTGGCATTTCCGACCTCGCCGGTGCCATAGCCAAGCTGGTACATACGCCAAATGTAATACTAGTGGCTGAGGCAGGCTATGTGGGATTTCCCAGCCTTTCCGTCTTAATCAGTCCGGCTGATAACTCGGCAGGCGCAATGGCTATGTGTCATCAGGGTCTTCCTGATATGTTCATAGACCAACAATCAGGCTTTATTGATATATCTTATCTGGGATTTGCCCAAATGGATATGTTTGGAAATGTTAATGTTAGTTATATAATTGGACGACAAATGAAGATGAATGGTAGCGGCGGCGGCGGCGATATAACATCGTCGGCGGGGAGAATAGTATATACCGCAGAGTTTAACCCAAGGCAATGGGTGGAAAAACTTGATTACATGACGGAGGCAGGTTTCCTCGATGGCAATCCCGATGCCAGGAAGAAGGCGAATTTAGTTGGGGGAGGACCTTCAGCTGTGGTCACTGACAGAGGAGTTTTCAGATTCGACCCTGAGACCCATATCCTGTATCTAGCTGAGATATTCCCCTGGCAGGACGAGGCAGACATTGAGGATGTGGAAAATAGTATTCCATGGGATTTGAAAGTAGCCGAGGAACTGAAGATAATTGAGCCGCCTACAGAAAGGGAACTTTGGGCACTGAGATTAATGGACCCATTGTGTCAATATACCATAGCCAACATTATGGATAGACCGATTGGTAAAATTCTAGCGGAAGGGAAATTGAATTTAGAAAGGTATGATACATTCCTGCAATTGACGGAGAGAGCCATACAAGAGGTATTAGAGACTGTTACTTGATTTATGAATCCTCGTAAACGAGCCGTACGAATCACTCGCACTCGCGGAGTAAAAGAGGCTTGGAAGATGGAAAGGGCTTGTTATAGAAAACTAACGAACTACAAGTATCAGGTGATGAGAAGATACACCATTCAAATTGACCTCAATCCGCTCAAACGTATCAGACCCAAAGTTGCCAGATTCTTATCCTTATCCCACGATGGGGTCTTAACTATTAAAAAATACTATGCCTGGGATGGGCCAAGCGGACCGACCATCGATACCAGGGATTTCATGCGCGGCTCACTGATTCACGACGCACTGTATCAATTAATGCAGGAAAGTGTTCTCGATTATAGAGTTCACAGGCAACGGGCTGACGAAATTTTTAGAGAGCTCCTTCTTGAGGATGGTATGTGTTCGTTCAGAGCGTGGTACGCTTATCAGGCGGTACATCTTTTTGCCGAAGGAGGCGCCCGCCCGCAGCCAGAACACGAACCGGAGATTATATCTGCACCCTGAGAAATCTGCCCTCACTTGGCTTAGGGGGTTAGCTGAGCTTTCCAAATCTGTAGGCAGCGATGGCTACATCGACTAAATACCAGACTCCAAAGCCGCCACATGTTATCAACTTAATAACGCCCAATGCCACTTCCCCCCGGTAGAAACGGTCCAGCCCGAAATAGCCAGCCAGGAAAGATATTATCAGAATAGTTAGCTGGCGCTGCCATTCACGTGTTGTTTCCATCTACACGCCTCCTTCTGTTTCATTCAGTCTATAATTTAACACAACGGACAAGAATCACACAAATCCCCGTTCTGTTTAAGCCGGTATTATCCAGATAGTCTGAAAGTGGCCTTGACTGGGAGGTTGCTGCGTGCTAACTTTTGTAAGCAGCCAACAATAAGGAGGATAACAGATGGACTTTTCTAAGATATCTATGAAGGGCAAGGTGGCGTTGGTAAGCGGAGCTAGTCGAGGCATTGGTGAAGCCAGCGCCCTGGCTTTCGCCGGCGCCGGCGCCGATGTGGTGGTAGCCAGCCGGAAGCTGTCTGACCTGGAGAAGGTAGCTGAGAAGATCAAGGCTAAAGGCGTGAGAAGTCTGGCAGTAGCCGCCCATGTGGCTAAGATCGAAGACTCGAAGAATCTGGTCAACACGGTCGTAAAGGAATTTGGCCGGATTGATATTCTGTTCAACAATGCCGGCACAAATCCCTATTTCGGGCCTCTGCTGGATGCCGAAGAGTGGGCCTGGGACACGACCTTTAACGTGAACCTGCGAGGTCCTTTTTTCCTGGCACAGCTTGTAGCCAGGGTAATGAAAGAGCAGAGTGGCGGCTGTATGATTAATACCGCCTCAGTGGGTGCTTTAAGAGCTAGTGACCTCGCTATTTACAGCGTCACCAAGGCCGCCTATGTCATGTTGACTCAGGTCATGGCCAAGGAATGGGGTCAGTGGGGCATCAGGGTGAATGCAATTGCGCCGGGGCTGATAAAGACAAAATTCGCCGAAGCGCTGTGGAAAGATCCGGAAGCCAGCAAAGCTGCAGCGGAAAGAATTGCTTTGCTTCGGCTGGGTGAACCAGAGGATGTGGCCGGTGTCGTTCTGTTCCTGACCTCGGACCTGGCTAAATATGTAACAGGCGAGACCGTCATCGTGGACGGAGGACAGATGCTTGGAGCACCATCATTCCGTGGTGGGAAAAGCAACCGAGTCGCCGAGTTAGGGCTAGGCTAGGTCACTAGAAGCGTAAGATAAATCTCCATCATCAAGGGAGAGGAAAAAAGTAGAATTTTGTTCTCTCTCCCCTGGAGGGAGAGAGTTAGAGTGAGGGGGCACGCTTTGACAAACCGGCCGGCAGCATTCTAACATTTACATGGTACTTCGCTATGAAAACTTCTGGCTTAGATATAACTAAAACTCACGTACAGCGTGTCTTCGATTTAACCGATGAAGTCGTAGAACGATACCCCAACCGCCTGGCAGGAACGGAAGCCTGCCGCCAGGCCGCAGACCACATAAAACAGGAATTTACCAAATATTGCGACCCGGGGTCAGTGCAGGTGGAAGATTTCACTGTCCACCCCAGGAGCTTCTTGAAATATATCCCAGGCCTGGTGGTCCTCTACTTTATAGGCTCGATTTTGTTATTTTTCCAGCTTCCGCTGCCGGCATTTCTGGTGTACGCCTTAGCCATTTTTATCTTTTATGCCCAGTTCGTCCGTTACTGGCAAGTACTCGACCCGCTATTTCCCAAAGCCACCGGATATAATGTCTTCGGCTCCATCGAACCGGAGGGCGCGGTAAAGCAGCAGGTCGTGGTCAGCGCCCATCATGACGCCGCGTATGTCTTTCAACTCCTGGCTCACGCACCTAAATACTATGCCAAATTAATCAACGCCGGTATACTATTTCTGCTGCTCGGCTTCCTGGTTTCCCTAATTTGGACCGTCCTGGCCCTGTTTCATATCCCGGTTCCCGGCTGGGCACAACTCTGGGTACCTGTGGCATTGATTGTTTGCGGCGTTTTCCAGCTACCGCTGGCCTTTTTTACCACCGGAGAAGTATCTCCCGCTGCCGGCGATGATATGATTGCCGTAGCTGTTGCCAGCGAGACGGCCAGGCTTTTCCACCATGCCAAACAAACCGACACCAACCCCCTGCGACATACCCGCTTGATAGTAGCCTCTTTTGATGCCGAAGAAGCCGGCCTCCGCGGCGCGCGGGCTTTCTGCCGAAAACACGGCCAGGAACTGCTGAACACCAAGACTTACGTCTTCAACATCGATACACTTTATAAGCTCAAAGACCTCTACTTTCTGGATAAAGACCTTAATGGATCCGTAAGGCTCTCCCATGCCATGGCGCAGGACTGCGTTGACACTGCGAAAGTGCTGGGCTATCGCGCCGGAATCGCGGCCATGCCCTTTGGCGCCGGCAGCACGGATGCGGCTGAATTCGGCAAGCTAGGCGTAGAGGCTGTCAACATGGCAGGCATCAGCTTTGATATCAGCCAGTTCGGTGACGGCCTGGTGTATCACACGCGGAATGACATAACCAAATACATTGAACCGGAGTTGGTGGCAGCAGCTCTTAAAATTGTCCGGGACTATATTCTGAAAAAGGACAACGAGTCCTGATTCTACGCCTACCGGCAAGAAGAAGTAACTTTGAATAAGTCAAAAGTCGCCCTGGTAAAATGTGATACCTACCATAATGTTGACGTACTCAAAGCCGTTCGAGCCGGACTCGACCTTCTCGGTGGAGTCTCCGCCTTCGTAAAACCCGGTGACCAGATAGTACTGAAACCAAATGTGTTAATTGGCACCAGTCCCAACAACGGCGTGACCACACATACAAGTATATTCAGAGCCGCAGCCACCTTGCTCAAAGAAACCGGTGCCAGCGTGTATTACGGCGACTCTCCGGCGTTCGGCAAATGTGAGCCCAATATTAGAAGAGCCGGATTGAAGCAGGTCGGTGATGAATTGCAGCTCAAATTAGCCGATTTCGATTCCGGCAAATCAGTTAGTCATAAGAATGCCCTGCTCGTCAAGAAGTTCGTCATTGCCAATGGCGTACTGGACAGTGATGGTCTGGTAAGTTTGCCCAGGTTCAAAACGCACGGGCTTGTCCGCTTTACCGGAGCCGTGAAAAATCAATTCGGCTGCATACCCGGCCTTCTTAAGAGCCAGTACCACGTTAAATTGCCCGACCCCTACGATTTCGCCACCATGCTGGTTGATTTGAATACGCTTATAAAACCCCGCCTTTACATTATGGATGGGATTGCAGCCATGGAGGGTAACGGCCCCAGGAGTGGCAAGCTGAAACAGTTAAATGTCCTGTTAGTCTCCAGCGACCCCATAGCCCTGGATGCCACAGCCTGCCGAATTATTAACCTTAATCCTGCCATCGTACCCACCAGCCAGCCGGGTGAAGATGCCGGACTGGGAACGTACCGTGTTGAAAATATTGAACTGTTAGGTGGCAATATAGATTCATTTATCGACCCCGGTTTTGAAGTAAATCGAACACCTCCTGCCCATAGCTCCGGCGGGCGATTCAGTACCTTCATCAAGAACAGAATTACCCAGAGGCCGGTTATTGATAAAGCCAGGTGCGACCCTTGCGGTGTCTGCGTTAAGATGTGTCCTGTCCGGCCCAAGGCCGTTGATTGGTATAAAGGTGACAAATCCCAGCCACCCAGGCACAACTACGACCGCTGTATTCGCTGCTATTGCTGTCAAGAAACGTGCCCGGATGGAGCCATTCTGATACAAAGTCCATTGCTGGGAAGGTTGTTTTCAAGCAATTGACCTACTTTAAAGATTATCGTTTTATTCACCCACATCAAACTTTGGTCTATCCCTATCCCATAACTTCACCCACAACAGTCGGAATAATCGATCATACTGAGATAAGGTATGGCAATCAACGCACTCAAATCCATTGGGCGCCGGCGTGCATATATTATCCTGCGCTCTAACAACATCGGCGATTAAACTCCGTAACATAAAGTCTCACGTTCCGACGCCCCAACTCTTACTATCTGATTGTTTTCAATTAAGTGACCCAAGAGGGGGAAATTACATAACAAAATATATCGATTGGCGGGCTTGTGTGATATCTTATTTCTTAGACAAACCTTAACGTCACAGGTGGTGAGCCATGCCAAGAGCGTTCTGGAAGGGTGCCATCCCGGGAGCTCATCGCTCGCCGTTTGAAAGATTATTCCGCGGCAGCAACAAAATTTTCTGAGCCTCACCCTTAAGCAGCATAAACTTCTGGTGGGTTAATTACGTTTTACTTATCAGGAGCGAGTCATCGCCCCCTTAATCAAACTGAGAAACCAGCGTAGTGACCAGCGCTGGTTTCTCCCTTTTTTATGACGATGTTGCCCTGCACGATATAGATAGGACTGAATTACATCATTACTTGAGCTTAAATGATGAGATTATAGCAGAGAAGGGATAAGTCTTATATCTAGCCGAATCTGCTGCCGTATCCAATCTATAAAGGTGGCCTGCCGTGCTCTTGAAGTAAGCCTCACCGTGAAATTGCCCCATATCCGCCTCATAATCATATGACACATACCAGTTCCAGAAGCCCTCCATTGGTTTATTTTCTATTTGAGTTATTTCAGACCAATGTGTTCCCAATGACATAAGCCAACGTTGGGCAGCATCTTGAGCTGCCATAGATGCTGCCACATATATCATGACCGAAGCCGTGCGACTCGGAGATGTTATGAGGCATGTTGTCCCGTCTGTAGAAACCTCGACCTTCCAACTGAGCGGATAGCTAATACTATACCCTTCTACATCATTGTTGTATGTGGTAAATCCCGGCTGACCACAACCAATGGCAGAACCAAGCAGCATTACGATAAGTCCCAAAAGCAAAACCCAATGTTTCTTATTGTTCCTCACTCGAACCTCCTTGTGGTTAATGTTTGACAAATATCCTTGATTATACTGTGAACGATGCCAAGTGTCACCTGCATATTTAACACTCAATCGCCTGAAGTAACGCATTTTATCAGTTCTAGAGTCAGCGTGGCAATAAATTGGATATTCAGTACTTACAAACAACGCAACCAAACACATCATCCACAGTAGTCAAATACATATATAGTGTGCTATACTAATTACCTAACAAAAGAGGAGGATACAAAGATGGCTGACCCAAACAAGGCAAAATATGAATCAAGACCATGGCTGAAGTTTTACCTCAAGGAGGTGCCCGCGGATGTCAAAATCCCGGAAAAATCCGTAGTCGAAACCTTCGATGAAGCCACGGATAAATGGAAGGATAGGACTGCAGTAATATTCTACGGCAGAAAGATAAGCTACCGCGAGTTAAGAGACCATGTCGATAGATTTGCTACAGCTATGCAGGATTTAGGAGTCAAGAAAGGAGATCGGGTTGCCTTACTGCTGCTGAACTCACCTCAATTCATCATAGCCTATTTTGGCGCCCTAAAAGCTGGAGCCGTACTGACTGCCATCAGTCCTGTTTATGTCAGTCCCGAAATCAAACATCAAATTGAAAATAGCGGCGCCAGAATTCTCGTCTGCCAGGATATACTTTACGAGAATGTTGAACGTACAGAAGTCAAGCTAGACAAGGTCATCCTGACCAGCATTGCAGAATACCTGCCGGGGATGAAAAAGTTCCTGGGCAGCAGTGTACTCCGGGCTGTATACCAAAAGATGGCATCACCGCCTCGCGAGATATTTGAAAGAGAAGGATTCTATCAATTTCAGGACTTGATTAAGAAATATCCGCCCAAGCCGCCAAAAATCAAGTTCAACATTAGGGAGGACCTGGTAACACTTCCCTATACAGGTGGCACAACAGGAACGCCCAAAGGGGCTATGATAACCCACTACAATCTCGCGGCAGCTCGGTACCTGGGCGAAAAGTTCTGGGGAAATGTTGTCGAGGAAGGCAAAGAGACCATATTAGCCTATTTGCCCTTTTACCATATCTATGGTCAGTCGGTGAGTATGCTGGGCGGATTGTCAATGGGATACACTTTGGTTATATTCACTACCCCCGACCTCGATGACATGTTGAACGCTATCGAAAGCAACAAGGCAACTATTTTTTACAGTGTTCCATCTTTGTATGAATACCTCAGGGATTATCACCGCACCAACAGAATCGATTGGAAGCGTATAAAGGTTCTCGTCTCCGGTGCCGATGCTCTTCTTGAGGACACGGCTGTGGGTTGGGAGAAACGGACAGGCACTAAAATTCACGAAGGTTGGGGGATGACCGAGACAACCTCAGTGGGAATGCTAAGTCCCTACGGGAAGCCAATAGTCGGCTCTTTCGGCGTACCTCTACCTAACACCATCGCTGGAATACTAGACCCCGAAAGTACCAAATTTCTTCCCGTTGGCGAGATAGGCGAGCTTGCCATCAAGGGGCCACAAATATCCCCAGGATATTGGCACAACCCGGAAGAGACCAAGAAAATGTTTGTTAATATAGATGGCGAAACCTGGCTCCGAACCGGTGACTTAGCCAGAATGGATAAAGATGGCTATTTCTTTTACTACGATAGAAAACGTGATATGATTAAATACAAGGGCCTGGCTGTATTCGCCAGGGAGGTAGAGGAGGTACTGGCCGCTCATCCACAAGTCAAAGAAGCTGGTGTAATTGGAGTTCCCGACAAAGAAGTCGGTGAGAAAGTCAAAGCCATAGTCGTGCTTGAGACAGAGGCAAGAGGTAAAGTCTCAGAAGAGGAAATTATGAAATATTGCGCGGAAAATTTGGCGCACTATAAATGTCCCAGAATAATAGAGTTCAGGGGTGAAGTGCCCAAGACAGATGTGGGTAAAGTATCTCGCCGGGAACTGAGAGAGGACGAGCTGTAAGACCGCTTGACTTGTCCAGATAGACGGGTAACACCGATATCAGACAGTTCAAGAAATTAAAAACGATTACTTCTTTATTCTCTCTCCCCCGGAGGGAGAGAGTTTGAGTGAGGGAGACTATCTCAGGTTTCACCCTCACCTTAATCCTCTCCCGTCAAGGGAGAGGAAAAAAGTATAACTGAAGGCTAAATATTCCCCGTCAAGGGAGCTTAGAATTTGGTGCTATTATGAAAGTACGAGGGCAAACATTAGAAAAGCCCAAAAAATCGATCATGTGTAGTTTTCGTTCGCAAATAAATATTCCAATCAAACACCTCGGTACATTGGCAAAACACGAGCACTATGCTATACTTTCCTCCAACTAAAGGGGGAGATGGTAATGGCCGTTGATACGAATAAGGCAGTATACGAATCAAGACCAAGGAAACATTTGCTGAAATAGACGGCGAAATCTGGCTTCGAACCGGCGACTTATGCAAAATGGATGAAGATGGTTATTTCTTTTTCTACGACAGAAAACGTGATATAATTAAGCACAAGGGCAAGGTTGTATATGCTAGGGAGGTAGAAGAAGTCCTGGCGGCTCATCCGCAAATCAAGGAGACGGGTGTAATCGGAGTTCGCGACCCCGAAGTTGGAGAGAAGGTCAAAGCAGTGGTCGTCCTTGAGACGGAAGCCAGAGGAAAACTGTCAGAGCTTGAAACATGAAATATTGCCAGGAGAGGTTACCTGATTACAAGTGTCCCACAATCGTCGAGTTCAGAGGCGAGGTGCCCAAGACAGATGTCGGCAAAGTATCTCGTCGTGAGCTGAGAGAGGAGTAGCTATAAAATGGCATCGTTTTTAGAAGTCGAAAATTTAACCAAGACCTTCGGTGGTCTATCTGCCGTTAATCATGTGAGCTTCAAGATAGAAAGAGATGAAATCGTCGGCCTGATTGGGCCAAACGGCTCGGGGAAGACCACACTCATACGTTGTATGCTCGGCATATTGAAGCCGGATTCAGGGAAAGTCATATTTAATGGCAAGGATATAACCAGAAAAAGACCGTGGGACATTGTCCAAAGAGGTATGGTGGGAACTTTCCAGGTAGTAAAACCCTTCCGCCATTTGCCTATCATAGCTAACGTTATGGTAGGTTGTCTCTGCCCACGGATAACCAAGCGAGGCGAATGGGTCAAAAGGGCCGAAGTAAAGGCACGAGATGCCTTAGAATTCGTTGGTATCGCCGACATGGCTCTAGAACCGGCTTCCATTCTGCCGCACGGTGATTTGAAACGGTTGGAGGTGGCCAGGGCCATTGCTACCGAACCGGAATTGCTAATCCTCGATGAGCCTTTCGGCGGATTAAATCCCGCAGAAACAGAGCTTGTGGCCAAATCGCTGAAAAGATTGCACAAGGGCGGAAGGTTTGGCAGACTTCACAGCGAAGGGCCGGCTATGCTTATCATAGAACACAAGCTTAGTGAGCTGATGAAGATAGTGAACAGGGTGATTGTACTTAACTTTGGCGAAGTCATCACCCAAGGCACACCTGAAGAAATATCTAAGAATAAGCAGGTGATTGAAGCCTACACAGGTAAGGAGGTGCTCATTGCTAGAAGCTAAAAATATAACCGTCCGTTATGACACGGCTACGGTGCTGGATGACGCCAGCCTTAAGGTTGAAAAAGGCGAATTGGTGAGCCTTGTCGGCCCAAACGGTGCCGGAAAGACCACCTTGCTCAGGGCTATGGCGGGATTGATAAAATGGGAGAAAGAAGTCTCTAAAGGAACCAGGCAGGCCGATATAACCTTTGATGGAACCATAGAATTTGAGGGAGAGAGGATTGAAAATCTGTCAGCATCTGAGATAGCTAAGAGAGGCCTGCTCCTCTGCCCGGAGCGAGGCAGACCATTTGTTGAAATGACGGTTAAGGATAACTTACTTGCCGGCGCTTATCTGGTGAAGGATAAGAAGGAAGTCAATAGTAGCCTGGAAAAAGTCTATGAGCTGTTCCCCAGATTGAAAGAGCGAGCGAATCAAATATCAGGAACACTATCCGGCGGTGAACGGCAAATGCTGGCTATTGGCAGGTCATTGATGCGTCACCCTAAGTTCATGCTGGTTGATGAACCATCGAGTGGGCTGGCACCAAAATTAAAGCAGGATTTGTTTAAACGTGTAGAAGAGATTTACCACGAAATGGGAGTAACTATTTTACTGGCTGAACAAGATATCAGTTTCGCATTTGACCTGTCGGTAAGAAATTACGTCATGTCCCGAGGGCACATAATCGCCCACGGAACGGCTGCAGAGTTGCTCAAAGACGAAACTATTAGAAAGACATATCTAGGGCTATAAAATCTCTAGCTTTTTCTAGTATATTCTAAGCCTTTGCTTATCTAAGCATCGCCTTAGTACAGGTCAGTACTGCAAGCTCTACAGGTATGACGCCATGACACATTGGTTAACTTACAACGAGGGCATTGTCTCTCAATTTTGTCTCGTATCCAGACGGCAATGCCTTCAGGCATGAAAAGAAGAATCAGTATCACTATGACTGCAAAGATTAACATCCGGAACTGCGAGATAAAACGCAGGGACTCCGTCAGAGGATAAAGGATATAAACCCCCACCACTGCCCCGTAAATGCTAACGATACCACCGAAAACAGTCCATATTATGGCTTGGAACGACAACGTGAGGTCCAAGCTAGAGGGACCGGCAATTCTGAGAAAGTGAGCATACATAGCTCCCGCTATTCCAGCGAAGAAACCGCCTACCGCAAAGGCGAACAGCTTATATCGTATTGTATTGATTCCACTGGCACGAGCTGCAATCTCATCCTCGCGTATAGCATGAAGAATAATCCCTGTCCTGACAAGGCCACTCTGGGCATCTGTAAGCTTCCACATTATGAATACCGAGACTAGCATAACCACCACTGAGATATAGTAGTCAGTTACCCTGGAGTCAGAAATGCGGTCAATACCGGAAATTCCTAACTCACCACCGGTAAACTGGGTATTTGCGAAAATGACCCCCAGAAGAATAAGAGGAAAGGCCAGGGTTACCAGGGCCAGGTATGGTCCTCTCAACCTCAACGCCGGCAAACACATGGCAACGCCAGCTACTACCGCCGCTAGGGCACCAATCGGTATGGTTGCCCATATTGGCCAGTGTGGGCCCAGGGGGGCTCCCCTGTTTAGCATAGCTGTCGCGTAGGCAGCCACCCCGAAGAAGAGGGCATGGCCAAAGTTCAGCTGGCCGGTATAGCCGGATACAAAATCCCAGCTAACAGCGAAGATAACGAACATATTGGCAAAAATCAGCATGCGCAGGATATACGGCTGCTGTGTAAATGTAGGAATGAGAAACAAGAGCACAAAGAAAATTAAAGCTATCAACCTGCCCGGTATGGCCACTACATCGCCCTGAAAATCTCTAAAAAATCTACTTAGCAATTTACAATCTCTCCTCTTCGAAAACTACGCCAAATAGACCCTCAGGCCTTACAATAAGTACTATCACCATGACTAACAAGGCAAAGGCCCCCTTGAGAAAGGCACCGGTGGGCAGCAAGAAAACAACCAGAACCTCAACCAACGCCAGAATAAAAGCCCCGACAACGGCTCCCTTGACACTTCCCAAACCCCCCAACGTAATTATGGCCATGACCATAACGAATGGTGGCCATAACATACGAGGTTCAAGGATCAACGTTGGAGCCACCAGCACACCAGCAACCGCAGCCAGTCCTGCGGCAATACCCATAACCGTGAACAGTATCATGGAGACATTAATACCCATTAGATTGGCAATCTCTGTGTCCTGAGCGGTAGCCCTGATGGCAATACCCAATCTTGTCTTTGATAAAAGCGCCCATATGATAAGAAGAACAACCCCCGCTCCCACAAATACCAGCAAATTCTGGAAGGCAACTTTTACGCCCAGTATTTCCCAGTATCCCGTCACAAAGGCTGGCGCTGAACGGTACTGACCTGTGAAGAAAATAAGCATAAGCTCCTGAAAGACCATGGCTACAGCCAGGGTTATCAGCATCACGGTTACATGGTGCTCACGTACACGGTCAATGAACAACTTGTAAACCAGAAGCCCCAGACCAGTAGTAATAACTATAGACAAGATAATGGACACAACCGGGCTCCAACCGAGTAAGTCGGCAAAAGTATATATACCAAAGGCTGCCAGCATGTAAAACGCCGTATGTGACAGCTGCAGCACCCGGGCTACACCAAAGATCAGGGCAAAACCCAGAGCCAGGAGTGCATACACACTTCCCTTCACCAGAGTCTGAACTATAATTCCTTCAATCATATCTTATCTAACCTTCAATCTTGACTTGCCTAACTTTACAGTACCAAACACGCAAACCTTCACGGAGACTGCAGCCTGCAGTCTCCAGACAGGACTAAAACGATTGGCTATTTTACCGACAAGGTGTGCGCTATCTCAGAGAACAGTGCCTCATCGTACGGAGAGAACGCATCTATGGTCCATACAGTGGCACGGATCCGCTTGCCGTTCTTGTCTGTGCTGGTAGCAAAAGAAACGATGGCGTATTGTCCAGACATAAAGCTCGATGTGTACTGAATAGCTGGTGTACCGTCAAACAGAGTTGTCTCTGCCGGAGGTGAGGTAACTTTAACATCCGTGTTCCCCTCAGCCGTATTCGCTGCCACGACCCAATCTGCAGTCATAGGTGCGTCTGCATCACGAACGCTAAGACTTACCCCCGGGACGAATCCGGGCACACCGAATGCGGCAATGAGGGTCCCGTTCACGATCTCGGGGCGCGCTACCCAGTCCTTTGGATATTGAATGGAGAAGCCATATTCACTATTAGTATATGTTTTGGCTGTATACGTCAGTTGCTGTGCAGCCGGCGGCGTGGCCGCAGGTGGCGTCGCTTGTTGTGCAGCTGGTGGCGTTACGGTTTCAGCCGATTTTGATTTGCAGGCCACTAAGGCCAGACCCAGAACAAGCAACATGACCATCAACACTGTTACGAATTTGTACGTCTTGCTTAGCATCGTACCTCCTTTTACCAATCTATCAACGCGGGCATGCCCAATTCTGGCTTGCCTTCTTTAAAATACCACTAATCACCGCGCTATTTAGCGCGACTGCCTTTGGAGACCCCGGGCTGTAAATAACCCGGGGGCTCCATATAAGCTGACTAACTATTATTTGAATGTCAGTGTGTGAGCTACCTCCGAAGCTAGCTTTTCGTCGT
>Ga0315295_10000539_pt1 | contig 32758 bp, 23 predicted proteins | sample YL17G14_0_MG_FD_204453 | JGI IMG/M metagenome (GOLD analysis project Ga0315295, IMG submission 204453) | Sediment microbial communities from Yellowstone Lake, YNP, Wyoming, USA - YL17G14_0 | ecosystem: Environmental > Aquatic > Freshwater > Lake > Sediment | place: USA: Wyoming | collected... | reverse complement strand
GGTTGGTGTACGGCTTGCGGGCGTGGGCGGTGCGCGTGTGGCTGGTGCTGTTCGTGTTGTGCGGGGCGGCGGGCGTGGGGCCGTGGCAGTGGGCGCGGGGGGCGGGCGCGCTGCTGGGCCTGCGGGAGCGGGCCAACCCGCGGCTGCTGTACGAGGATGAGACGCCCTACGGCTACGTGGCGGTCGAACGCATCAACGACGAGCTGGACAAGCGGGCGTTCATGCAGGACAAACTGATGCACAGTCAGATGATCATGGGCGACCTGCTGGACCTGCAGTATCCGTACTCACAGATTTGGGCGGCGATCACGCAGCGGTTCGCGCGGGGTAAGGAGAAATTGAGCGTGCTGGTAATAGGGGGCGGGGGGTACGTGTTTCCGCGGTACGTGGCGCAGGTCTGGCCGGGCAGCCGGGTGGACGTGGCGGAGATCGATCCGGGGGTGACGGAGGCGGCGGCGCGGGCGTTCGGGTTGAGCCGGGAGGCGCCCATCCGGACGTTCACGATGGATGCCCGGAACTACGTGGACGAGCTGCTGCGGCGGGAGGACGGCGGGCAGGAAGCGGTGCGGTACGACTTCATCTATGAAGATGCGTTGAATGATTACTCGGTGCCGTTCCAGTTGACCACGAAGGAGTTTAACGACAAGCTGGCCCGGCTGCTGGGGGACGACGGCGTCTATATGATCGAGATGATCGACGTCTATGACCGCGGGTTGTTTTTGGGGGCGTACGTGGCCACGCTGGAGCAGACGTTCCCGCACGTGTGCGTGGTGACGGACGCGGAGCGGCCGCGGTCGAATCGAAACACGTTTGTGATCATTGCCGCCCAGCGTCCGCTGGATTTGGAGGGGCTGGGGACGGATTATCCGCGGAAGGAGTTGGACCTGTGGGTCTTGAATGAGGAGGAGATAGAGGCGGTAAAGTGTCGCTCCAGCGGCTTCGTCTTGACCGACGATCATGCCCCCGTGGAGAATTTCCTGGCGCCGGTGGTGCGGCAGAGCAGCCGGGAGTTCCTGGCCCAACGCTACATGAGCAAGGCCCGCGCCGCCAAACAGGGAACGAACCTAGAGGAGGCGATTGCCCTTCTTCAGCAGGCGCGCCAGGCCGATCCGACGCGCTCGATTGAGCTTTTCAATGAGGTGGCGCTGCTGGAAGCGGGGCGGGGCAATTATGACGCGGCGGCGCGGATGTTGCAGGCGGCTTTGGATTACAACCAGGTTTCCGAGTTCAAGGAGAACGTGGCTAATATCCATTTCAGCTTGGGGATCGCCTATCATCAGTTGGGTCAGAGCCAGGCGTCCGAGGAGCAGTTGCGCCAGGCGATCGCGGGCTACGAGCAGGCGCTGCGGAAGAGACCCCATTCCTTCAAGAACCTGGCGCGGTTGGGAGATGCTTGGGCCAGCCTCAGCCGATTCGACGAGGCGGCCAAGTGCTTCGCGCAGGCGCTGCCGCTGGACCCGCAGGACCTGCCGACGCACTTCAAACTGATTCAGGCCCTGGAATATGGCGGGGACCTGGCTCAAGCGATACAAGCCAACCGGAACGCCCTGGCGTGGTTCCTGCGGCAGAACGAACCGGAGGCGGTCCGGCAGTTGCAGAAGTATCTGGGGTATCTCGAGGCGAAGCAAGCGGCGCCGCCGGCGGGGACTACTTCTGCTCCGGGACCTTGACGAACACCAGATCGGTCGCCGTGTCCTCCGGATTCACCGGCAAATCCCAACTGCCGTTCGATGTGGTGGCCTGATACTTGGGAAAGCTCACCCACTGAGCCGGCCAGCGCTGGAAGTCGTCCGAAACCCGGCCGCTGAAGATGTCCGTGGAATGCCCGTCGATGCGCTGCGTTTTACCCAATTCGACGTGAAAACGCTTAAGAACAATCTCCAGCGTCAGATCGCGCGTGGCGACATTGTATTCGAGGGTCCAGGTTCCCGGCTCGTAGGTGCTCAGGGCATCCTCGAGCATGGGGACCAGCACGGTCTGGCCGGGCCTCATATTGATGCGCCAATTATCAAGTATCGCGGAAACGATCCCCTGGTTGGGATCGAGCACGAACTCCCAGCCAAAGGCGTTGGCAACCCACCTGCCGGCCAGTTCCTGGGGAAGCGTCTGCCCCTGCCTGATGACCAGCTTGAGGGGCGGCTCCGGGGGGGCCGTCTGGTTCTGTCCCGGGGGGGCCGGGGTCTTGGGTCCGTTGCAGCCGGCTGTCAGGCCGCCCAGGATAAGCGCCGCCGCGAATTTCAGATTTTCAACCCGCATCGTCGTACTCCCGTGTTTCCAGCAGCACTGCCTGCGTTCGGTCAGCTTCCTTCGGGGCGAACGCGCCGGCGGTTCATGCCGAACATTCTAGGGGTCCCCATACCCTTCGGCAAGGGCAAAAGCCGCGCCAAGCGACACTCGTATCGAGAAGGTTAGAAATTGCATCAAGCTCAGGGCAGGCGAGGTGCGCAAAAAAGGAGCGGGGACGGCAGAAAACCGTCCCCGCCTGAAGTACTTCTTTCATGCCCGTCAAGGGGGCATGAACTCACTTGTGCCTGCGCTCAGGCGCGACGACGGCGTGCGAGGAGCAGGCCGCCCAGGCCCAGCAGACCCATCGTCATCGGTTCCGGAACCTGGTGGATAGTCAGCCGGTCAACTTCGGTTGACCCGCCAAAGTCATAGAGGATGACCACGACATCCATACCGGCCATGGTGCAGTGGAACGGGAACTCCGCCACCTTGCCGCCCGGGCGATTCGTGGTGCCAGGATCCCAGGCCATTCCAATCGCGGTCTCGTCATAGCCCTGGTAGTCGTACCATTGGGTAATGAACTTCAGGCCGGAATCACCCTGTGCCGGCCCGCCTACGACGGTACCGAGTTCGTACTGGCCGCCTCTGGCTCCCACGTCCACGTAGATGGTTTCATTCCTTCCCGCCTCGATCGTCACGTCGATCATGATCGTCGTGCTCACCGCGATGGTGATCGAGTCCGGGGCGGGCTGGCCGTTGACCGAGAGCTGCAGGGCCGCACTGGCCATTGAGCCCATGCCCAACACTAGAAGAACCGCTAGCAACTTCTTCATACCTATCTCCTTCTTTCCTCGCTACCGTCGGTTTTCTCCCAACACCGGGCCATTTTCCTCCGGTAGCATGCCTCGTTAGGGTTTACGCACAGTTCAAATTAGGACACACCGTTGGGTTTCGCATCTCAAGGCCGATTGCCCGGCAGGCAGTCCGCGGGTGGATCCCCCGGACCGCCGGGAAGCTTGTTCCAGTACGTGGTCAGGATGGTCAGGTCCGGCGCTGCCACACGCGCGTTGGTCTTGCCATAGGGCAGGTGGTCGAAGTCGGCACAAGCCCAGAGGACGGGTCCAAGGGGCCCGCCACCATCCGGGTCGGTGCTCTGGCCGATAATCTGGGCTGCCGTCTTCTGCCACGCAGCCGTGAGGACTGTCAATTCCGGCGCGCCAACCCAGACCTTGCTCTTGCCGTACTGCAGGTTGTCCTGGTCACCGTGGCACTGGCGCTTGAAGCACCAGCAATCGGGCTTACCGACAACCACCCACTGGGCGGTGTAGTCCGCCGCGCCGACGTAGCACTCGAAGTTGATGGTGCAGCCGACGCTGACCAGGTTGGCCTGGACCGGGGGAGTCCCCTCCAGGATGATGCCGCCGCGGGTGTTCTCGGCCGCGATGCTCACATTGGCGGAGAGCGGCGCCGGGAACGGGGGCTTCACATGGATGCGGAACAGGGTGCCGCTATCCGGAGGGGGCGTGCCGCCGACGTGCTTGTAGAGGGCGCCCATTTCCACGGTGATGCCGGCGGTGTTCAGGCCGCCAAGGGCGCCTGGAGCAATGGCCGGGGCCACCGGGTTGCCGAAGGCGGTTACCTGGCTGCCGTCCCCGCTGAACTTGATGTTGCCCATGTACACGGCGTAGCCGGTGGGCACCGTCGAGGTGGGAACCGTCGCGCCCTGGGCGGGGAAGTCCTTGATCTGGTCAATGACGCAAGCGTTGTTGACCTGGAGGTTCATGCCCAGGCCCGCCATGTGGACCGCCGGGCCGCTGGGGTTGGAGAAGTCCACCCGAACCCACTTGCCCGTTGAGTCATCCGTTTCCGCGGTGCACGTGATGGTGACATCCGCGGCCCGGAGGGGTGCGGCCAAGGCGAGGGCCGCCAGAAGAATCACTAACTTTTTCATTACTTTCTCCCAAGATGAACAGATTCGTTCATTGTTTGCTGGTCGGGTAATGCTCCTACACTGACCGTCGCCTCAACCGGTTCCTCTCCCGAGAGAGGGGCAGGACCCGACCGGTCCTTGCGATTCAGCTACTTCCTCGCTTCCTTTCCTACCCTCCTTTCCCGCCTCACTCCGGCAAAAGCCACCAGTATCGTACGCCTATTTATTCCCATACCCTCCAACGGGAGGATAACGCACTACCAGGAAGCCACTGTCACTCACTCCTAAGAACCTGAACTCGGCCTCGAAGGTTCAATTTAGCCGAAACAGCAGGGCGAGTCAAGAGAAAACCCGGTTATCCGACTGTTTTTTTTCGCAACCGTGGTCGGCCCACCTGCCCGACTGATCTCTCTCCCTTAGGCAGGTACACCAACTCCGCCAGAGGAGTATCGCAAAGGGCAAGCCAGAACCCGCAGAAAAGGCGGGGAAAAGGTGGAATGATTTATAAAGGCTTTTGTTTTAGTAGTTTAGGTAATTGTTTACGACGGACGTTTGGACCTATTCGGTTCAGGTGTGCCGATAGAATGTGCATGGTCGGGGACAGCAGCGGGAGATTTGGAGGTAACATCTGGCCTAAGTCTTTTATTTATAATTACTTACACAGCGTTGCCCCCCCGCAACAGCTCCGGCGGCTGAGGTTACGGCGGGGCGGAAGGGTTACTTTTTCCGTAAGCATTTGATAGTATTTAGGTTATGGAAGGGAAGGTCCGGCGACCTGGCTACCCTGCGGCACCCTTTTCAGCCGGAGTAGCATCTGCTGGGTGAGCGATGGGGGCCTGGTTTTTTGGGGGGTTTAGAGCTGGTTGGGTGAGACGTTGATGGGCAGGGCGGCAGAGAATATCTTGGGGATCGAGTTTGAGCCGGCGGGGAACCGGAATCTCTTGCAGTACAGCGTGCTGGCGATTCGGGTGCGGGTGGTGGAGCGGGAGCGGGGCGGGTCGGGGCCGTTGCAGGTGGTGATCCGGACGAACCTGAACCAGGGGCATCGGATTCGGCGGCAGATCATCGACCTGGTGGAGCGGGGGCAGAGCTACTCGACCGACTACTACGACATTCCGGCGGCGTATGAGGCGGCGACGGACCAGTGGTGCGTGGACGTGCTGTTGAGCGAGGTGGGGTACTTTGAGTTCAAGGTGCGGGTGGAGTCGGGGCAGGGGGCCGAGCCCTGGGTGCGGTGGACGGACGGGCCGAACGTGGGGGTGTCGGTGCAGCCGCTGGAGTACCGGCGGTGCAATGCGATTTACGGCGCGTTCATCCGGCAGTACGTGGGGAACAAGCACCTGGCGAGCCTGAAGGACGCGGCGCTGGAGGGCAAGATTGCGGAGCTGGCGGCGGAGGGGGCGTTTGTGATCCCCCCGGGCGGCGACTTCGAGCAGTTCAAGCAGGCGCTGCCGTTTATCGTGAACGAGCTGGGGATGCGGATCATCCATTTGCTGCCGATCAATCCGGTGCCGACGTCGTACGGGCGGATGGGGATGTACGGCAGTCCGTACGCGACGACGGACTACTTCGGGGTGGAGCCCACGTACGCGACGTTCAGTCGCTACAAGACGATGGAAGAGCAGGTGATTGATCTGACCAGCACGATTCACGGGTTGGGGGCGAAGGTGATCTTGGACATGGTGATCAATCACACCGGCTGGGCGAGCAGCATCCACTTCGTGCATCGGCACTGGCACAAGACGGACGCGAAGGGGATGATCGTTTCGCCGGGGGCGTGGGGGGTGGTATGGGGGGACCTGGTGGAGTTGGATTATCAGCACCAGGACCTATGGCGGTACCTGGCGGAGGTTCTGCTGGCGTGGTGCCGGCGGGGGATCGACGGCTTTCGGCTGGACGCGGGGTACATGATTCCGCAACAGGTGTGGCAATACCTGATCAGTCGGGTACGGGAGGAGTTTCCCAATTGTCTGTTCCTGCTGGAGGGGCTGGGGGGTTCGTGGGAGGCGACGGAGGTGCTCTTGACGCAGGGGCAGATGAACTGGGCGTACTCGGAGCTGTTTCAGAACTACACGCGGCGGCAGATCGTGGACTATCTGGAGTATGCGCAACGCGTGTCCGGGGGCAAGGGGGTGTTGGTGCATTACGCGGAGACGCATGACAACGAGCGGTTGGCGACGAAGGGCCGGACGTATGCGCGGTTGCGGGTGCTGCTGAGTGCGTTGACGAGTTTCGGGGGGGCGTGGGGGTTTACGAACGGGGTGGAGTGGCTGGCGACCGAGAAGATCGACGTGCACCGGAACGCGGGGCTGCATTGGGGCAATCCGGACAATTTGGTGGCCGAGATTGGCCGGGTGAATCGGATCTTGGCGGAGAACCCGGCGTTCTGGGGGTGCGACAACCTGCGTCTCGTGGATTTGGGGAACGAGGACCTGCTGGCGTTCACGCGGTCGAGTGCCGACGGGGAGAATCGCGTGGCGTGCGTGTTGAACCTGAACGTGGCGGAGAGCCGGTCGTTCCGGTGGGACCTGGCGGGCAGCGCGCTGGGGGGCAGCGGGCCCGGAGAGGGGCGGCTGCGGGACCTGTTTTCCCAGGAGAGCCGGGAGGCGCCGGCGGACGGAGTGGTGCAGGGGGACCTGGGACCGGGCGGTTGTCTGCTGGTGCGTTATGAGCCGGCGGGGGCGCCGGCGCGGCCGCGGATAGCGGCGCTCTATGACGTGGAGGCGGAGCGGGTCGCCCTGATTTATCGGATTCTGCTGGCGCGGTTCCAGTCGCACGAGATGGGGCGGATCGATCAGGAACGTCTGCTGCGGGGAGTGGACGACTGGCGGCGGTTCATTGCGCTGGTGCAGACGACGAGCCTGAATCAGTTGGCGCGGGGGGACCTGGGGGCGATGCTGCACGCGGTGTCGGAGGACCAGGTGCGGCGGCACAGTGCGGTGTGGACGTTTCACGAGCGGAGCAAGGAGTTTTTGATTTCGGGCCAGCAATGGCTGGCGGTGCACACGTATTTGCCGTGCACGGCGTACTTGAAGACGGCGGGGGGGACGGTGGCGACGGAGTCGTTGCCGAGCGAGGACGGGGTGGGGCACTACTCGTATTTCGGTCCGCAGGGGGCGAATCAGCCGGCCCTGCTGACGTTTAACTGGAAGATCACACGGGACCACCGGATGGAGCGGCTGTGGCAGGAGGCGGAGTATCCCGTGCGGTGGCTGCCGGCGGACGGGCGAGGGGGACAATCGGGCACGACGTATCCGCTGCGGCTGGCCAAGCGGCAACTGAAGAGCCAGGCCGCCGCCGTGGTGTTGACGAACGGGTTGGGGGCGGTGTGCGTCTGTCCGGCGCTGCCGGGGCGGATCGACAGCAAGTACGACACGTTGCTGAGCATCGCACCGGACGGGCAGCGGCCGACGGAGCGGCTGGCGTTGGTGAAGGCGCTGCAGGAGACGGTACGGGTGGAGGCGAAGTACTTCGACCTGGACGAAAGCTTCTTGAGCAGCTTCACGCGCTATCCGCAGCCGTGCTGGGAGTTCGTGTATGACGACGGGCAGTATTATCTGCGGCTGGAACGGACGTTGCTGCTGCCGCACGGGCAGAATCAATTGTGCGTGCGGTATGATTTGAAGGAGGCGAACGCGCCGATTGCCTTGACGTGCAAGTGCTTCTTGGAGTGTCGGAGCCCACACGAGCAGGTGCAGGCGTCGGCGAGCCGGCAAGCGGAGACGGAGCGGGCGTGCCGGGTCTTGGGTGATCGGCCGGGGTTGGAGTTTGCGCCGCGGGCGGGGGTGTCGCTGCGGGTGCTGGCGCAGAGGGGGGAGTTCTTGAGTCAGCCGCATTGGATCAGGGATTGGCATTTTCCGGCGGACCGGCTCTATGGGCTGGAGGACCGGGGGGACGTGTTTGCGCCGGGGGTGTTCGTGTGCGAATTGGGGCGGGGGGAGAGTCAAACACTGGTGTTTACGGCGGAGGGGGAGGGGGTGGAACCGGTGTCGGCGTTCCGGGCGGCGAGCCTGGACCAGGCGTGGGCGAGGGAGCAGCAGGAGCGGCTGCCCTTGCCGGCGGCCCGGAAGGACCCGCTGGTGCGGCTGCTGCTGCGGGCGTTGGATCAGTTTCTGGTGCGGACGGCGGGGGGCTGGCAGGTGGTGTCGGGGTATCCGTGGTTGGGGGCAGGGACGCGGGAGTCGTTAGGCTGCGTCGGAGGTCTGCTGGCGGCGGGGCAGTACGAGGCGGCGCGGGACGTGGTGGCGCAGGCGGCTCGCAGCGAGGAGCGGGGAATGCTGTGGGATTGGTTGACCGGAGGGCCGGCGGAGCGGACGGGGCTGGAGCCGTCGCTACGACTGTTCCTGGCGGCCCAGGAGTGTGTGAAGAAGCACTTCGGCGCGGGGTTGTGGGACGCGCTGTTGGGGGACGGTCGGACGTTGGGGGAGGTGCTGGCACGGATTTACGAGGTGTTGCGGGATGGGACGTGTCCGGTGGCGCGTTTGGATGAGGAGAGCGGGCTGCTGGCCTGCCGGGCGGGGGCGACGTGGATGAATACGACGCATCCGCAGGCGACGCCGCGCGGGGGGTATCCGGTGGAGATTGAGGCGTTATGGTATCAGGCCTTGGGGGTCCTGGGAGAGCTGTTTCCGCCGTACGCGGGTCAGGCGCGGGAATTACGGGGGCGGATTGAAGAACTGTTTGAGGGGTTGTTTTGGGATGAACGGCGGGGGTACTTGGCGGATGTGTTGATAGCGGAGGGGGGCGTGCCGGCGGGACGGGCGGCCGCCGACCCGGCGTTGCGGTTCAACCAGTTGGCGGCGGTGCAGGCGGGGTTGGTCCGCGCGGATCGGGCACGGCGGTTGTTGGAGGTGGTGGCCAGTCGGCTGGTGGCGCCGGCGGGGGTGCGGTCGTTGTCGCCGGAGCCGTTGCTGACGCCGCTGGTGATCATGGACGACCAGGGGCGGCTGCTGGGGGATCCGCGGGTGCCGTATCGGGGGCGGTGCGCGGGCACGGAGAAGGAGCGTCGGCTGGCGTATCACAACGGGACGGCGTGGACATGGGCCTACCTTTCGTTCGTGGAGGCGCGGGCGAGGGCGGATGGGATGACGCAGGAGGCGGTGGAGCAGGGGTTGACTTTCCTGGAGCCGATCTGGTCGCAGTTGGGGGCGGGGGCGGTAGGGAGTCTGCCGGAGATGAAGGAGGGGGATTATCCTCATGCCGTGCGGGGTTGTCCGGCGTATGCGTTGAGCGTGGCGGAGGCGCTGCGGGTGTATCTGCTGCTACGGTACCGACAGGAGGCGGAAGGCGGGGCTTGACCGGGGTGGCGCAAAAAAATCCTGGCGTGGCGGCCCGTCGGTCGGGGGTTTGTAGGGTACGGGTACCACACCAGGTTCTTATGGGCTCAACATTCAGGGCTTTGGACCTTCGACGGCCGCCACCCGCTATCGTCCTGAGTCACCTCCTTGCCAGCGTCTTGCCCGCTGACGAGTTACTCATGGCCTTCACCTAAAGTATCGCACAGAAAAAGTCAAGAAGCAATCAGGGAACCCCTCTTTTCTTGCTGCCAAAAACCTGACCTTTGGCAAGTATGGTCGGCCCAACGAGTTAAGGTGAGAATCAGCCGTCGAGTGGGGTCAGGCCTTCGCGGACGGCGTACTTAGTGAGTTCGGCGACGCTGTAGATGCCGAGCTTCGCCATGATGTTGCGGCGGTGGGTTTCGACGGTCTTGATGCTGACGTGGCATTCTTTGGCGATTTGTTTGGTGCTTTTGCCTTCGGCCAAGAGCTGGAGGACCTCGCGTTCGCGGCTGGTGAGCACGCCGAAGGCGGTGGCGCCCTGTTCGGCGGGTTCCTTGATGAGGCCTTGGACGAGGAGGTCGGCGATGCTGGGGCTGAGATAGGTATGGCCGGCGGCCACGGTCTCGAGGGCGCGAATCATCTCCTCAAAGGCGCAGTCTTTGAGCAGGTAGCCGGAGGCGCCGGCCTTGAGGATTTCGGTGACGAAGCGGCGATCGGCGTGCATGGAGAGGGCCATGATTCTTACTTGAGGCTGGACGGCGAGGATTTGACGGGTGGCCTCAATGCCGTTGAGATCGGGCATGCTGACGTCCATGACGACGACATGGGGATTGAGCTTGGCGGCCAGTTCGAGGGCCATGCGGCCGTTTTCGGCGTCGCCGACGACCTCCATGCCGGGTTGTTTTTCGATGAGGGCGCGCAGGCCGTCGCGAATGATCTTGTGGTCGTCGGCCAGAAGGATGCGAATGGTCATGGTGGGCACCTCTCTTCCGCAGGGGCATCGTCTGCGGCGGGGGGCTTTCTCAGGGGTGCGACCAGGGTGATCTGGGTGCCGCGGCCGAGGCGGGAGGCGATCTTGCAGCGGCCGCCGATGTAATCCAGGCGTTCGCGGATGTTGAAAAGTCCGAAGCCCTGCTTCCGCCGGCCGGCGGCGGCGGCCTGAACCGGGTCAAAGCCGAGGCCGGTCTCTTCCAAGGCGCCGGCGGCGCCGGGTCCGCCGTTGCAGTCGAAGGCGGCGATGCCCGTCAGATCGGGATAGACCCGCAGATGGTCTTGGACCAAGCGGAAGGCTCGTGCGGTGGTGGGGGCGGAGTCGTCAACGGGCCCGATGATCTCCAGAGCGGGGTGCTGGCCAAGTTCATGGCGAAAGCCGCGATAGACGAACTCGGTGCATTCGAGGCTTTTCATGCCCAGCACGAGAACCTGGCCGCGTGGGCCGGCTAGCTCCACGAGTTTGCGGGCCATGTCTGTGCCCAGGCGCAACCACTCGGTGCCGGCGTAGGTCAAACGCCGGCTGCCGGGCAGGTCGCTTTCGACCGTGACGACGGGAATGCCGGCGGCCATGGCGCTATTGACCGCGTCGGCGACGTTGGGATCCTTCCACCCGACCAGCATGATGCCCGCGACGTGCTGCCGGATGGCCTGCTGGATGGCGTCGAGGTAGGGCGCAGCGGCAAGGTCATCGGCCCCGGCGATGGTTACCTCAACGGCGCATTGTTCGGCCACCCGGCGGAGCACGGCGTGCGTGGTGCTCCGATAGATGGGGTGGTGGGCCAGTTTGGAGATCCAGACGTAGCGTTCCATTGTTCTCTGAGGCGCCAGACCGGGGCCGGGAAGCGCCGGTGCGGCCGTTGGGAATCCAGGGGCGGCGTGCCGGAGCAAGGTAGGGCCCCTCTTGCTCTCAGTATGGTGCACCTTGCCCGGGGCCAGGTCCAGCAAGGTGCAGGGCTGGACTCTTCAGAGCCACCGCCAGGGTTAGCATAGCCTGTTGAGCAGTGCTCGTCAAGACGAAGTGCCTCGCGCTGAGGATGGCAGGGGGCTTTTGGCGTTGACGTTTTGGGTCGCCTTGGTAGGATGCGGGCAGGCACGGCCCAGGTGGCCCGTCGCCGCCGGGCCGGCCGACCGCGCGAGAATTATGAACGATTCGTTTGATCGCGTGTTGCAGAGTTGTCCGGTGCTGGACTTGGTCGGGCCCCTGACCCTGGAGCAGTTCTTTCGGCACGCGGCGCAGAACCTGGCGGGGCTGATTGGCATTGCGGAACAGGTGCTGCGGGATTTGCTGCTGGAGCGGGAGGCGCAGAGCCCCACGGTTCTCAGCCCGCTGGTGGCGATTCCGCACGTGTTGCTGGACGGCCAGGGGCAGTTTCATGGACTGGTGGCGCGCTGCCGGGAGGGCATCAATTTCTATCCGGGGGCGCCTCAAGTTCGCTGTGCCTTTGTGTTGGCGGGGACGGCTGATCAGCGGGCGCTGCATTTGACGGCGTTGGCGGCGATCGCGCGGGTGACGCGGCAGGAGGATTTTGGGGAGCGTTGGTTGGCGGCCGGGGATACCCAGGCGCTGCGGCGGGTGGTGCTGGAGGGGTATCGGCGGAGCCTGGAGTCGCAGTCGGCCTCTGGCCCGCCGGCGTGAGGGTCAGGGGTTGGCTGGCGGGTCTGGTGGGCGGGGCGACGGGGGAGCGTGGGACGCGTCGCGGGCGGTGCATAGCAGGGCCGCCAGGGCCAGCGCGGCCGTTTCAGTGCGGAGGGTGGTGAGCGTCAGTCGCACCGGTTGCGCACCGTGCCGCCGGAGCATTTCCTCTTCCTCGGGGGCCAGACCCCCTTCGGGTCCGACCCAAGCCACGGTGTCGCCCGTGGGCCGGTAGTGCGCGGCGGAAGGCGCCTCTGGAGCGAGGACGCCGACAACGTGGCGTGCCTGGGGGTGATCGCGTTGGAGGCGTTGGAGCGACTCATCCAGGTTGGCCGGGGGATCGATTTGCGGCAGGTAGAGCCGGCCGCACTGCTTGGCGGCGGCGATGGCTAGACGCTCGTAGCGGTCGGCGGCGGCCGGAGCGCCGCCGAGCTTTGCCGTGCGGGCGAAGCGGATGGGGCGGATGCGGTCGGCGCCAAGCTCGCAGCACTTCTCGATGAGCCAATCGAAGCGTTCGCCCTTGGCGAGGCTCACGGCCAGGATGATCTGACCGCCGGGGGGCCGGGGCGAGTGGGTGAGGTGGTGCGTGCGGACCGTGAAGTGGCCGCGATGGACCGACTCGACCCGGCCGTAGGCCAAGTTGCCTGACCCGTCGAACAACTCCACCTCCTGACCGGGCATGAGGCGGCGAACGGCGGCGTGGCGGGCTTCGCCGGGGGGCAGCTCCAACAGCCCTGGCTTTATCGGACGTACGAAGAATCGGTCATGGGTCATGGCATAGCAGTTGCTCACGCGAGCACGCCCGCGGCTATTACCCGGCGCGGTCCCTTAAGGCAACGGTGGATTATCCGGGGCGTCGCGTCGATATGAGTAATACCTGCGTCTTGGGGCGCGGGCCCAGCGAAAAACGCCAGGGTCGGGGTTTTCCGGAAACGCCGATGAGCCAGCCACCGCCGCAGGATCGTCAGGAGCAATCGCAGCCGGAGCCGGAGCGGCCTGAACAGGGGCCTGCGGGCGAGCAGCCGCCCGCACAGCCGGCAAAGTCGGCAGGCGAGCCCGGCAGGGTGCCGGGGTCCGGGGCAGGACAGACCGGCCCCTCAGAGCCGCCCGCCGTCCTGGCGGCAGACACTAACATCGACACCTTGTTGAATGCCGCGGCAGCGGCGCTCACGGACGTGGACAGCAAGCTGACGCCCGCGTCGGAGGCGCCAGGGGCGGGGCCGGCTGCCAAAGGGCCGAACGTGTCGCTCGATGCCGGCGAGGCGGGGGACATCGACCGGGTACTGACTGCACTGGATCAGGAACTGCAGTCCCTTAACGAGGTCGTTGACCAGGCCGAGGCCCCCGCGGGCCAGGTTACGGCCGGCGCGGCAGGCGGGGGCGGCACTGAAGGGGCGGTTAACCAGAACGGTTCTGCGGCAGCACTTGGCACTGGGGCGGCGAGCTCGGCGGTTGCGGATAGCGCTCAGACCACAAGCCCTGCTGAGCCAGAGAAAGATCAGGACGGACACGACCCGCAAGCGGTCGATGAAATAATCAAGAACCTGCCGGATGCGGTCGGCGGGGACGCAGCCGCTTCCCCGCCCGAGGGCCAAGTATCTGCGGCAGGGCCTGCCGCGGCCGGCGAGCCTGCCGCGGCGGCGCAGGCAGAGAAGCCGGCCCGGAACGTGGATGGAATAATCGGCGCCTCAGCAACGGTGCTGACGGCAGGGGCGGCGGACGCCACTGGGAACGGACCGGACGCCTCGGCGCCGCCGACAACAGCGACCACCGCATCGGCGGCGGAGGCTGCACCGGCGCCCGCTTCTGCGCCGACGGCGCCCGTACCGGTAACACCCGCGCCGCCGGCGACCGCCCACCCTGGTGGGCCGGTTGTCTCGCAGATGGCGACGACGGGTGCCGACGAGCAGCTTGTGGCGGAGGAGCTCAAACGTGTGGCCCAGGGGCTGGCGGGGCAGCCTGCCGCCGCGACGGGGGGCTCTGCCGAACCGGCACGCGCTGCCGAGGGGCAACCTGAGGCCGCGAGAAGCCTGGCGCTGCCGCTACGGCCTGTGGTGGGCTTGCTGGCGGCGTTGAACTACCCCTTCCGTGGGGTTCCGGATTCGGTTCGGGATACCCTCGGATTGATCGGAGTGCTGACGGCGCTGGTGTCGATGCTGGGGGCGGCCCTGATTCTGCTGTTCTGCTGAGCGAGCCGGCTGGCGGCTCTCTCCTCAACAGACGACCTGCGAGTCGGCCTCGTCGCGTGCGACCCAGGCCTCAATCGCCGGGAGGCCGCGGCGTCCGATCCGTGCCCTGCGAGTGCAGCGCAGCGGGCGTCCCGGCAACCTCCTCCTTGGACCAGATGCGGAGGTTCAGATGGAGATCTTCGACGATGCCCGTGAGCAGGTGAAGGTCCTCGAAGTACTGTCGCACGGGTTCGAAGGCCGCGACGCTGCTGAGCAGCCGGGGCTCGAACAGATCGCGGTGGCCTGGCAGGGCCACGTACACCCGCGCGCCGATGAACGACAGCGAGATCTCCCGCTCCGTTTTCCGGCGGAAGTCCACGATCCGTTTCATCAGGCTGGTGGAGAGGATGTAACGGGCCTCGACCTGGTCGTCGGCATAGACGGCGAACAGCCGTTCGAACTCGGGGTCCTCCAGTTTGACCAGTTCCCCGCGGCCGATGTTCCACGATTGCAGCATTTGCCCGAAGCGGCCGAACCAGCGCTCGGCGGTATCGGGCAGGACCACGGTCCGGCCCTGGAAGTCCTTGTTGAAATCGGCCCAGAAGAGCACGCCTCGAAAGATGGTGTGCCAGTGAGTCTGCGGGCGGCCCTTGCTGTCGTGCGTGGTGGTCTTGTACTCCGCGTGCACCTCGGAGAAAGCCATGTCCGTCGCCCCCACCCGGCCGGCGACCAGGTCTTCGCCTTGGTAGCGGTCCGGATGCTGCTGAAAGATCTGACAGCCGATGAACGTGGCTTCGTCCAGGCGGCCCGCCGGGTCGTAGCGGAGGTTTTCGTCCACGAACCGCACCAGCCGGTCGATGACCGTCGCCTTGAATTGCCGCACGTAGTCGCGGCAACACGCTCGCATGACCGCCGCGGCCACGATTACGGCCGCCCCCGCCAGGAACACCAGCGGCAGGGGAGAGCGGGTGGCCGCCGCCAGCAGCAGCCCGCCGCCCGCCGCCAGCGGGACGAGCACCAGCCCGACCACGATCATCCGGCGGACGGCCGCCTGCCGTTGCCGCTCGAGGCTCTGCAACTCCGGCTGCAACCCGGTCTGGTAGAATTGCTCCAGCTCCGCCGGCGTTTTCATCGCGCACCACCTAGCGGGAACCACCCGGCCTCGGCAAGGTTACGACTGGAACAGCTTGCCCACGTTCACGTTCTGCCTTTCGGCCGGGGGGATCTCGAACAGCGCGCGGCGCTGGTAGTTCAACATCGAGGCCACCACGTTGGTGGGGAACATCTCCAAGGCGTTGTTGTAGTCGGTGACGGCGGCGTTGTAGGCCCGACGGGCCGCTGAGATCTGTTCTTCCACCTCGTTGAGGCTCCCCTGGAGCTGCCGGAAGTTCTCGTCCGCCTTGAGCTGGGGGTAGTTCTCCACCGCCACGAGGATGCCGCCCAGCATGCGGGACAGGCGGTTCTCCAGTTGCACCTTGTCGGCGTCCGGAAGGTTCCCGGCCACCCCCCGCGCCCGCAGATCGGCGATCTCCGTGAGCGTGTCGTGCTCGTGCTGCATGTACTGTTTGACCGTCGCCACCAGGTTGGGGATCAGGTCGTAGCGCTTCTTGAGCAGCGCGTCGATCGTGCCGAAGACGTTGCTCACCTGGTTCTTCTTGGCCACCAGCCCGTTGTAGAGGATCACGAAGAACAGCACCGCCGCCCCGATAATTGCCAACGGTATCCACAGCATCGCACTGCCTCCTTTCCGCGGGGTCTAGCCGCCTGCCTGGGTTGGTATTGTACGGCGGCGCCGGGCGCTCACCAGCGAAATCGCCGGCTCGCCGCCCCGGGGCCTTCGGACCCGTTAGACGCCGTACAGGGGCGCGTATTTCTGCTTCAGGTAGCGCAGGTACGGCCCGACCTGCAAGGGGCCGCCCGTGACGCGCTGGAGAAGTTCGGCGGCGGTGTACTTGCTCCCGTGGCGGTAGAGGTGCTCGCGCAGCCAGCCGTGCAGCGTGTCGAACCGCCCGGCGGCGATGTCGGCGGGGATGTCCGGCCGGGCCTGCAAAGCGGCCTGGTGAAACTGCGCGCTCATAAGGTTGCCCAGGGTGTAGCACTGGAAGCACCCGCCCACCTGGAACGCGTACCAGTGCACGTCTTGGAGCACCCCGTCGCGGTCGTCGGAGGGTTCCAGCCCCAGGTCGCGGCGGTAGGCGGCGCGCCAGGCCTCGGGCAGGTCGCCCACCGCCAGCTTGCCTTCCAGCAGGGCCAGTTCCAGCTCGAAGCGGATCATCACGTGCAGGTTGTAGGTTACCTCGTCGGCTTCGGTGCGGATGAGAGAGCGCTGCACCTTGTTGATCGCGCGGTAGAACGTTGCCAGCGGGACGTGGCCCAGTTGCGTCCGGAACACCGTTTGCAGGCGGGGGTAGGCGTGCTGCCAGAAAACCAGGCTGCGGCCCACGAGGTTCTCCCACAGCCGCGACTGGCTCTCGTGCACCCCCGCCGAGGCCCCGTGCGCCAGCACCGTGCCCTCGTAATCGGGGTTGATGCCTTGTTCGTATAGGGCGTGGCCCGCCTCGTGCAGCGTGCTGAACAGCGCCTCGCCCAGGTCGTTGGGCTTGACGCGCGTGGTGATCCGCACGTCGCCCAGCGAGAACTTGGTCATAAACGGGTGGTGGGTTTGGTCCTGGCGGCCCCGGTCGAAGTCGTAGCCGAATTGCCGGACCACCGACAAGCCGAAGTCAAGCTGCTGGCCGGGATCGAAGAACTGGCGCCGGCAGGCGTCGTCGGGGGGCGGGGCGGCGGCAATCGCCTCCACCAGAGGCGTCAGCTCGCCGCGCAGCTCGGCGAACAGCGGCCGCAAAAGCGCGACGGTCAGGCCGTAATCGGCAAAATCAATCAACGGGTCCGCGATGTGCCGGCAGCCGGGGAAGAACCCGGCCAACTCGCGGCTGAGGTCCACGGTTTTCTCGAGGCAGCCCCTGACGGCGGCGAAGTCGTTGGCGGGGCGGGCCCTCGTCCAGACCTCGTAGGAGGCGGCCTGATGCTCGGCCATGCGCGCCGTGAAGCCGGCCGGCACCTTCGCCGCCCGCTCGTATTCCCGCCGCGCGACGCGCAGCAGCCCCGCCTCGTCCGAGTCATAGGGCAGGTCCTGTTCGTAGGGCCTCATCTCCTCCAGCAGACGACCGACGCCCTCGTCGATGAACTGCTCATGTGCCAGCCGTTGCAGCGTGGCCACCTGCCGGGCGCGGGCGGCGGCCCCCGCGCGGGGCATGTAGGTGGCCTGGTCCCACTGCAACAAGGCCGCGGCCGATTGCAGGTCGTTTACCTCGCGCAGCCGGGCCTTCAATTTAGCGAGTTTCTCCTGCATTACTGACCCGGCAGCTCCCCATTGATTGCCTGCGCGCCGCAACCATTGCGGCGCCAATACCTTGCGACAAGCACGACGCAGTGTGCCCGCTGCTGACAGCCACTGCGCCGCGGTTGGCGGCGAGCTGGAGTCTAGCGGCGGGCGCGGGGCGAATCAAGCTGCGGCGGCCCGACGCGGAAATCGCTTGTCACAGGGCTCAGGCCAGGGGACGATGAAGGCGAGTTTGAGAAACTTGGTGCGGGGTGTCAACCGGCCGGCGGCTCGCGGCGTCTCAAGAGATAGAAAACACGGAGAGCCTCGACGGGATGCAACCCAGCGATGACGCATTGATCGAGGCCCATCGGGCCGGCGACCCCAGGGCCTTTGAGGAGCTGGTGCGCCGGCACGGAGATCGTCTGCTGGGGTTCCTGCTGCGGCTGGGACGCGACCGGCACGAGGCGGAGGACCAGTTTCAGGAGACGTTTCGGCGAGTGCACGAACGGGCGGACAGTTACCGGGGCGGGGGTCGCTTCGCCGGCTGGCTGTACGCCATTGCCGCCAATGTGGCGCGGGACGGGGTGCGGCGGCGGCAGCGGGCCAAGAAGGTGCTTTCCTTGGACGGACCGGCGGCACAGTTGGCGGGGGCAGCAGACTCGGCGGGCGCCGTGCTCGAGGATCATCGCGCCGCCCCGCCCTGGCGGCGAATCGCCCAGGACGAGCAGCGGCAGCAGGTGCGGCGGGCCCTGGCGGAACTCCCCGAACGGCAACGCACGACGCTGGTCCTGGCGTACTACCAGGGCCTCAGCTACGCTGAAGTCGCCGGCGTGCTGGGCTGTTCCATCGGAACCGTTAAGACGCAGATGTACCGGGCGGTGCGGGCGCTGGCCAAACGCCTGCCCGCCCCGCAAACCAGGACGTCATGAGCAAACATTTGAGCGACAAACAGTTGATTCGCCGCGAGTTCCACCTGGACTCGCCGCGCGAGCAAGCCCAGGCCCAGGAGCACCTGGCCGCCTGCGAGAACTGCCGGACACGCCTGGCGGAATTGCGGGCGCAGCTCGGCGCACTGGAGTTGCTCCGCGGCCAGGTGCGGGCGCCGGAGGAACTGCTGGTGCAGACGGCGGCCCAGGCGACGGCCGGCGGTTCGTCGCTGGCGGAGGGCGCCAGGCCGTGGTATCGTCGGCCGGCCGTCCTGGCGCGGGCGGCGGCGGTCATGATGTTGCTCGCTGGCGGGCTGCTGACGCTGGCGGTATGGGAGGGGGCGCCGTGGAAGCAGGGTTCACGGCGGACGAATGTGCCGCCGGTGGAGACGTTGGCGCCGGCCGACCAACCGAGCGAGCCGACCAGCCGCGGGGTGGAAGACAAGGTGGCATTGTCTGCTCCGTCGGCCTCGAGCGAGGGTGGTCCGTTGGATGCGGGGCAGCCCGTCGAGAGGGCTTACGCGCTGGACAGATCGCTGGAGGCGGCAATGGCGCCGCCCGCGCCGCCACAGGCGGCGCCGGCCCCCACAGCCAGGCTGGAAGGGCCGTCCGTCGAGGTCGAGTCGGTGGCGGAGCCGGCGCCGGCGGGCAAGCCGATGGCGCTGGCCGGGCAGGCGGTTGCCGAGTTGCCGAGCGGGGGAGCGGGACCAACCGGGGCTGCCGAGTCCGGTACGTTCTTGGCCGAAGGTCGCGGCCGGCCGTTCGCCCCGGCCAGCAAGATCGAGTTGGTAACCCTGCCGCGACGCGAGCAGTCGCAGCTCACGATCTACAATTCCGCCGATCTGACCCTGGTCCGCGACCGGCGGGAACTGACCCTCAAACGCGGCTGGAACTGGCTCCAGTTCATGTGGGCCGGCACCCTGATCGACCCGACGAGCCTGAGCCTGGAGCCCCTGGACCAGAAGGACCGCGTGCGAGTCGAGGAGTTGGATTTCCCCGCCGGCCTGACCGAACTGGGCCGGTGGCTCGTCTGGTCGGAGGTCAGCGGGCGCGTGCCGTTTGAGATCACCTATCTCACCTCGGGCCTCAAGTGGCGGGCGTTCTATGAGGGCACGCTCGCCGCCGACGAGCAGGCGATGCGGCTCAAGGGCTACGTCCGCGTGGCCAACGGCAGCGGCGAGGACTACGAGGATGCGCAGGTGCGGCTGATCGTCGGCCAGGTCCACCTGCTGGACCAGATCGCCGACCTCGCCCGCCGCAAGGAACCCTACGGCCGGCCCTTGGGCCCGATGCTGGCTGACAGGCTGTCCTGGAGCATGTACGCTGGTTCCCAGCAGGGCTGTCTTGGCGGCGGAGGTGGTATGATGTTGTGGAACGGGGCCTCCGAAGGCATATATCGCGGCGTCAGGCTTGCAGTCAAAGACATCGAGAAGGAGGGACTGAGTGAGTACTTCCTTTACACCATCGAGGGCGCCGAGACCATCCCCGACGGCTGGGCCAAACGCCTCGTCGCCGCCCAGGAGCAGGAGGTGCCCGTCGAGAGCCTCTACAAGTACGACCAAGGCCGCTACGGCGCCCAGACGGTGCGGTTTATCTCTTTCGCCAACAACGCCGAGCATAAGCTGGGCCAGACGCCCCTGCCCGACGGCCAGGTGCGGGTGTACCGGCAGGTGGACGAGGCGGGACGACTGGGCTACGTGGGGGCCGCCGCCGTGAAGTACATCCCCGTGAACGAAAAGGTGGAACTCAATCTCGGCGGCGACGAGCAGGTAAAGGTGCAGCCCAAACTGCTGGCCCAGGCCACCGCGAACTACCTGTTCCACGCGCCGCACGGCGACATCAGCGGCTGGGACGACCTGCTCACCTGGCGGATCGAAATAGCCAATACGCGGACCATTCCGATCAAGCTGGAGATCACCCGCGAGTTCCCGACGCCCGCCTGGCGGATGGAACAGGTCAGCGACGGCTGCGGCTATGTCAAACACGACGCCACGCGGGCGCGGTTCACGTTCGACCAGCCCGCGCGGAGCAAGCGGGAGTTGAATTACACGGTGCGGCTCTATCAGGGCGAACGACAACAGGCCCTGAACGGGCCGGAAACGAGGGAAAACCAGGCTGTTAAGGAGAACTGATATGACGACCAATCAACGCCCAAGGTGCGGGGCAAGCATGGTCCTGCTGGGCTGGCTGGCGGTGGGCTGGCTGGCGCCGACGGGATGGGCGCGGATCAAGCTGGTGGCGCTGCCCGAACGGGCCGCGACGGTGATCCGGCTCGACAACCCTGCCGCCACGCTGATCGAGGAGGAACGGGTCCTGACGCTCCAGCAGGGCGCCAACCAGGTTGACTTCTCCTGGAAGGCCGTGAGCATCGACGAGGACTCCATTCGCCTGGCCGTGCTGGATCACCCCGACCGGGTAACGCTGCTCTCGGTGAGCTATCCGCCCGGCGAGCAGGCCCTGGTGTGGGAGATCGCGGCCGCCGAACCCGTCCAGGAGCGCGTCCGCATCAGTTACCTGCTCTCCAACATCGACCGCCTGGTCACCTACAAGGCCGTCGCGGACAAGGCCGAAACCAAGCTCGACCTCAAGAGCTTCCTCGTCCTACGCAACTTCTCCGGCGAAGACTTCGACCTGGCCCACGTCGTCCTCGATTACGGCGAGGCCTTCGAGCGGGGCATCCGCCACGAAGAGACCAAGCAGTTGCTCTTCTTCGGCAAGCCCGACGTGCCCCTCCGCAAGGTCTGGACCTGGGACGCGGCGCGGCTGCCCTGGGACCCCGAGCAGTTGAACAACCGCAACGTCGGCATCCCCGTCACCTACGAAATCACCAACAATGACCGGAGCCGGCTCGGCCAGTTCGCCCTCTGGGGCGGCAAGGCCCGCGTCTTCCAGGACGACGGCCGCGGCGGAACCATCTTCCTCGGCGAGGATGCCGCCGAACTCGTGCCCGTCGGCGAAAAAATGAAGCTCTACGTCGGCGACAGCCGCGACCTCGTCGTCACCCAACGCAAAATGCGCGAGCAGCAGGTCAACCTGCGCCGCAACAACCGCAACGAAATCATCCTCTTTGACTCGGACGAGGTCATCGCCGTCAAAATCGAGAACTTCAAGGACTCGCCCGCCGTGCTCACCCTCCTCGAGCACGTCCCCGGCGAGTGGAAAATGACCGAGTGCAACCTCCCCTACAAGCTGGAGGACTCCGAGACCCTCAAGTTCGAGATCGAGCTGCCCCCCCGCCGCGGCGACCAACCGGCCGCCGTCAATCTCGAAATGCACTACCAGCGGCTGAATATCCGCCCGGATCGGCCCGTGCCCTCGCCCGTGTCGCCCCAGGCGCGCTGAAACCGCAAACCAGATAAGGAGCTAAAACCATGAAATACTTGCTATACCTCACCCTCGTGATAACGGCGGCGGCCCCGGCCTGGGCCAAGGTTGACCTCGTCACCCTGCCCGTGCGGGACAAGGTGCAGCTCACCATCTACAACTCGGCCGACCTGACCCTCGCGCGGGACAGCCGAGCCCTGACCCTCCGCCAGGGCGACAACGACCTGCAGTTCTCCTGGGCCAACACCCTCATCGACCCGACGAGCCTGGAACTGCTGCCGCTGGCCCAGACCGACAAGATCGACGTCCAGGACCTCGTCTTTGCGCCGCGCATCCGCGAGGCGGGGCTGTGGCACATCAAGAGCGGCGTCGGCGGCAAGGTCCCCGTCGAGATCACTTACCTCACCAGCGGCCTGTCCTGGCGGGCCTTCTACCTGGGCACCCTCGCCCCCGACGAAAAGACCATGCGACTCGAAGGATACGTCCGCGTGACCAACGGCAGCGGCGAAGACTACGAGAACGCCCAGGTCCGCCTGATCGTCGGCCAGGTGCACACCATCGACGAGATTGCCGCGCTGGCCCGTCGTGAGCAGCCCTACGGCCGACCCGGCGAGAGGGTTGTCGTGGACAAAGGCGAACTACGTGCGGGGAGGACGGTACTGAGGATGGGAGTTGAACTCGCCGCGCCAATGGCCGAACGGCCAAAAGAGATCGTCAAGGAAGGACTCAGCGAGTACTTCCTCTACACTATCGAGGGTACGGAGACGGTCCGCCACGGCTGGAGCAAGCGGCTGCAGAGCTTCACCGCCGAGGACGTTCCCGTGGTCAATCTCTACAAGCATGAGCCCGAGCGCTACGGCCCGGCCGTGGCGCGCTTCCTGAGCTTCAAGAACGACACTGACCACAAGCTCGGCCAGACCCCCATACCCAACGGCACCCTCAAGGTGTACCGCCGGGTGGACGACGCCCGCCACCTCTCCTACGAAGGCCAGAGCGGCTTCAAGTACATCCCCGTCAACGAGGAGGTGGAACTCAACCTGGGGCCCGTGAGCAACGTGGTGGTGGAAGAAAAGCTCATGGCCTATCGAACCGAAAACTACCAGTTCAACGCCCGCCTGGGCGATATCAGCGGCTGGGACGAGATCCGCCAGTTCGCCGTGAAGGTCAAGAACACCCGCGACGTGGCCGTGAAGGTGGAGTTGCAGCGGAACTTCCCGACCACCTATGCCGAGCTGAGCAAGGCCGGCGACTTCGGCCAGTACGAGAAGGTTGACAAGGATACCGTAAAGTTCACCTTGGACCTGCCGCCGCGCTCGCAGAAGGAGTTCACCTACGACCTGCACACCTATCACGGCGACCGGGAACAGGCCTGGCGCCCCTGAGCGCGCCGCCCGGACCGGTAACCTGCCGTCCGCCCCGACGCGCGAGGCGCCGCATGTTTGACAAGGTGCTGCTGTTGTCTGCCTCGACGGGGGCCGGCCATCTCCGCGCCGCCGCTACGCCCTGCGCCTGGCCAAACCCCACGCCGCCGCCACCATCTCTCAGATCACCAGCAAGCCCGCCCCCATCTCCCCATACACCGAATGCACTTGCCGCACCGTGCAGGGGAACTCGCTGATCTGGCCGCACGCCGCGCGCAGCTCTTCCGCTCCGGCGCCCGCCGCCAGCAACAATCCCACCGATAGCGACCGATCCACCCGCACCTGCCCCCATCCCGCCGCCACGGCGGCGGCGTTCTCCCCCAGCCACTTCCGACCCGCCAAACCCCGCGCCAACAACTCCGTCCCCCCTGCCAGTCCCGCCGCCAACGCCCAAAGCCTCCCCGCCCCATCTACCATGACCCTTACCCCCGGCCGCAATGACTCTGCCACCCTCACCGGCAACGGCAACGCTCCCGGCTGCCAGACCGGCAACCGATGCTCCAGCGCCTCGGCCAATTCCGCATCATCCTCTGGCAAACGCCGCACTGACAGCAGTTCCAGCGCCTGCGGCCGCCGCCCAGCCGTCCTCTCCGCCGGCGACCCTCGTTCCGGCGGGGTTCCGCTGGGCCCCTCGTCCGCCATAAACCCATTCCTGGTATGCTCGGATGCAAACTGGGCCGGTTGCGGTGTTGTTCTTTCGCTCTCTGCTCGCGCCATCGCCTCGGTTACCCGCCGACCTTCCTGCCCCGCCGGCCCCGCCGCGACTGTCCCCGCCTGCTCCCCGACCGGCCCGCATTCTACCGTGCTGACCTGCGCCGGCCCCCCCCACTGCCCGCCCACCTCGCTTGTTACATACTCGCACCCCGCCCCCGTCGTTGCCGTGTCCACACCACCCGCCGGCGCAGCCCATGCCTCGCCCGCCGACGGTTCCTTCTCCTGCCGCCACCTGGAACCTGGGCCCCGCAACCCGCTTTCCTCCTTCATGCCCTTCGTCTTTTTCGTGGTTTCAATCGTCCGCCCCGCCAGCAGATCCAGCACCGCCGCCAGCGCCTCTTCTGCGTCCTCGCTGCTTGACAGCGTCCTGCCGGCCGCGCCCTCGCCGCCCCGCGCAGGGCGAACCCATCCGGCCCAGCCGACGTCTATGCTGAGGAACTCCCACGCCGTTTCCGCCAGCTTCTCGTGCACCTGGCGCGCCGCCGACTCATCGGCCGCGCCGCACACCAGCAACGCCACGTCTTTGTCTTGCCAGGCCGCCGGCCCCAGCCACTTGAGCAGTTTGTACGCCGCCACCACGTCATCCGGCGCGGTCGTCGTGCACACCACTACGTGCCGGCAACGCTCGATCAGTCCTTGCACCTCGTCCTGCAGTTCGGCGCCTACCGCCACCAGCAGCGTTTCGCATCGCCCGCCCAACTCCGCCAGGGCCTCGGTTATCTCCGCCGCTTCGCCCCACTGACCCGCCGGCGCCTCGCCTGCCGCGACGTATTCCCTCAGCGTCGCCCCCTCCGCCTCCAGGTGCAACAGCCCCACCCGCTCGTTCGCCGCCGCCCACTGTCGCGCCAATTGCTCGGCCCACTTCCGCCCTTCCGGCAAATGCCCCGCCAGCACTGCTATCCCCGCCGGCGCCCTGCTCCCCCGCGGTCGCTTGCTGCTCCAAGTCTCATCCCCAAAGGCTTCCCCGGCGTTATGGGCCTGCCGCCCCGCGGCCAAAGATTCCCTCTGCGGCACCGCCTCCTTGCCGCCTTCACCGCTCACCGGCGTTGACTCGCGGCTCGCCGTCGGCTGCTCTTCGCCGGGTCCGCGCCGCACCGGTTGCCTCCCGCCGTTCGCCGGGTGCCGCGACAAAAAGAAATGCGCAATTCCCCCTATCCCCCGCCCTTGCTGCTTGGCCGGCCCCTCTGACATCCCTGTCCTATTTCACTTCCACCACGGAGTTCATCTCTCCGTAGGGGTTCGACTCCGCCCACTCGTTATACGGGTCCTGCTGCCAACGCCCGTCCACCACGTATCGGTACCGGTACACCCCCGCCCCCAGCGGCATGGCCGCCGACCACCGCCCCTTGTCTCCCGCTCGCTCCAGCACCGTCCGCGCTGGGTCCCACCCGTTGAAGTCGCCCGCCAGCGCCACCTCCTCCGCCTGCGGGTGCAGCACCGCGAACTCCACCGTCCCGTCCCTCTGCCGCACGCCGTAGAACTGGTCGATCTTTTCCTGCACGGTCGCCGTCGCCTCGCGCTGCCGCGCCCCCGCCGCCTTGGCCCCCACCAGCTCGCCCGTTCGTCCCAGCAACTCCTCCGCCGTCTTCGCCAGCCCCGCCAGTTGCGCCTCCACGCCGGCCGCCTGTCCCCCCGCCCGCGCCGCGCCGCTTTCGATCAACTCCTTCGCCAACCCCACAAAATCCCGCATTCCCTTGCTCGCCGGGTCGTATTCGCTGATCGCCTGCCCGAAACTCGCTGCCTCCTTCAACCTCGTGTTGAAGTTCACCACCGTCCGGAACATCTGCTCCTTGTGGTGCTTCCGCAGCTCGGTCAGCACCTCCCGCGCCAGCTTCGTCCGCACGTCGTACATCGTCGCCAGAATCCGCGTCCGAAACTGCTGCCGGCACTGCTGCTGCAAAACCTCCAGCGTCTCCAACTGCCGCCCCAACCCGTGCAGGGCAAAATACCCCGTCTCCACCGGAATGACCACCTCGTCCGCCGCGCGCAGGGCGTTGAACGTCAGCAGCCCTACCCCCGGCGGGCAGTCCACCACCACCTGGTCGTAGTCCGCCTCCGCCAGCACGTCCCGCAGGCACTCCTCCCGCCGGTCCTGGCCCGCCAGTTGCGGCTCCAGCGCTGCCAGCTCGATCCCCGACGGCGCCAGATCGAAATTTTGCGCAATCTGCCAGACGATGCTCTTGAGCTCGGTCTTCGTCCCCGCGTGGGCGGAGATGAGCACGTCATAAATGTTCCGCTCCACCTGGTCCTCCGGCACGGCCAGTCCCACCGCGCAGTGGCCCTGCGGGTCCATGTCCACCAGCAGCGTCCGCTGCCCCAGCCCCGCCAGGCACGCCGAGAGGTTGATGGCTACGGTCGTCTTGCCACACCCGCCCTTTTGGTTGATTACCGCGATACAGCGCATTGCGACACCTCGTCCTTGCACCCGACCGTGTCCGCCCCACGAGTCCCTTCACCTGGGCCGGCTGCGCCCTTCGGCCTGCCGCCGCTTGCTCCACGGTCTGCGGGCCGCTCCTTCGTCCCGCGCCGTCCGACCTCCTTGTCGAACCCCGTTCGTTCGCGCCCTCGCTCCCCTTCCGACCGCCCCTGGTTCAGCGCTTCCCGGCCGCTCGAGCCGTTCACCCGATCTCGCGCCACCCCGCACCTGGCCTTTCGACGATCAGGGCCGACCACCTATCCGCTTCTGACTGCTCAAGTTGCAAAATGGCCTATGCCCTAATTCGGTATCTTTCAGTTGAGAACTTTACATTTTTATCGGACGCGCACTAACCAAACCTGCCTGCCAATGCCCCCGGCCGCCATTGGCGCCTGACCCGTGCGCGGAAACCCCAAAGACTCGTGCTCACAAGTGCTTGCAGACAAAAGACTTGAGTTACTCAGCCCTCATACGTGCACGCCCTGGCGGCTTGGGACCGTCTCGCCTGAACAGTTTACTCCCCCAATCAGACGCAACAACCTGTCCTGTTGGAAGTTGCGCTTTGGCCCCTTGTGATTCTCACAACCTGTCCGACCCGGCTGCCCTCTCCGACAGTCACGGGCACGTTCGTTTCCTCCTCTTCCGTCCGGCTGACTATTGTCTGGGGATCTCCCGCCGGGGCGTCTCTGGTAGGTCCACCCCTGGATCGCCCGTCCGCCGCATCCACTCGCCCACCGCCCCCCTCAGCCGCTCCAACTGCTTGGCGTAACCCGAATCGCCCGCTCGGTTGGTCATCTCATACGGGTCGCTGTGCAGGTCGTATAGCTCCTCCCCCGGCCGGTTGAACGTTGCCTTCAACAGCTCGTATTGCTGCGGGAAATCCTCCTTGGCCCGCACCGTCGCCTCAAAACTATGGTTGTCCCACCGTGCCTTGAGGAACGCATCCTCGCACCCCGCGAACCGCAATTCCTCCGGCCAAGTCTCCAGGTTCAGCAGGGTTTCCAACTCGCCCTCCCACCGCCGCTCCGCCCTCAGGTTGCGGATGTAATGCCACCGGCCGTCAAACACGCTCCGACACGGATAGAACTGCGCTGGCCCCGGCCCATGCGCATTGTGTTCGAAAAATACCTCTCCCCGCCACTCGCCGTCGTCCCCCCCTTCCAGCAGGGGCCGTAGAGACCGCCCCTGCACCGTCTGGGGAATCGGCAGCCCCAGGTAATTGAGAATCGTCGGCATCAGGTCGATGTGGCTGGCGAGCTGGCTTGATTCGCGCGCCCGCGCCACCCCCGGACCCGCCACGATCAACGGCGCCGCCGCCCCCGCGTAGTAGCTCGTCGCCTTCGCCCGATGATAACAGTACCCCTGATCCCCCGTGAAAATGATCAGCGTGTCCTCCTCTCGCCCCGCCTCCTTCAGCGCCTCGATGATCGCCCCCGCGCACGCGTCCGCGCACTGCACCGTGTCCAGGTACTGGGCCAGGTCGCTCCGCAGCAACGGCGTATCGGGCAGGTTCGCCGGCGCCTCGATCGCGCTCGCCGACACCCGCGGCGCGTCGATCGGCACGATCCCCTGCGAATACGGCCGGTGCGTGTTCCCGATGCACGCCATCAGGAAAAACGGCTTCCCCTCGCCACCCGCCAGAAACTTCCGCGCCGCCTGCCCGTGCGCCCCCGGTTGCGACGACGCCCCCAACCGCTGCCCGAACGGGTACTTCCACACCGGGCTCAGGTGCCACTTCTGCGTAATCCCCGTCGCGTACCCCGCTTCGTTCAGTATCTCCACCAGCGTCGGAATGTCCTCGTGCACCCCCACCGCCTCGCGACCCCCGTACGGACTCTCCCGTCCGAACATCTCCGCCGCATCCGTCACGTCGGGCGCAAAGGTGTTTCGCCAGTGCCCGTTGCTGTGGGGAAACATCCCCGTCAGAATCCCGCTCCGCGCCGGCGCGCACGACGCACACGTCGAAAACGCCCGCCGGAACACCACCCCCCGCCGCGCCAGCTCGTTGGTGGCGGGTGTCCGAATGCCTCGCGTTCCCAGACACTCCAACTGCGGTCCCTGATCGTCCGTCAGCAACAACAGCACGTTCAGCTTGTGGGTCGGTGCCGCAGCTCCCGCCGCCGCCCGCCGCGCCACCTGCCTCCCCAGCGCCCCCGCCGCCGCCGTCGCCAGCGCCGTCTGCATGAATCCCCGCCGACTCACCTTCGTCCTCATGCCCGATCTCCTCCGCCCCGCCGCCCCCTCGCCCCAAACCTCACCCCTGCAATAGCCTCGGCAACTCCGTCGGTGAACTGATCGTGTGCTGCGCCCGATGTTCGGGTGTCGCGGGTTCCTTCCGCTGCAGTCGCTGCGCCTGATTCACCTCCACTGTCATCCACCCCAACCCGTTCGGCGCCAGAAAGTCCTTGGCCGGATTGTCCGCCACGTAAGCGCACTGCTCAGGCGGCACGCCCAGCGCCTCGGCCGTCAGCTCGAATGACCGCGGGTGAGGCTTCCAAAAACCCCGCCCCAGGCTCTCCGTGAACAGCACGAAATCGAACGCGCCCCGCAGACTCAGCGCCTCCAGCTTGTACTGCTGCGCCGGCAGATACCCGTCCGACAGCACCGCCAACTTGTGCCGCTCCCGCAGTTCCTCCAGCGTCCGCGCCACCGCCGGGTCCAGCCGCAGGTCCGGCCGGTGCGTCCGGTAAACCTGCACCAACTCGTTGATCGTCTCCGGGTCGCTCGGCCGCCCCAACTGGGCCAGTACCGTATTGAACACCCGATCCCGCGGCCCCGTCCGAAACGCATACAGCAGCTCGTCCAGCACCGCCTCGATGCTCGGCCCCACCCCCGGCCGCGCCAACTGCCGCGCCGCCGCCCGAAACCCCGACCGCACGTACTGAATCTCCGGATACAGCGTGTCGTCCAGATCGAATACCACCGCTCGGATGCGCCGCTCAAGTGGCGTCATGGCCCCTCACAGCGTGCCCTTGGTGCTGGGTACGTCCCGGCAACGCGGATCCAGCCCCACCGCCTGACCCAACGCCCGCCCCAACGCCTTGAAAATCGCCTCCGCGATGTGGTGATTGTTCGCCCCGTACGGCACGTTCACGTGCAGGTTCAGCTTCCCGTTGTTGGCGAACGCCCGCAGAAACTCCGCCACCAGCTCCACGTCGAAGTCCCCCACCTTCTCCCCCGGATACTCCGCGTGGTACACCAGGCACGGCCGCCCGCACAAATCCACCGCCGCCTCCGCCAGGCTGTCCTCCATCGGCACCGTCGCAAACCCGAACCGCGTGATCCCCTTCTTGTCCCCCAACGCCTGCTCCAACGCCTGCCCCAGGCAGATCGCCACGTCCTCCACCGTGTGGTGCGCGTCCACGTGCAGATCGCCCTTCGCCTTCACCTCCAGGTTGAACAGCCCGTGCCGCGCCACGTGCGCCAGCATGTGGTCGAAAAAACCCGCCCCCGTATCAACCTGGAACCGGCCCGCCCCGTCCAGCTCCAGCCGCAGGCTGATGTCCGTTTCCGCCGTCTTTCGCGTGATCCGCGCCGTTCGCTCCGCCATGACTGCTCCCTCTACCCCTCCGTATCGCCCGCAGCGCCGCCAACAGGGCGTCGTTTTGCTCCGGCGTCCCCACCGTGATCCGCAGCCTGTCCGCCTGCCCCGCCGCCGCAAAATACCGCACGTAGATATTGTGCCGCGCCAACTCCTCGTACACCGCCCGCGCCGGCGGCTCGACGATCCCCGCCCACAGAAAATTCGTGTGGCTCTTCCCCGCCTCGAACCCCAGCTCCCGCAAACCCGCCGTCAGCCGCTCCCGTTCCGCCCTGATCCGCCGTCGGTTCTCGCTGAACCACCCCTGGTCCCGCAACGCCGCCGCCCCCGCCGCCTGCGCCGCCGCGCTCACGTTGTACGAGTCCTTCACCTTCACCGTCGTCTCGATGATCCGCCGCGACCCCAGCAGGTACCCTACCCGCATCCCCGCCAGCGAGTACCCCTTCGACAGGCTCCGCAAAATCGCCACGTTCTCGTGCCGACCCAGCAGCTCCAGGCAGTTCCCCGCCGCAAAATCCACGTATGCCTCGTCGATCAGCACGATCCCCTTGGCCCGCCGCGCCAGCGCCGCCACCTCCTCGACCGGGGCGAACGTGCCCGTCGGCGCGTTCGGATTGCACACGATCGTCAGCGGCGCCTCCGCCCCCGACAAACCCTCCGGCAGCTCGCCCCCCGGCCCAAACGCATACTCCCGCACCGGCGCCTCCTGCATCGCCGCCAGCGTCGGGTACAGCGAGTACGTCGGCGTCGGATACGCCAGCGCCCTCCCCGGCCCGCAGCACGCCCGCACCAGCAGCGCCAGCAGCTCATCGCCCCCGTTCCCGCACGCCACGCACTCCGGCGCCACCCCGTGCAACTCGGCCGCCGCCGACCGCAAGTCGTTCCACAGGACCGCCGGATACCGCCGCAGCGACAACCCGTCCAACTGCGCCAGGGCCTCGAACACTCTCGGCGACGGCGGGTACGGATTCTCGTTCGTGTTCAGCTTGATGGCGTTTCGGTCCGCCGGCTGAAAACCCGGCTCGTACCCCGCCATCCGCTCAATGTTTTCCCGAAACCACCCGCCCATCGCTTCTCCGCGTCTTATCATTAGCCCCGGCTTTAGGCCGGGGGTCTCGTTCCCCGCGGCGTCTGGTCCCTCTTCGATTAGGGCTTTCGTCCCTGTTCCAACCGGATCCGCACCGACCGCCCGTGCCCGTCCAACCCCTCCGCCGCCGCGATGGTCTCGATGTCCGCCGCCGCCTGCCGCAGCCCCGACGCCTCATAACGGATCACGCTGGTCTGCTTGAGAAAATCATTTACGCTCAACCCCCCGAAAAACCGCGCCGACCCGCCCGTCGGCAGCGCATGCGACGGCCCCGCGTAGTAGTCCCCCGTCGCCACCGGCGAGAACGGCCCCACGAATACCGCCCCCGCGTTCACGATCCGCTCCGCCACCTCCGCCGCGCCCCGCGTCTGCACCTGAACGTGCTCCGCCGCGAACTCGTTCGCCAGTTCCACCGCCTCCTCCAGCCCCCGCGTTACCGCCGCCAGGCAGCACTCCCGCACGCACCGCCGCGTCGCCTCCGCCCGTCCCAGCGTCTCTAACTGCTGGTCCACCGCCTCCGCCGCCCGCCTCGCCAGCGACTCCGAGTCCGTCAGCAGCACCGCGCTCCCCGGCGCGTGCTCCGCCTGGCTCAAAAGGTCCGCCGCCACGAACGCCGCCTCCGCCGACTCGTCCGCCAACACCACCACCTCGCTCGGCCCGGCGAAACTATCCACGTCCACCAGCCCATAGACCTCACGCTTCGCCAGTTGACCCCACCAGTTCCCCGGCCCCACGATCTTGTCCACCCGCTTGATGCTCTCCGTCCCCTGCGCCAACGCCGCCACCCCCTGCGCCCCGCTCACCCGGTACACCTCCAGCGACTCCAACTGGCCGCGCCATTGTTCCCGCAATTCCCAGCACAGCCCCAAAATCGCCGGGTGCACGTACTCCGCGTACTCCCGCCGCGGCGCCGTGATGAACGCCAACTCCCGCACCCCTGCCGCCAACGCCGGCACCGCGCACATGATCACCGTCGAAACCAGCGGCGCCGACGACCCCGGCACGCACACCCCCACCCGACGCACCGCCCGGTACCGCACCCCCAGCCGCACCCCACCACGCTCCCAGTCCGCCGGCGCCCGCAGTCGGATCGCCTCCTGGTACGCCCGGACGTTCTCGATGCTCCGCCGCAACGCCCCCAGCAATCCCGCCTCCATCCCCGCCCGCGCCGCCGCCAACCGCTCCTGGGCCACCCGAAACTCCCCCGGCCTCAACGCCACCCCGTCATAGGCCCGCGTAAACTCCGCCACTGCCGCGTCCCCTCCCCTACGCACCCCCTCGACAATCGCCCGCACCTGCTGCACCCGATGCGCATCCTCCGCCAACACCCCTGCCAGCGTCAGCCGCGCACGCAGCGACCGCCAAACCTCCTCAAACTCGCTCTCCTTCGTGTGAATCACGCGCAGCAACGGCATGATTGACGCTCCCATGAATCCATCGGAGGCGGTATTATACCGTCGCCATGACCGAACGCCAGGCAAAAGAGTCCCAACCCCCCTCCCCCGCCCAGGCCGCCCCCACTGCCGCCCTCTCCCGCTACGCCCGCCAGATCGCCTTTGCCCCCTTCGGACCCGCCGGCCAACAACGCCTGGCTGCCAGCCACGTCGTCCTCATCGGCTGCGGCGCCTTGGGCAGCCACATCGCCGACCTGCTCGTCCGCGCCGGCCTCGGACGGCTTCGTATCGTGGACCGCGACTACCTCGAACTCAACAACCTCCAACGCCAGACCCTCTTCGACGAAGCCGACCTTGCCGCCAACCTCCCCAAGGCCGAGG
>Ga0315295_10000538_pt1 | contig 32810 bp, 46 predicted proteins | sample YL17G14_0_MG_FD_204453 | JGI IMG/M metagenome (GOLD analysis project Ga0315295, IMG submission 204453) | Sediment microbial communities from Yellowstone Lake, YNP, Wyoming, USA - YL17G14_0 | ecosystem: Environmental > Aquatic > Freshwater > Lake > Sediment | place: USA: Wyoming | collected... | reverse complement strand
CTTTTGCTGTTAGAATCATATAATGATCTCTTGGAACTACTACTTCCTGACATACTGTATCATCATAAACTACTGTGAAAAATGGAATAAAATGAAATCCTGGAGGAACGATCCATGCTTGAGGACCTTTTTGCCATGGAGCAGCAACAATTTGTCCTGCTGTCATATCGCTGCCCATATATACTCTTGTAACTGCTAAGAAATGACCATCTTTGACAAAAACGATACTTGTGTTTGCAAAACATAGGAAAGCAAATAATACACAAAATCCTCTTGCAATAAAAGTTTTTAATGCCCCTGAATTTTCAGATATCGCGTTTAATAGTTGCTTCATAAAAACGCCCAATAACACAAAAAACAAAGTAGCTACTACCCAAAACATTTTTAATCTCCTTTCTTGTTTTTAAAGTTAAATGCTACCACCACGTAACCTTGACTTTGAAATTAATTCTTTTTCATGAGAAAATGAATTTGCCAAATCAGCTAGTAATTCAAAATAGTTATCTTCAATTTCGAAATCTGCTGAAAAATGATGTAAACTACAATTGTTTGCATAAGATCCTTGAACAATCATACTTAAATCATGAATTAATTCTCGACAATTAAACATTTCTAATGCTTCTTCTGGTTTAGTTTTAAATACTTTATCTGCAATAGCTAAATTTGCTTTTGAAACATTAAGAATTTGATCGTTTGTAAAATGGATTGGCCTATATTTTAGATAAAATTTTCCAGCTTGTTCAATACTTGCTGTAGCAGGGTGAATTCCTATACTGATAATATAATGATGTTGCCGTAGAGGGTCTACTTTTAATCCAAATAGTTTATACAATTCCTCCTGTTCAATTTCCATTTATCTTCTTTTACCTCCTTTTTTTAGAACAAAAATTAAATTATCAAACGAAGGGAGAAATCTAATGAGTGAAGAAATAAAATATATAGACGAAAAAGGATTGATTATTTGTCAGTTATGTGGGAAATCAATGATGACTGTTGCACCTCCTCATCTATATTATAAACATAATAAAATGACAATCGCTGACTATAAAAAACAATTTCCTGAAGCTCCTACATTTAATGAAGAGTTTTCTGCCAGATCAAAATATGGAAAAGAAAAACTATTTAAAATGCAAGAGGAAGAAAAGATACAAGCAGATCTTATTTTTGACGATGAACAAGTGCCAAAAATAGAAGAACTAGCTATAAAAGAATTTTCAAAAGAAACTTCAGCTCTCGACCCAGTTGAGAAATCAAAACTAAGAATTCTTGAACATTTAAAAATATTGTATCCAGATATGAGACAAAATTATATGATTCAGAAATTTGATGGTCAAGGTCGACTTATGTATGAATATATTACAGATTTTGCTGATCCAGTGTCTAATATTAATGTTGAATTTCCAAAAGCCTTTTGGCATAATCAAGGAACTCCTGACGGTCTTAGAAATCATAAACTAAAACAAGATGGATGGACTGTTTTTGAAATTATAGCAAAAAATACTTCAAACGAAGAGATTGACAAAGTAATAAAAAATTCAAACTAATCTACATATTTCTATAGAACAAAATACTAATAAATTACTAGCGTAATTAATCTTACTAGTTAACCATAATGTTAATTGGCGCTACTCAACATGGGTAGCGCCATCCTTTTTGTCTCCCAATAAAAAATACAAAATTTCCTTATTCAAGTATTAATATATATAGAAAAAGAAAACAAAAATAAATTGTATGTTGTTCGTGACTAGTTAAGGTTAGATTTAAGAACAAAAATCAAAGAGTGCAGTAAGATTCTAGCGAATAAAATATTTAAGGGAGACATCATTAATGAGCAGCGTTCCTACACAAATAAGAACAGTAGACCCATTTGCATCTTATAATAGTAATATAGTTAATCGTTTGACTAGAATGGTCACTAGATTAACAGATGGAAGTGGAGTTTTAAATAGTCCAAACGACCTCCAAGTATATGCAGATGCCACATCAACCACCGAAGTAGTAGTCCAACCTGGAATAATTTTCAAAGATGATATGCTAATTCATGTGACGCAAGAGCATCCCGTTAACTTTGAAGATTCAGATGATTATGTTTCATTTGGCGCTGGCTTTAATGAAGCAGGCTACTACTATATTTGTGTAGAATATACCTTTGTAAAATCAAGACCAGCTCCAGAAGCTGAAATAAAGATTATAAAACCAAGTCAAAGAGCCACAACCTTCCAACTTTCTTCTTCTTTAGTATTCATTAAAGCAGTAAATGTATTTTTTAATGGTGCAACGTTTGAAGTAGGTACTCTCTACGATTATGATCCAGATGATGTAACAGTAAAAAGAGAATTTAGTAAATGGTATTTAAGTACAGAAGTTTTCCTTCCTACATTTAATAGAGATAGGGATGAAGGACGATTGGTATATATAACAACCAATAGTTTAGTCTGGTTAGGAACTGATACACAATGGGTTCAATTTGGTGGAAGAAAAATAATAGCTACTTTAAATAGTTGGAATCTCTCTGGTGATAGCTATTATGCTGATATTGATATTACGGCTTTATCAACATATTTTGTTTCAGTAACAGTTCAAAATTCTGGTGATAATATGTTAGTAACTCCGCAAGAGATAGAATTTACTACTGTAGATAATATTAGAGTCTGGATGCCAATAGACTCATTAACCCTTAGAGTAACTATAATAGGATAGTAAGGATATTTATTAAATTGAAATTTTATAATTCTATAGAGAGAAAAAATCCAGAGGAGTCTCATGTCAAACACAAATAATACCATCGTTCGTTTCTTGCAAGAGCTTCATTCCAAAAAAGTTCAAGAAACTTTTGAATCTCTAACTGTGCTCTTAGATGATCTGGAAAATAAGGAAGATCCTGATCCTTCGGAATTAAAAATTGTTGAATTAACTTATCAAACGTTAGAAAAATTAAAATATTTAGATGAGTTATTAACAAAAAGGGTTGGAAAAATTTCTGATTTTCCAGGAACAAGACTGCAGGAACTGTATGATCGAACAGAAGAAATATCTACAATATTTGATTAAAAGGATATTAAACAATGGCTGACAAAAGAATATCGCAGTTAGATCAACTTATGGTCGCATCTTCAAATGATGAGTTTGCAATAGTTGATGTTTCAGAACCAGATATAACTAAAAGAACTAAAAGAATAGACCTAAGTGATCTAATGGGGACTCCAGGTCCAATTGGTGGAACAACTCCAAATACAGGTAATTTTACTACGTTAGATGTTTCCTTTGGTGCAACAGTAAATGAGTTCTCTATAGATGGAACTTTAGCAGGAAATTCAGATGATGCTATTCCTACTGAAAAAGCAGTAAAAACGTATGTAGATAATAGTACTCCTCCAGTTCCAACACATACAGTAATATCAACAGGTGTTGTAGATTTACTTGAAATAACTACTGACGCAACATCTAGTACAGTTTATTTTGAAGTTCTTCATATAAAAATACCAGTTAATGTAAACAACTTTATAGCTGGTTATCAATCTGGATATTCTCTTACTACTGGTATATCTAATACTTTTATTGGTCATCAATCCGGATATAACAATTTAACAGGGCGATATAACGTAGCAATAGGTGATCAAGCAGGATATGGAACTCCTACTTATAATCAAACTGGAAACGTTCTTATTGGTTATAAAGCAGGATATCAAATAGTTAATGGTACTTATAACGTTGTCATAGGTTATGAAGCTGGTTATAAACTAGATGGGCAAACTGGTGGCGAAGGAATTTTACCTCCAAATTATAATGTTGTAATTGGTTATCAAGCTGGTTACAATATAGCAGATGCTGATGATTGTGTTTTAATAGGAAGACAAGCTGGATATAACTTAACAAGAGATGCTAATTATGGACAAATATTTATCGGAAGAGAAGCAGGATATAGTACAACAGCAAATACTTACCGAATGATTGGAATAGGTTATGCAACATTATATTCAGCAACCGCTGGTTTTGATAGTATAGCTATTGGTCATTTGGCTTTGCAATATTCTACATCTTCAACTGGAAATATTGCGATTGGGTTGCAAGCTTTAAATAATAATATAACTGGTTCTTATAATATTGCTATTGGAATGAAAGCTGGGACTGGAACTGCGTCCTACAGTGGAGAAGGAAATATTTTTGTTGGATATCAAGCAGGATATCAAATAGTTAATGGTACTTATAACGTTGTCATAGGTTATGAAGCTGGTTATAAACTAGATGGGCAAACTGGTGGCGAAGGAATACAACCCCCTAACTATAATATTTTAATTGGTTATCAATCTGGTTATAATATAAATGATGCTGATGATGTAGTTGCTATAGGTAGATCTGCAGGATATAACATTACTAGAAATAGTGTTGGATGTATATTTATTGGAATACAAGCTGGATATTCAAATACTATTGGTCAAAATAATATTTGTATAGGTAGACTATCTGGTTATACAGGTAGTACACAAAGTGGTGTTATTGCTATAGGAAATCAAGCATTATATTATAATACTCAAGCATCTAATATAGGTATTGGAAGCCAGGCAGGTTATAGTAATTCTACTGGTTCTTTTAATCTATATCTTGGCGTAAGTTCTGGGCAAACTCAACAAGATGGATCTAATAATATTGCTATAGGTTATTACTCTGCTGTAGGATCTGGTGGAGGGGGAAACACTACTCGTAATAGTCTTATTACTATCGGTAATGAATGCGGCTATACTGTTCAAGCAATACAGGATTGTATTTTTATTGGAACCAGAGCTGCTTATTCATGCACTACTGGTAGTAGTCAAGTAGTAATTGGTTATCAAGCAGGTTATTTCAATGTTACTGGAGCTAGTAATGTAGTTATTGGTTATCAAGCAGGATATGGAACAGGGTCTTATAGTGGAGACGCAAATATTTTTATTGGATATCAAGCTGGTTATCAAATTGCTTCTGGAGATTACAACGTAGTTATTGGCTATCAAGCTGGTTATAATTTAAGCGGAACAGGATCTTATACTGCCGATCATAATATTTTAATTGGTTATCAATCTGGATATTCACTAACAACTCAGGATAATAATATTCTTATAGGAGCAAGTGCTGGTCAACTATTAGCAGGAAACCAATCTTTTTCTAATATTGTTATTGGATATCAAGCACTTTTTACAGAAAATGCTGCATCAAATTATATAGCGATAGGAACAAATGCTTTACATTTTGTTGATGGCGCTAGTGCTCCATCTATAGCTATTGGAGGATCTGCAGGATATAATTCTACCACAGGTGGCGGTAATATTTATATTGGATTAAGTGCTGGTTTTGACAATCTGATAGGAGAAAATAATGTTGTTGTTGGTTATCAAGCATGTTCAGGACAAGCTAATTATAACCAATATAGAAACGTAATTATTGGTTATCGTGCTTCACAATCTGTTAAAGATGCATCAGATAATGTTGTAGTTGGTTATCAAGCTGGAGGATTAGCTACAGATGCTGGACAAACTCCAGATTATAATGTTTTTGTTGGTTCTTCAGCTGGATATAGTTCACGAACTAGCAAAGGTAATGTTGCTATTGGATACCAAGCAAGCTATACTAACAATTATGGAGATTATAATGTTTATATAGGTTATCAAGCTGGTTATTACGATCAAAATGGTTTGAACAACATTATGATTGGACAAGGTTCTGGTTATGGTACTATTGCATATAATCATAATGGTAATATTTTTCTTGGTTATAGAACAGGTTATCAGATAACAAGTGGAAATTATAATATTCTTATTGGATATCAAGCTGGATATACCTTTGATGGACAAACAGGTGGTGAAAGTCCAGTTGGTCCAAATAATAATATTTTCCTTGGTTTTCAAGCAGGATATACTTTCCATTCAGGTGATTATAATATTGCTATTGGATATCAAGCAGGGTACTTACTTACTATTACTACTTCAGGAAATATACTAATTGGTAGACAAGCAGGATATAGTTTAACAACTGGAACTAATAATGTACTTATTGGTTACCAAGCAGGATATAATGAAACAGGAAGTAATAAACTTTATATTTCTAACTCAAATACAACTACTCCTTTAATTTGGGGTGATTTTAGTGCAAATCAGCTAAAGTTGAATGCGGACGTTTTAATATACGGATCTAGTAGATATTTAAACTTTGGAACAACTTTAGGAACAACAGGTTATGGTTTCAGAGATAATTCTGGATCTATGGAATATAAAAATAATGGTGGAGACTGGACAGATTTTGCATCAGCTATAATAACTCCAGTTATTAACGACTATGAAGCATCTGGTATAACCTTTTCTGGAACTGCCGGTCAAGCTTTTCAATGGGGAGATCTTGTTCATAAAGAATCTGACCAAGTTTGGTATTGGTCAAATGCAGAAGATTCAACATCTAATAACGCAATAACTACTGCAATCTATACTGGAGACTCAACTAGTGACCATCGTTTTATGAGTTTAGGATTCATTAGAGATGATTCTTGGAACTGGACTCCTGGTGCTATTCTTTATATGGATACTATAAATGGAGGAATAACACAGATAGAACTAAGTGGAAGTGGAGAAACTATACAAGTAATTGGTTGGGCATATTCTCCAGATATAATCTATTTCAATCCAACCTTAACAACTATTCAGGTGATATAGTATGGTTGATATAGCTAATGTATCAAAAGTTAATTCTACTCCAAAAGCCAATATTTTAGCAATAAATAAACATCCTATGGGAGCTACACCAGTTCCTAATACATTCAAATTCAGAATTAATAATGCCTCTCCTTTCACATTACCAATTGCTAATGGTGGTGCTGACTATAATCATAATTTTACTGTAGATTGGGGGGATGGAACTTCAAGTACAATTATCTCTTTTGACGATCCATCTGCAACTCATAATTATGTATCTCCGGGTACCTATGATATTACAATGACTGGACTATGTGAATATTTTTCCTTTGGGGGTGGAGGAGATTGTACTCAGGTTACAAAACTTCTTGAATTTACTGGAGATATAGGATTCAAACAACTTAATTTTTCTGGATGCTCCAATCTTGATTCTGTTGTTTCATTAGGACGTAAGCAGTTTTTAACTTCTCTTGCAAACATATTTGAAAGTTGTACTAGTCTTACTTCCGTCCCAGAAGACTTGTTCAAGTATAATACGTCTGTGACTACTTTTGTTGGTGCATTCTCTAATTCAGGTCTTACTTCAATCCCTGCAGACTTGTTCAAGTACAATACACTTGTGACTGATTTTAGACTGACATTCAGTGCTTGCTCTGGTCTTTCTTCTCTTCCAGTAGACTTATTCAGGCACAATAAACTTGTGACTAGTTTTTACCAAACATTCCAGCAATGTACAAACCTTGCTTCGCTTCCAGTGGACTTATTTAGATATAATACTGCGGTAACTACTTTTTATGCTGTGTTCAATGGATGTACAAACCTTGCTTCGCTTCCAGTGGACTTATTTAGATATAATACTGCTGTAACTACTTTTTCTACTGCATTCCAGCAGTGTGCAAGCCTTGTTTCGCTTCCAGTGGACTTATTTAGATATAATATTAATGTAACTAATTTTTATTCTACATTTAGTGAATGCTCGACTCTTGCTTCCCTTCCAGCAGACTTGTTCAGGTATAACATACTTGTGGCTGGTACTGGAAATGCTTCATTTAGGTATATCTTCCGTAGTTGTCTTGTTCTTGCCTCAATTCCAGCAGACCTGTTCAGATACAATATACTTGCAGTTAGTTTTGTTCAAGCATTTCAAACTTGTAGAAAACTAACACTTAGAGATGATATCTTCTGGGGAGCAGGAGAAAGAGATACCAGATTCTACAACAAAACGATAGATTTTACAAATTGTTTTACTAGAACTACTTGGACTGGAATACAAGGAACTGCTCCTGATTTATGGAATTGTGATTTTGGAAGCGGAACACCAACCAAGACTCAATGCTTTAGTGGAGCAGGCAATAAACTTGCAAGTTTAACAAATTATGCAGATATTCCAACAGCCTGGAAAACATAGAAAGATTTACAAATTAGAGCTTTAAAGAGGGACTGATAATATATGGTTTATCTTGTAAACATATCAAAATTAAATAGATATCCAATGGGAGAAACTCCTATACCTCCACCACCTCCTCCAGTTTGGGGTACTTATTTTGATGACTCTTTTTGGACACCGCAAATTGATTATGCTACATGGGATGGTGTAAAATGGTTATCTGGTCTTTATAATAACTTATATATAGACCAAATTGGAACATGGGTTAATGGATTTAGACCACAAAAAATAAGAATTACAAATATAGGAACAACTTTCGGTTCGATTACTTTATATGGAGTATTAGGTTCTTTTATCGGTACTTTTTTTGATTTTCCTGGAGTAAATAGTGCAGTAGTAAATCTAGATTTTTCTTCTAATGAAAATATACAAACTTTACTGGTTGGAACATTCTCAGGAGGACCATTTAACGTTACAAATATAGAATTTTATGCTTGATATAATTGTTCTTCATGGAAAAAACGATAATAAAGTTTGGGAAAATCAATGTTTTGAAAGTTTATCAAAACATGACGTAAATATTATTAATTGTGATGCTATACCTGGGGATACTAGACTAGCAAGAAAATTGAGTTTTGAAAAAGCAACTTCTAAATACGTAACTTTTGTAGATATTGATGATTACGTCATTACAGATATTCCTATCTTTGATATATGCGTTACTCATTTAGAAAACAATCCTAGTATATGCGGAGTTTCAACAAGAAGTTATCTTATTAGACCAGAATCAACTAATATGACTAGAATTATAACTACAGATATTAACTGGTCATTTGAGAAACATTTTAAACACATTTTTCTTATTCATCAATTAACAGTAGTACGAACGGAACTTATTCAAAAAGTATGTTCAGAGAATAATGACTTAATATCTCAAATACGATATAGTGACCACCAAAGAGAATTACTTCTTACTCAACATGGAAACTGGAAGATAATTCCTGAAGTTGGATACTATTGGAGAAAACATAATAATGCGGAACATACACTAAATGTAGATTATCCAGAAGATTTATATAACAAGATATATGAACTAATTAAAGTAAAAAGAAAATTTGTTTAGAACAAATATAAAATGTGAAAGGAGAATTAAATGCAAGAAGATCTAAAACGAGGAGAACTTCTATCCTTATATCAAAGTATAAACTCTGCTATGGCTTTGATGGATAGCAAAGAATTTCAAGATAAATATAAGATTAATGCTTCATATTCAATTGCTTTGGCAAAAAATGAGAAGTTGTTATCAGAGGATATTAAGATATTACAGAAATTTATTCAGTTTGAACCTGATAAACAATTTGATGAATTTGAACAGGAAAGACAAAGAATTCTTAGTACATTAGCAAATAAAGATGACAAAGGAAATCCTATAACACAAATAGTTAATGGTGCTGTTACTTATTCTATTCCTGTTACAAATTTAGAAGAATGGAATAAACAATATAAAGTTTTAGAAGAAAAATATAAAGAAGCTTTAGAAAAAAGAGATAAAAGAATGAAAGAAGTTCAAGCGTTTCTTGATAGCGAAGAAACAATATCAGTTACTATTTATAGGATTAGTTCAAAGCATGAACAAGATGGTATTCCTCCTTCATTACATAGAGCATTGCTTATTCTATATGATGATGTTCAGGAACCAGTAAAAAGATCAGTTCACTAATTCTTTAACTGACGGGATACTTTGTTACCGATAACCAAATCCCAAGGTTATTACAGTAAAAAGAAAGGAAAGAAAAATGAAAACAAAATTGCCAGTTTGTGAAGAGTATGGAGCGCATAAAAATTTAGTTTTAATGATTGGTCCAACAATGTCTGGTAAGTCAACATATGTTGAGAAATTTTTATCAAAACTACAACGAATTTCTGAATATCATGTTAGACGAGCCTTAATAGAAGAAGATAAGTCATTACCTCAAGAAACATCTTATTTTGTAGCGTCAGTTATGTGTAGATCTTTTATGTTAAATGAGTTAAGTATAGTTGCTGATGAACAAAATTTAGATATAGAATCTTTAATGGTATGGAAAAAATTGGCTAATGAATATCAGTATTTTCTTGAAGGAGTTTTATTGGATACTCCATATGAAATTTGTTTAGAAAGAGCACAAAAAATAGCTGGAAAAAATAAAGATTATACTGTACTTTTGAAAAAACAATTTGAAAAATTTGAAGAATTGAAAACTATTTTAAATATGAAACATCATAAGATATTTGATAACCTTATTATTGTCAAACCGGAGGAAAAACAAGATGAAGTTTTATAAAGTTGATATGCAAGGAAAATTTTATATGCAAAGGGGAAATATTGGTGCTCTTCCTGGATATCAAGCATCAGATGAAGGAAGATTATTTTACGATAGTACTGGAAAACAAATCTATTATGCAGATGATTCTCATTGGGTAGCTATATCTGATGATGATAATCCAGGACCGGCGGTATATTCGTAATGGAAAGAAATGCTAGGTTATATGATTGTGCTAGAAAATTAGTTGATGCAGCAAGAATCTTGCTACCTTTCGATCAAGATATTAAAGAGCAAATTCTAGATGTTGCAACATTAATAACTCAGAGAATATTCATTGATGAAAAAGAGATTGGAGAAATAGAAAAATATGAGCAACAGCTCAGGAAATAAGTTGCCAAGATATCTTGTTGAACTTACAACAACACAGTCTTGTAACTTTAGATGTAATTATTGTTTTGAAAATGATAAAAAAACTCCAGATGAGAATCTAGTATATAAAAATTTGCCATTTGTTAAGAATCAAATAAGTAGAATATTTAATGACGAATGGTTTAACAATAAATTTGAAGCTTTTCAAATTGCTTTCTGGGGTGGTGAACCTTCATTAAATATTAATATGTTTCATGATGTTATTGATGAATTTGAAAAGAATGAAAAGATTTCATTTTATATTTATACAAACGGAACAATGATAAAAGAAATGTTGCCTAGTTTATTAAAGTGTAAGGGAAAAAAAGTTGGTGGCGAACCAAAATTTATTACCCAGATTTCATATGATGGAAACCCAGTTAATGATATAACAAGAATTCCCAAAAATGGAAAAGTTGCATCACAAATCGTTATAGAAGCTTTAGAAATACTAAAACAGAATGAATTAGATTTCTCTTTAAAAGCAACTTTAGAACATAAAAACTTTAAATATTTACCAGAAATCTGGGATGATTTCTATTCTTTATATAAATCTTATGGAAAAAGCATTAAGTATGCAGTAACAGTTGACTATCATAACATTGAAATTGAACAATATTATGAAGATTTAGAAAAAGCTTTATTAGAAGTAGCAAAAAGAGAAAAAGAATTTTATAAAGAAACTAAAACATTTCTTTCTAATATTTTTGAAATGAAAAAAGCTTTTTGTTCAGCAGGAAAGCAATCAATGACTATAGATATTGATGGTTTAATTTATTTATGTCATGGTTGTTTATATTCAAGTAGTAAATCAGAATTTGCTTACTCATCTATTTTTAGATCTGAATTTTTAGATGACTTAAAAAAAAAATTTAAAGAAGTAAACACATCTTTTATTGAAGAATGTGAAAAATGTGTTTCTTTACTTTGTCTTAGATGTAATGTAAAGAAATATGAATTAAGTAATAAAAAGATATTTTTAGATAAATGGAATGATTACACAGATCAAAAAGAGCTATGTAAATATTATAGATTATCTGGGCGAATTGGAAGGGCTCTTCTTGAAGTAATAAAGGAGGAAAAAAATGCCTTTTATATGCCCTCTGGATAATATGTGCCCTGCTAATCAGGATTGTGACGGATATAGACCAACGTGCCCAGCAAATGTTAGTGGATGGGTAGAAGCTATAGTTCAATATGTTACTCTTGTAAAGGCAAGTCATTTAACAGAACTTGAAACTACTATAAATAATGAAAGAACAGATCCGGTTAGAAGAGATGTTTTTAATCCAATTATGTGTCCACTAGATGGTTCACCTGCTTGTCCAGCGAATTGTTCAGATTTATATACATTCAGCGGTTCAAGAGGAGTTGGAGATCTTATAAGAGCTTTACATTTTACACATGTAGATACTGCAAATGATACAACACAATTTTCTACTCCATCAGCTCTAAATGTATTTATTGGAAAACTTATTGAGAAAACTGACGTAGATATCTTAAGAATAGCAATAAACGGTACAGAGTTTAACTGTATTTGTGATTTGCAATGCACTTGTAATTTTAACTGTGGTTGTAATGGCGAATGCCCAGCCTATAGTTATTACTACTATTAATACCAAAGGAGATTGAAATGAGAGAATTTATTATTGAACTAAGAACGTTTAACGCCGAAAGTTTACAAGCGGTAAATGTATTTTTTTATGAAGATGTTGGAAGATTGCCTGGTAAGTTTTTCGTTGCAGCATCAGCAAGTGATGCAATACAAATAAAGAGAAGAATAAACAAAGAAATTCTATTAATTCCTAAAGATCTAATTCCCAAGGATCCATATACTCCATTTCCGGAAGTAACAATAGATATGTTTGAGTCAAAAAAAGACTCAACATTTGAATTAAGAAAATTAAGATGTTTAGGAGACGTTGGTGCAAGAGTTAATTATGAATTGACTGTAATATCAGCAATCGAATTATTTGAATATTTTGTTATAGTTTCATCCTTTGCAGAAAAAGGCATAATAATAAACGATACAAATAGAGAAGAAAAATATTTAGAAATTGTTAGTTCAACAGATGAAAAAATGATTTCATTGTTAGAAAAATATTTAGAAATTAAAGATAAAGTTGATAAAGTATATAGTAGATATAGAGAGTTAATTCAAGCAAAGGATTCCATTTCTCAGGCTAGAAATGATGAGGAACTAACCTCTGCATTAAAAACAATAAATCCGAATAGACCTCCAAGGGTTACTGAAATTATTGATGGGGAATCGTAATGTATGGAATTCTTTCATATTGTTTGGGAAGAGAAATAGTTACAGGAGCATTAATAGATACATTTGAGTATTTTCTTCAAATATATGAGTTAAATAAGGAATTTAAATTTTTTCTATTAAATTGCGATCAAAAAACTTATGATAGATTTATTTACATTATAAATGATCGTTATAATCTAACAGGGATTGAAGACTATAAACAAAATATAATCCTTATTCCAATGGCTCACTTTCTAAGATATAAACTTAAAAAAGTTTTAGTAGTTGATTTTGTAACTGTTAATAAAACAAGAGGAATTCTAAAAGCAGATGATATTGTAGTTATTTCAGAAAGTTTTACTAATGAAAGAGATCATACATATAGTAAGGATCTTTATAATGTTACTTACTATGCTGAAATGCCGTTTGAATACAAAGATAAAGAATATAGAATGAAATTTCTTTTCAATAGATATAAACCAATAAAGAATGTGAAAGAAGGAATATATATAAACTCTCCTTTTAACATGAACTATTCGTTTTTAGATAAAATAAAACTACCAGATAAACCAATAGTATATAAAGAAAGATTGCATATGGGTAGTTTATTTGAACAATTTGATGTATATTTATACTATCATGCAAATAAATGGTTTGATCCTCACCCGCGTTTATTTCATGAATGTTTCTTCTATAATAAAGAGATTATGTATTTTAATGAATATGGAATAAAAGATGGAAGTTATTATAGATATTATGATTTATTAGAAACAGGTTTAGAGAATAGAACACTATCTAAAAAGGATGAGGTAGTTAAACTATTCATATGAAATATACAATAGCAATTACTGGATTACCACGAACAGGAACTACAAGTTTGTGGAGAACTTATGGGGAACATCCAGAAATTACTAGGTCGAGAAGAAAAGAACCATTACAAACATGGAATGAAAATAGCTTAGATAAATACGTTTACTATAACTATATTATAAAGAAAAATACAAAAGTTCTTCTTGATGGATCAACAAATATAATAACTTTCAAAACAGAACTAATTAAAGAGGTTAAACAACTTTCTAATATCGAAAGATTTTGTTGTATTTATACAGTCAGAGACCCAATTGAAAGAACTTTATCCCAGATAAACAACTTTTTAAGAAATTATTTCAGAGGAAATTTACCAAAACCTAATTTTTTAAATGAAGATTTATCAATAAATTACTATCATTTAAATGTCTTTTTTTGTTATATGTTAGATGAACCAAGTATTATTAAAAATCTAGAAAATGCTATTGGATTAGAAAATATTTTTTTTATATCTATAAACAAAATTTTTATAGATCAGCAAAGAATTTTTACCGCATTAGGGATTAGAAGCAATATACAAGTTGAGGCAAGAAAACTAAATAGAACTGTTGATTTGGTTCCAACTTTAAAACAGTTACAGATTTTGATAAAAATAAAAGATTGGGTTAAAGAGAACGAAACCAGATTAGAAGAAATCTCGAAAAGATCCAAAGAAGTAATCGAAAAGAAGTATTTACAAGGAGCTTATAAATGAAAGGGTTATTACTTCAGTTAGGGATAGATAATAAAGTTGCTTATAGTTTTCTGAAAATGAATATGGATGGTATTGAGCTTGATAAATATTTTCTACCACACTATGTAAATATTGCAGCTGGATCTTTTAGATATGAAGATGATTTTGTTTCTTTAAAAAGTAAAAGACACTTGGATAATTACCATAGAGTTTTGCCTTTGTTTTTAATAATGCTTAAAAACTTTAGAAATAACAATGATATTCTTCTAGATATAGATGAAGTAAACAAATTATCACTAGATGATAGATTCTACTTTACTAGAAGAATAAAGGAAATAAAAAATAAGATCGAAACTATAATTTCAACATTGAATCTTGAACAATATAATTTTATTGGAATTTCTGTTATATCTCCAATGGATTTATTATTTACCATGTTATTGTTTATTATAAAGAAACAATATCCAAATCTAAAAATAATTTGTGGAAGTCATTGGGTGGAATCAAACTTAAAAATATGTCAACTATTTTTAGATTTACATTTAATTGATAGTTTAATTCTTGGAGAGGCAGAATACACTTTTCCAGAAGTGATAAAGTCAATCGAAACAGGAAATATAATACAATTTAAAAATGAAGTAATTGATAATCTATATAATGAAAAACTTCCAGAATTTGTTTGCGAAAGTTGTGATCTCGATGATTGGGACAATAATGTTTTAAGAGTTAATTATACAAGAGGATGCACAAATAGATGTTCTTATTGTATGTATACATGTAAATATAGAAGTTTTGATCTTGATGAAATACTTCTTTATATAAAAAGAGCTAATAAAGAAAGGAATATACAAAAAGTATATTTTGTAGATGAGTGGTGGACACAGAAAACAACTTTAAATTATGCTGAAAAATACTTACAAACTGATTTACCATCAGTTATTACAGGACAATATTTTAGACCAAACATTAATGTAATAGATAGTGAATTTTGTAAAATACTATCAAAGATAAAAGCAAGAATTTATTTTGGTATTGAATCTTTTTCTGATAGATTGTTACAGTTATCGAACAGATATATTAACGTATCGCAAATAACTAATGCTATCAATTTATTAAACTATTATAACATAGAGTTTTGTACAGGAACTTTATTTTTACTTCCAAGCGAAACTGAACAGGAGTTTAATAATTCATTAACAAATCTTTGGAAAGTTGCTTTTAAAAGAAGAGGAACGTTAACCTGGCTTAACTCATTTAGGATGCATTCACTTTGTGACTTTTATAGGAACAATGAAAAATATGGAATCTTTTTTAGATATTTTCCTAAATCAGTAGAAGATATAATTCCAGATCTTGGTCAATTTGTTAAAGAGACTCCATGCTCATATTTTGATGAAACAGATCCTGATGACAAAATATATAATAAAAAATGGAATAAAGTAAAAATTTGCAGTGGATTATTAACTAAGGCTTTGAAAGCATGAAAAAATATACTCTTTTGCTTTCTGGATTGGCAGCAACGGGTAGTAATTCTTTTTGGTTTTCTTTTGGTTTCCATCCTGAAGTAGCAAGGTCAAAATATAAAGAAATTTTAACACAGTTTGTAAGATTAGGAGATAATAAAACTGATTATTTAAGTTTTGCTTATAATATATCTGAAAAAACAAAGGTTTTGCTTGATGGATCAGCTAGTCCATTATTACACAAACCATATTTTAATTATCTAAAAAGTTTAGAATATATTAATAGGATTTGTTGTATATTTAGGCTTAGATCTTCTGAAGATCTTATGTTTTCTCATTGTACAATATTTATAAAACAGTTTTTGTTTTCTAAAAAGGAACTTGATCGTCCAGCTTATTTAGATCAAGATAAAAACTTAAACTATGAGATTTTAAAACAGGTTATGAGATCAATTTTGAATCAATATCATTTTATAAATGAAGCAATAAATCTTTTGGGAAAAGAGAATGTTTTTGTAATAAAACTTAGTGAGATGTTTGAAAAACAAACTAAAATTTTTAACTTTTTAGACGTGAACCCAAATATTATTGTTCCTCCGGTTATATTACAGAAAAGAAAAGGAATTTATTACAATGATGAACACTTAAAGTTAATGAAAGAGGTTGAAAAGGTTTATCTAAAAAATTATAAACATTTTTCAGAAATAATAGAAAAAAGCAACGAAAATATAAGTAGATATATTAAAATAGAATAGGAGAAAAAATGGATAAAGAGTTACTAGTAATTCATGATATAAACAACGTCAAAAAGTTTTTTAATTTTCCTTTTGAAAATTATGAATTAACTCTAGATGATGGTTTATTTAGTCAATATTATTATTGGCCTATATTTGACGCTATGAAGTTAAAGAAAACTTTTTTTATAGCAACAGACTTAATAGATATCGGAAACAAAAGAGAACAATTTAAAGTTAGAAAACCGGAATATCTAATGTTTTCTGATACTTTTGAATGTATGAAAATGTATAAAGAAAAAGGAATAAAAAGTAACTATATGAGAATAGATGAACTAAAATACATTTGTGAAAAAATTGGAAACTATATTGAGGTTGGTGGTCATGGACATAAACATTATTATATAAGTGAATATGAAGGTAAAGAAAAAAAGATGGTAGAAGATATAGAGATGATGTTAGAGTGGTTTCAAAAAAATTTAAATATTATTCCTACATCATATTCATATCCATATTATGAATATGATGAAATTTTAGAATCTGTCTTAAAGAAATTTGGATTTAAAACTATCATCGGTGAAAGAAAACAATATGAAGATGAAAGACAAAGACTTTATAACGCAAGCGACCTTGGAAGATATTTACTTTAAGGATAACAAATGATAAGACTCATATCAGCTAGTAGTGAAGCATTTACAGCATCTAGATGTTCTCCTATAAGAATATTACAAGATTATCTAAAAACTAATGGAATTGAAACTAGAGTTTATGACTTTTGGTTTGAACCGAAATTTATCGATGACGATTTTAGAAAATTTAGTTGTGTTCAAGAAATTCCAAAATATGATTCTATCATGAAAGCTTTGAATGGAGACTTACAAGATTCTGGGGGTAGATTTTTATCTGATATAATAAAACTGGCAAATAGAATAGAACCCAACGATAATGATATTTTTGGTTTTTCTACAACTGTTCTAAGTCACTATGCTTTTATATTGTTTGCTTTAATAATAAAAAAGAAAAATCCAAACGTAAAGATAGTTTTTGGGGGATACCATATATCTTTAGGGGATAAATATTCTAAATTTCTTCTTGAAAAAGGTATAGCAGATTTTGTTGTAAAAAATGACGGTTGTAAATCTTTGTATAATATCTATCATGGAATAGAAAAAGAAAAATATATTATTGGAAATTTTATACCCAACTTTTGGCCTACCTTTGATAGAATTGATGCAGAACTATCTAATAATGTTTTATCTACTATTACTTCATATGGATGTAATAATAATTGTTATTTTTGTGCTAGTGATAGAAAATTCCACGATTGCGATATGAAAAAGTTTGAAGAATATCTACAGTTAATGACAATAAAAGGATTTAGACATGCAGAATTAAACGATGATAACGCAAATATTACTTCAAAAAGATTTTTAGAAATAGCACATATCATGAAAAGATGTAATATAGAAGATTGGATGTGTTTTGTTAATGCAATTAATACTATAGATATTCCAAAAGATTCAAACTTAAAAAGAGTTCTTTTAGGGGCAGAATGTTTCAGTGATAAACTTTTTAAAATTATAAATAAAAATCAGTCAGTAGAACAAGTTTTAAAAACTATAGATTTTTATATTAGAAACGATGTTGATGTATATTGTAATATAATAGTTGGTTTACCAGGAGAAACAGAAGAAGAATTTGAGAACCATTTTAAAATAATGGAAATTTTACGAAAAAAATATAACAATAAAGTTACTTTTGTACCAATTCCATTTAGAATTTTTCCTGGTTCTTATATGTATAATAATCCAGAAAAATTTGATATTACATTTACTTATTGGAAAGATACAGATATACCAAAAGACTTCTTTATTGAAGGACTTAATATAGATATTGTTAAAGATAGAATAAAAAAGATAAATCAAGCATTTCCTCCCAAACCAATACCTTATCATGATGAAAAACATAAGACTATTCTTATTAGAAGATCATAAGGAGTTTAACAATTGTCTAAAAAAACTATAATGTTTCTTTTCTACGACCAGTGCATAGTTAATGGAGGATTTTTCGACAACTTCGAATATTATTACTTAATAAAGAAACATTTCCCTAATTGTAATGTTGTTTTTAGGTTGTTAACTGACCATCCAAAAGAAGATGTTATTAAAATCTTAACAGACAAATATGAAAACATTGAAGAAGAAGTATTTGAACATATATTAATTGGACCATATTTTTGTGGAAAACTTTTAAAAGAACCAGTAGCAGTACCAGATATCTTATTTTGTGCTACAAACTCTGCAATTTATTGGATCTTACATAATGGAAATATTTTATCAGCAAAATTCTATCTTGGTTTAGCTGATTATAAAGATATTCATCCAAAACAAGATAAATTATATAAGAATAATCTTACGTTAGCTGATGAAAGAGTTTTTAAATATGAAGGAATTAATTGGAAACCTTATAGAAAGAAAATCTTATTTGATAAGTTTAGAAAAAAGAATTATGATTCTAAATATGACTATATGCTTAATGTTTCTTTGGTAGCCAGGAGATATACAAGAGAATATATGTTATCTTTATTTGATGAGTTAAAAGGAACAGTTGCTTTATATACTGGACAAAAAAATAAGGATTACTATGCTTGGGTTAAAGACGAAGGGTTTGCTGAACTAATAATTCCACCTATTGACGAATTTATGGGATTATTTAAAACTTTTGTTTACTTGCCTTATAATGATGGTTTTGACGCAACTCCAAGATTAATTCCTGAATGTAAATTTTATGGAAAAGGTATATTGTATTTTGATGAAATGAAAGATATAAAATCAGGAGGATATTATAGGTATCAAGATACAGTTGATGACTTTAATGGTTTATTTCTTAACGAGAATGATGAAGTAATAAAAATTGTCGAAATGATTTTGGAGGGAAATTATGATTTTGATTTTGCATTATTATAAAAGTGTTGTTGATGGAGTTATGACTTCAATGATTGATTTGTATAACAATCTTAAATTGATAAGGCCAGATCTAGAAGTAGATTTTAAAATAATTTGTCCAGAATTATTTCTACTGGATGAAAATGATAGTTCAAAATCAATTCTATATCCCTTTATAGATTTAAAGAAAATCAAATACTATAAATATTTAGATAAAAGCGGTTCTGATATAGATAATACTACTTCTTTTAAAAGTGATCAAATAGATAATAATATGTACACTAGTGCTATTCCATTTATGCAATTGAATAGAAATTTTGGGGATATTTCACTGCATGATAAGTTAGTTTATCTTCCAGCAGAATTTGAGGCAGATACTATAATATGTAATGGTAGAATTCTATTTGAAATGCTTCAAGAAGATGTTGATTTAAAACTGAAATATAAAAAAATGTATGTTATGGATTCGTTAGATATTCTACGGAGTAAATTAGGAATATATCCAGATCTCGATAAAGCAGTTTCTGCTGATGACTGTACCTTTTTAGTTAATCCAGCAAATGTGAGAAAAAGTAACTTTAATCAAGTTATTCATTATATTAAGTTTAGTAAGAAAAGAATGGATTTATTACCTCAAACACAAAGAGGATTATCAGAAGTTCTAGATTATAAAAGAATAAATAAAAAGAAAGGAGAAATCTACGAAGGAAAATATGCTGAAAATATGGGAAAAACAATCTTTGAACATTTATATTATGAAAAAATAGTAAATTATTATGCAGATGGTTTGTTTATGGATGATGGATTAATGTATTATTTACAACTATTTGATATAGATGGATCAAAAGATCATATTCCTCTGAAAATTTCAAAGAAAGAAATTGAAAAGAAATTATTTGTGAACTTCAAAGATTTCGTTTATAGGTTGTAAAATATGGAAAAATTATATAACTTTGATTTTAGAAAACTAATAAACAGAATTGATGATCCAATAACAACAAGGGGTAGATTATTTACTGGATATCTATGCAATATTGATTGCAAATTTTGTTTCTATAGAGGATTAGAACCAAAAGATATAAGAACAGAAATCTATAAACAAATTGATATAGGAAAGAAACTAGGAATAACTGATTGGGATATTAGTGGCGGAGAACCAACTATTCTTCCATATTGGTTTGAACTATTAGATGACTTAGTTAAATATGGATTCAAAAAGATTGCTGTTATAACTAATGGATATAAACTATCTTCTAAACAATTTTTTCAAAAAAGTGTTGAATATGGTTTGAACGAAGTTCTCTTTTCTTTGCATGGTCCAACAAATGAAATTCATGATGGAATGACAGGAATAAAAGGATCATTTAGAAAAGTAATGAGAGGTATTGATAAAGCATTAGAACTAGGCGTTCTATTAAGAATTAATACTGTTGTAACAAAAGATAATTATAGAGAGTTACCACTAATTGCTGAAGTAGTTAATAAGATAAAACCACACTCTTTTAATTTTTTACCTTTTAGAATAGAAAATTCTGCAAAACCAGAAGGAAATGTTGTAGATTTATCAGAATCTATAGTTTATATAAAAGAAGCAATAGATATGTTAGATAAAGATATTATTATAAACGTTAGATACGTTCCTTTTTGTTTAATGCATGAATATGAAAAATATGTTTCAATGTATATCCAAAGAGCATTTGATAAGTTTGATTGGACTGAGTATGCTATTAGAATTTTAGATTGTGTTAGAAGAGAAATTCCAATACCTTTATCCAAAACATGGAAAGATAGATTTGATTTAGAAATGGAAGCAGTTTATGAAACTATTAAGGATATTTGTGGATATAAGTTTTCATGTTTGAAGTGTAGATGTTTTCCTATCTGTGAAGGTATATGGAAAAACAATCATAAGATATTTGGCTCAGAAGAATATAAACCAATAGAAGGCGAAGTGGTAAAAGATATCTTGTTTTTTAGGAGATAAAATGAACATATTGAAAGTTGGTAGAAGAGATTTTATTGAAGATCAAAATCTGTTTAATCTTTCATGGTTTGTCACAAAGAAATGCAACTATAAATGTATATATTGTGGGGTTAAAAAGGATAAACAATTCTTACCTTTAGAGGATTGTAATAAGATAATAGACTATATTAATAAGATAGAAGAGCGTGGAAGGAAGGTTATAGTTAGTTTAACTGGCGGAGAATCTCTTTTACATCCAAATATTATTGATATAGTTAATGGAATAAAGACAACAAAATTACGAATAAAAACAAATACAAGTCAAGGTATTGATATGCTTGATTATTTTATGTATTCTGTTAGATCTGATATACATATTGAAGCAGAATATCATTATCCTTTTATTTGGCCAAAAGACTATTTAGAAAGAATAGAATATATAGCACCAAGAGTTCATTTTGTTTTCGCAAAAGTTTTTTGGGACATACGAAATAAAGATTATACTTTAGATGTATATAATGAAGCTAAAAAATTAGAAGAGAACAATTCTAATTTAAAGGTTTATTTAGACATTCCAAGGCACCCGTTTTTCTTGTGGGAAGAAGATGACTTAGAATTTATAGAATCATTAAGCAAAACAAAAGATTTTGTAATTATTTATGAAGAAGATGATATTGAAAAAGAAATGTCAGTATCATATCCAGAAGCAGTTAAGTTATGTAAAGAAAACTTCAAAAATTATCAAGAGTTTGTTTGTAACTCTAATCGGGATTCTTGTAGTATAGATTCAAATGGAGATGTCTTTAGGTGTGGTGAATTATTTTATAGACAAAAACCAAACTTTAATATTTTAAAAGAACCCTTTATAGAGGATAATAAAGAAAGCAAATGCCCAGTAGATAGTTTTTGTTATGATTTAACAATTTCAAAAAGGAAGGAAAAATAATGGAAATTCTTGAAGTAGGAAGAAAAGATTTTTTTGAGAATCCTAAAATGTTTAGTTTACATTGGAGTCCTACTAATAATTGTAATTATCATTGTGACTATTGTGGAGTTTACCAAAAATTTGAAGAATATCTGGAACAGGAAAAAACAGAGAAAATAATTGAATATATTAATCATGTTGAAAAACTTGGATATCAAGTTTGGACCTCCTTATTTGGCGGTGAACCATTGCTACATCCAGATATTTTAAATATCATTAAGAAGTTAGAAACTACAGATATAGTAGTTATGACTAACCTTAGTCAAAATTTGAAGTTCTTTAAAGAACTATCCATTGTAAAACCTGGCGTAACTATTTGTAGTTCCTATCATTTTAATAGAGCCAACTTTGATGAGTTTAAAGAAAAAATAGATCATCTTATTAGTAATGTTAAGTTAGTTAAGGTTAAGGTTTTATGGCAACCAAAGTATAAAGATGAAATTTTTGAAATCTTTAAAGAGATGAAAAAGCTAGAAAAAGATCACTCGAATTATGTATGTTTCCTTGATCTAGTATATCATGAACAATTTCCATGGACTCAAGAAGAACTAAAACTATTTGATTCTGTTCAGGATAATAAAGAGTTTAGAGTAGTATATATCGAAAATGAGGGAGAAGAACCTAAAACAAAAGAGTTATCTTATAATGAAATTAGAAGAATGGTTTCTGGTTTTCCAAATTATTATCTATATAGATGTGAAACAGGAAGGCGCGGAATTTTTGTTAGTCCAATAGGTGACGTATTCATTTGTTTGTCATCATATTTTGAAAGACAAGCTCCACTATTTAATATTTTTAAAGAAGATTATAATAAATTTGACTCAATTTTTAGCGCTCCAGTAATCTGTAAATTAAACGCTTTTTGTTGTGAGCATTTAATTCCACGAAAGAGAATTATCTCTAAGATAGCACAAAAGAATTATCTAAAGAAGATGATAATGTAAGGATATTATGATTAATACTGAAATAATAGGTTTAACTTATGATTATGACTTAATTAACCTAGAGAATTTAACAAAGACATTACAAGAAAATAGTATTATTATAGAAATTGGAGCCTTCTGTGGTAGAACAACATATGTGTTTTCAAAAAATTGCAAGAAGGGAACAAAAATTTATTCAATAGATACTTGGAAAACTGAAAATAAAAATCCTATACAGCAACGTGTATTTAAAGAATTTTCTATACCAGAAGATTTCAAGTTATCTTTCTCCCATTTTCAAGATACCCTTACTAAATACAATCTTCAAAACGTTATTCCATTAGAAATGGTAAGCCCACCAGAAAAATGGGAAAACGAAGATTATGACTTAATATTTTTTGATGGTGACCATTCTTTTAAAGGATTAGCAAAAGATATATTCTTTTGGATTAAGCATTGTAAGCCTAATGCAATAATATGTGGGCACGATTATGGAACTTTAAATGGAGTAACTACTGCTGTAAATTTAGTAGCAAATGAGTTGAAATATAAATTAGAGGTTCTTGGTAGTATATGGATTTTTAAGGAGATAAATGTATTATCAAAATGATAATCCAATAATAAAAACATATCAGGAATGTTATGAAGATCCATTGTTCTTTGCTTGTTCATGGTCCTTAACAAGACGATGCGATTATAAATGTACTTATTGCGATACTTGGAGAGAACAAGAATATACAGGAAGAGATCAGGTTCAGAAAGTTATAAATTTTTGCAATTATCTATCTAGTAAATATAATTTAAAATTATTACTACTTGGAGGAGAACCATTACAACATCCAGAAATTTTTCATATAATTGAAAATCTCAACGAGACAAAATATCCTCTTAACTATTTTACAAACTTATCTATAGAAAAAAATAGACTACTTGACTTAATTAATAAAAGAAAATTTGTAAAGTTCCTCACATCGTTCCATCATAACAAAACAAACTTAGAAGATTTTAGAGAAAAGATTGATCTTATCTTATCAAACAATATTCCTATTATAGCAAAAGTTATGTGGCATCCATCTTATAAGAAAGAAACTCTTGAAGTTTATAACGAACTAAAAAAGCTAGAAAAAAATGAGTTATTTAATTGTTCGTTGGATCTAGTAATAATAAAGGATACTAAATTTACAAGTGAGGATCTTGATTGGTATATAAAAGAACATGACAAAGATAGAATAAAAGATCATAAAGTTGAATATATTAATAAAGAAAGAAAAATTATTACTGAAAACTTATCATTTAACCACATTAGACTACTAGATAGAAAAGCTGATTTCATTGGTCAATCTAATTTCTTTGGATATAAATGTCAAGCAGGTAATCGTTATATTATTATTGATGAAAATGGATATGTTTGTAGATGTATTAATGAATGGTGGCAAAATAAAAAATTATGTAATATTCTTGAAGAAAATATAGATTATAATAAAGTTTTAATAGATGAGAGAATATGTACTTCATATAATTGTACTGCTGAAATAAGTGTTCCAAAAATAAGAACTTCCAAAAGTTGCGCTTCTCCATATAACATTTGTATTATATTAACCCAAAAATGCAACTGGGATTGTGACTACTGTGATAGGCCAAATTTAAAAGAAAGAAAAGAACCTGACATGAATACTCTTAAGAAGTTCTTTCCTAGACTTATAGAAAAATATAATGATACTCCAGTTTATATAAGTGGTGGAGAACCTGGATTAATAAACTATGACATTCTGAAATACGTTTTTAATTTCAATAAAAAGTTATCAGTTTGTACAAATGGACTATTTATTACCAAAGGTTATTTCAAAGAGTTTTACGATAAAATTGAACAAGTTCTATTACAAGTACGTTTAGATAAAGGAATTGAGGTTGATATAGATGATCCAAAACTTGTTTATCTATTTGTTTTGCATCACGAAAATATTTCAAAAATAAAGGATTTTATAGAAAAGAATGGTAAAGATAAAAAATGGATTTTTCCATTTTATCAACCAAAAAATATGTTAGACGAAAGCAGATTTCAACTAACAAAAAATGATTATATAATAGCATTAAATTTAGTTCAGTATTCTATTAATCCAATTGAGTTCAAAAGAATAATTAAAAGAATACAAGAATATGATAATTATGAGAGACAAGAACAATATAGAAAAGATTGTAGAAAATATTTTTTATTTCCTATGTTTGACTTCTCTTCAAATAAGATAATATTTTGTAAACAAAGTGCAACTTTTGGTAGTTTTGTAGAATTGAATGAAGAAAACTTTTATAAACTAGAAACAAACACTTTACATTTTAATCTTGAGCCAGATTCTGTATGTAGCAAATGTTTTGAAGCTCCTGACTATTTCTAGATTAAGGAATAATAACTATGGATAAACCAATAATTAATATGGATATACCAGGTTTAACAAATGTAGAAGATTTAACAACTTTAGGTAATTTTGTTAAAGAATTAAAAGGTCAAGGAAATCTAATAGTAGAAGTTGGAACTTTTTGTGGACGATCGTCATATGTATTATCAAAGAATTCTGTTCCTGGAACTATAATTTTTACATTAGATCCTTTTCAATTTAAACACAAAGATGTTGATAGTCCTAAAAGAATATTTTTAGAAACAAAAAGAAAATATAATCTAGATAACGTTATTCAAATCCCAAGATTATCACCCTTTAGAAGATGGGAAAAAAAGAAAATAGATATGTTATTTATAGATGGCTATCATGATTTTAGTACTGTTTTAGAAGAATTAAATTTTTATATTCTACATTGTAACAAAGATGCAATTATTTGTGGTCATGATTATCATATAACGTTTGCAGGGGTTATCCATGCAGTAAATTCTATTGCTAGGGAATATGAATTTAAAGTAGAAAATTATAAATCGTGTATTTGGAGATTACGAAAGTGATACCTTGTGAACAATGTCAACAGTTAGAATCTTGTTTAAAAAAGATAATAACTAAAATGTATAATATAATGGGAGAAGGAAGAATACTACATATAAGTGATTCTGTTCTGGTAATATTATGTAAACAGTATCGAGAATATATTTTAATAAGTGAAGAAAACTACGTTTCTTGCTTAAATTTTCTTTCTTCAATGATTTCTAAACCAGATGACTTTTGTAATAAGATTCAATATAAACCATATGCATTTTGGAAAAAAGAAATAACTTCAACTTACCACAAGGAAAAACTATGGTAAAAGCAGTTCAAGTTGGAATTACAACCAGATGTAATAGTTCGTGTGCTTTTTGTATGAGAATTCTTTTAGAACAGCAATATAACTTTATTGACAGAAGAAGTGATATGAAAATAGATATAATGAAAAACATCGTAGCAAATAAAGATTTAAAAGAAATACAACTTTGTGGTAATAGAGGAGAAGCAATTTTTCATCCAGAGTTTGAAAAAATTATTTCTTTAATCAAGCAAGAAGGAAAAATATTAACTTTAAATACAAATGGAGATAAGTTCGATTCTTCATGGTGGTATAATTTTGGAAAAGAATCTGGAAAAAATGATCTTGTTGTTTTTGCATTAGATGGCTTAAAAAAAGCACATGAAACATATAGACAAACAAACTTTATAAATGTATTCACTAATATGAGAGCTTTTATTGATGGAGGAGGGAAAGCAGTTTGGCAAATGATTTTATTTAAACATAATGAAAGTCAAGTTAATCTAATTAAAAAAATATCAAAAGATGTTGGATGTAAAGAAACATGGATAATAAAATCTAGAACATATAATAACATTTATAAAAAACCAACAAAGATATTCAATAAAACAAAAGGACAAATATTTTACGATTCTCCTCCAAAAACTATAAATTGTATGTTTCATTCCGATGAAAGAGTATATATTGGAACAAATGGAGAAGTTTGGCCATGCTGTTATACAAAACAACATTTTGGTTTTGAAGCGATAGGGCCTGATAATAAATATCTAACTATAGCAAAAAAAGAAAAAGAATTTATAAATGCAAAGAATACATCACTAGATCAAATTGTAAAAGAATCAAAACTATTTAAAACTATAACTACTGAAATGAATTCTTTAGTTCTGTGTAGATTCTATTGTGCAAATTTAGATCCATTATTTTACAAAAGAAATAGAATAAGAATATTAAATTAATTTCCTTCAGTTATAGTTTAATTTTCTATATATATTAATTATTAGAAGGGGGTGATTGTAATGTTAAGTCAAGCTTTGATTGACATAGCTATGGCTAAGAAAAAGAACCTCAACTCTTCAACCGCTTCATTGAATGCTTTAGCGAAGTGCTACGTATGTGGCAAACCTGTTGAAGATTGGAATGAGAAGCAGAAGCCGAGTCCCAGATGTAATCTGTGTAAAGGGCTGCTTCGAAAGTAACTGCGGTGCAAGCCAACCGCAGTCTTTTTTTTGTATTTTCTAACAAAGTAACTTTGATTTCTATATATATTAATATCTAAATACTATAGGAGGTATTGTTATGAAGAAGTTGCTTTGTATTTTAAGTTTTTTTATTTTATTATCAGCATGTAATGGAGGAGGAAAAATTCCTACCGATCAAATGGGAATTCCAACCATATGCGGATGTGGAACCGGTCCTGGAATAGCTCCTGAAGGTTCTACTAATACTGGACTATCTCAAGAAGAAATGGATAAAGCCACAAAATAACTAGGAGGTATTTATGGGAGATCAAGAATTAGACAAAATGTATTCAGTAAAATTAAGATGTGAAAATTGCGGAAAAATATTTACAACTTTTATAGAAAAAGGAAACAGGATTAACTTAACATCTCATAGTTGTCCAAATTGTAACATAGTAAGTAGAAATCATCAACTAGTTTCATCTGGACTAGAAATTTTATCAGAATGACAAAGGAGAAATGAATGGCACAACTTTTGTTATTAGCTTCAATTGCATGTATTCTATTATTAGTGTTTACTGCTATCGTGAAGTCAAAAAATAAAAAGAAAAAAGAAGCTTTATCGAAAAGCTTATCAACGATTGAAACTATTGTTTTAGATATTATTTATGAAACATTCAAAAAAGTAAAATTTGATGGTCTTAACAGATTTGAATTATATGACTTTTTACTAAAGCAATCGTTAAATAAAAATGAAGAACCTGAATCACCAAGTGTAATTTTTGCTATTCTTGAAGACTTGCAAAAACATAAGTTTATAAAACAAGCAGGATATTCAATTTTCATGACAGAGTTTGGTAAAACCTTCTACGAAGAATTTATTATTCCTCGGAAATAATATGGGAAGTATTAAAAATATTACTCCAATGAGTAGTATTTTAATTCCGCAGGTATTTCTTAACTCATTTCAGTCAGCTACTATTATTGATAACGTAGTATCTGAGATTACTTCATCACATAGAACTTATTTTAGTCATATACCAATAGATATATTTATTAGTTGCTTATATAAAGATACTTTTTCAGATGACATTAGATATCTTGGTACAGAACTACAATGCATTTATTGTTTAAGTGGAATTGTTGATTGGATTCAAAAAGTTATGAAAAAGCCAATAAGGGATATTAGAGGAAACTCATTAGATTATAAATTTAGTAAAAAACAAGTTCTTCTTTATCGTAAAGATAGAAATATAATACAACTAATGGCTCAACCATTATTAGAAAAAGAGAAAACAGTATGCTATAGTTGTAATGGAACTGGACTATACAAAACCATTAATTATAATAAAAAACGAATTAAAAAAATAGATTTTGATAAAGAGTTAATTCTAAAAGAATTGGGGAGATTAAAATGATAGAGATAGGAAGTATGAATGGATATTTATTATTCTTTTATGGAGTAGTATCTGGATTCCTCGCTCATTTGAAAGGAGACGACAGACTTAGATGGTTTTTAATGGGGTTTACAGGTTTTTTTGGTCCACTAATTACAGCAATCTTTGCAGGAAGGAGAAATGATGAGAGGAAAGGGAAGGACGGTAAATAAAAACTGGAATAATATTGCTATTGGACAATGCTTTTCTGTTCCCGAATTAAGACATCTATATGGCCTTGAAAAAACAAAACTTACTGACAGCGCAATTAGAGCATTCTTAGGAAGAATGATACAAAAAAGGTGTGTTGTTAAAGTTCTAGAAGAAGGCAAATATGAAGGCGAAGTATATCAAATGAAATATAAAAAAGTATCTGATACTATTCATATTTCATCACAGAAGAAAATTCTAAAGGCTCTTCCTCTTGATATTAGTGCGGTAGATCTTGGGTCATTATTTATTGATTCATTTGTAAAGATTAAAGCAGAATTAAAACAGAGTAAAGAAGAAATAATTAAATTAGAATCTCTTATTATTACTCAAAATAAAGAAAATGAGGAACTCAAATTATCTATTCAACATGCCGAAAGAGGACAATTAGACTGTCAAAAAGCTCTTGATGATTTTGTAACAAAATATAATGGTAAATCTATTCCATTAAGTGATGTATTAGCAGTTCATAGTTAGATTTATCGAAAAGAAATCATAAATGATTTCTTAGTTAATATATATAGAAAGGGGATGGAATGTGTTTATCAAGGCTAATACCTGAAGAACGAAAACAATTTATCACAATGCAAAAAGAAAAAGATTATTATATTGGATGGAAATGGTTTAGACCAAAAGGAAATCAATTAACAGCATTATATGTTCCAACAAAAAATTATACCGAAAAACATTGGTTAGATGAAAAAGATTTTAGACCTATTAGATCTAAAGGTAATGACTATATCCAATTTTCATGTGGGGATGGTCAATATCCTGCTGGATTTCATACATTTGTTGATAACATGCAGGCTAGATATTGGATAGATATGATGGACTCGCAAAGGAATCCCAAAATTCTAAGAAAGATTTATTTCAAAGATGTAAAGGTAATTGGTGAAGATATGTTCTTCATTCCAACAGTTGTTGTAGGAAAAATCTTTATTATAGGAGAAAAGTGAATGACAGTGACCGGTTTAATGGAAGATTATGGCGGAGCACCAGAATCTGACTCCAGATGCTTTAGAGATTATGAAGGCGAAATTGCAAAACTAAAAGCAAAAATAAAAATCCTTAAAGATCTGAAAGATTCTATTGAAACATTTCTGGATAAAACAACAGATATACCAAGTAGAAAAAATGAAAAATATAGCCTTCTAGAACTATTTGGTATTTTAACATTTGAAACAAGAGGTTTTGATAAAAGGCTTGAAGGCCTAATAAAAGAATGGGATGCTGAAATAGCAAAGAAAAGGACAAAAGAAACAGAATAAACATTACTAAGGAGTGGGAGATAGCTAGTCCCACTCCTTAGTGAGGAAAAACTATGAAAGTAAATGTTCCTTGTAGCACTTGTATTTCATTTGCCATCTGTAAGAATAATTTACTTCTCTTTGGTGGGAAAAAAAGAATATTACAATTACGAGAATCATGTTCAATAATAAAAACGATACAAGAGGTAGTTATCCTTTCTTATTTTGAAAGTATATTTTTCAAGAAAAGGAAACTAAATGCTGCCTAAAGTTAGAAAATGCCCATGTATTGATTGTATGTGTTTACCTATATGTAGAAATAGAAGTAGTATTGAAATATGTCAAAAATGCTCAGATATTTGCTCATACATTACAGTTTCAGATAAAACAACAGGACGTTATAGATGGTCAAATGTAATAAAAGTTTTTGGAGTTGAAATTCCATTTACAGTATGCCCTGTTGTTGTTAATGGAAAAACTCTAATGTTAAGATTTATTGAAGATAGGAAATGGTATGAAAAGAAACGATCCCGTCAAAAACAAAAATACAAATACTGATCCAATTCCTTGTATAGATTGTCTAATCCTACCCATATGTATTCAAAAATCAAAACCGCCAAATAGACCAGGAGTTACAATGATTCCACCATTTCTTTCTCCTTTGATTATAAGATGTTCTCTTCTTCGTAGTTGGTTTGCTCAGGCTCCATTATATACCAAATATAATACAGAATTAGAAAAAGTAGTCAAATTCTTTGAGGATCAATATGGAAAATGAAAATGAAATTCCGTGCATACAATGTATTCTATTAGCAGCATGCAAAAGTAAAACACTAAGGCCATTATTTAGAATTCTATATTGTGATACCCTTCTAGATTATTTTGATTCTCTTCCGGTTCAGGATGAGAAGCTAAGAAGCGAAAGATTTGAATTTATTAAAGAATTCTTTAAGCAAAGGGATGAAGAAATTGAATAAAAGGGGGTTTAACTTTGAGTGATAAAATGGAAGAGATCCTTAAGAATTTTCGCCAGAAGATATATCGAAGAGTTATTGAATTTTTCGGATTAATGTTAGCAGTTAGAAAAGAACCACCAGAAATAGTTATAGAAATTCTAGCAAATGTTTTAGCTACACATATGCTATTAGTTGCAAAACTTGCCTATGAACTAAAAGAGAATGGAATGGATAAAAAACAATTAGAAAAAATTATTGATGATACTATTCGATTAAGTTTCGAAAGGGATTTTGAAAGAGTATCGAATTCCCCTGCTGTAGCAGAATCTATAAAGTTATCAATTCTAGAATTAACTAATGAGCTAGAAAAAGCAAAAAAGGAGCAACTACATTAATGAGATGCCCATGTAGAAATTGTTTACTTATCCCTATTTGTAGAGAAAGAACTAAAAAACTATCTGCACTATATACTATAAGACATTGTGACCTTTGTAAAAAATATTTAAAAAGGAAATCTAAATATAAAGAGCGTACTTATACAAAGGCAGAAACCATTCGGTATTTCCTCTTAACAAAGAAGCCATCTAAGAAAAAACGAAAAAAGTATTAAATGTTTTTAAAAACTATATATAATAAGAAAATCCAATAAAAAAATAATAATAATTTCAATATCTTAACGAATCAAAATTTATAACTTTTGTCGTTTGTTAATTAAATATATAGGGTTTGTAAACTATTGATATTATTCGAAAATTTGGAGGTAAAATGAGCAAAGCTTTTTGTGGTTTGATTGTTTTAGTATTTCTGTTTATTCCAACTCTTGCTATATGTTCTGAACAAGAGGACTCATTAATTTTAGAACAATATGCCAAAGAAGATCGAGAAAAGATTTTAGAAATGGGACTAAATATTTACTCAATTAATATTTTCTCAAAAGCCACTAAAGCTATTGAAACAGTAAATATGTTAGGAAGAGAAAAAGTATTAGTTGACA
>Ga0315295_10000537_pt1 | contig 32838 bp, 26 predicted proteins | sample YL17G14_0_MG_FD_204453 | JGI IMG/M metagenome (GOLD analysis project Ga0315295, IMG submission 204453) | Sediment microbial communities from Yellowstone Lake, YNP, Wyoming, USA - YL17G14_0 | ecosystem: Environmental > Aquatic > Freshwater > Lake > Sediment | place: USA: Wyoming | collected... | reverse complement strand
GACATAGATCGCCTTGGCTCTCGGGTGTCGGGCTTCCAGCCTCCGTAGTAGCGCGATCGTGGACTGGGCGTTGACCGCCTCGCCAAACTCCACCACGACCTTCAGGCGAGCGACGTCCACCGCCCCGTTGATGTTCACGCGGCTTCGGCCCGTGTTGCTCTCCATGGTCTTGTCGGTTCCCCGCTTGATCCACCCATAGGCCGCCACCGGATTGTGTCGGGGATGGACCCCATCCATGAAGTAGATCGGATCGTCTTTCCCCTTGTTTTCCTTGAGCCTCTGGTAGTTTTTGATGAACGCCTGTTGGACCGCCACATCCGGGTGTTGGCCCGGCGTCAGGGTCGGTTTCTTGTACACATAGTCCAGCCGTTTCAAAAGATCCGTCATCCCAGCCACCGTGTAGACCACCCCAAAGGTCTCTTTCACGTAGGCCACAACATCCTGGGCTCGAAGATAGGTTCTGGCCGAAAGGTGCTGATCTAATTCCCGGATCTGGTCGGGACTCAACTTGGGACCGCTACCTTGGTAACGGACTGTCAACAAGAGGTCGGTTCCGCCTTGCCGGTACGCCTGCCGATACGACCGAATGGTATCTTCATCCAGGAGCAGGGCCTCCGCCGTATCGATGACCGTCCAGCCTGTTCCCAACAGGACAACGGCCTTGATCCGGTCGGCCAATTGTCGGTCTTTGCAACGGCGATGCAAGGCCCGTAAAGAACGGATCTCTTCGGTTGTCAGTCTGAATCCATCCATCACCAGATACTTCGGCTACAGTCCAATAACCACTTGAACAATCCGCCGAAATCTGATTCCTGATGGGTATAACTGCGTAAATTGAGGTAGCTCTCGCCTGAATTAGGGCGTAGAGGGCTGCATTTCTCCATAGCTTTTCTGGTTTTTTTGCAACGTTTTGCACCGCCTGTCCGTTTATAATTGCGATGACAGTCGAAGCAGGCAAAAAATGGATACAGAGGCGGACGTCCTTGAGAATTAGCGAAGACGACGATACGGATCTTGTCCGGAACGCATGCCGAGATCCGGATGCGTTTGCACAGCTCTACCTGATGCACTACGACGACGTGTTTCGCTACTGCGTGCATCGGCTGTTTGACGGCCACGCCGCTGAAGATGTAACTTCGACTGTCTTCTTCAAAGTGATGCATCACCTAAGCTCCTTCGACGGTGGAGCGACAGATTTCCGTAGTTGGCTGCTTCGCATCGCCACCAATGCCGTCAATGACTATCTGCGCGACGCCCAAAGAAGGACGCAGCTCATTGAAAAAGCCGTGATAACCACGCGAGCAGAGTCCGTCTTCGTCATCGATAGCGATGACAAACTGCTCGAGAGAAAGGCCCTCTTGAAAGAGGCCCTTTTAAGCCTGAAGCCAAAGTATCAGACCGTCATCACGTTGCGTTTTTTCGAGAACATGAAATTAACCGAAATCGCCGCTTGTCTGGGAAAGAAACCCTCTACGGTACGCAGTTGGCTCTCGCGGGCCACTGCAAGACTGCGGAAGAAGATCAATGCAGCGACTGATAGCAGAGGGTCAAAATGATGAACGACAACGAAAAATACATACAGGAGTTTGTAAAGGACCTTCCGTTTGACGCTCCGAATCCGGAGCATCGCGATGAGCTCAAGAAGGAGCTGCTGAACGCATTCCCCAGACACCGGCTTCACCCGACCGGTCGTACCGTCGGGATATGGAGAATCATTATGAAAAGCAGAATAACAAGATTGGCCGCGGCGGCGGTGATCGTGCTTGCCGCGATTCTGGCACTAAACCTCTTCAACCAAACGTCCGGCGTTGTTTGGGCCAAAGTAGCCCAGCGCCTCGAAAACATTAAGACCGCAACCTACAAAATCACGGCGGACATGAAAGGGATGCCGGGAACGCCGGAAGGATACACGACCCACATGACACAGGACGTCATGGTCTCTTACGAGCAAGACGCCGTACGGATCGATTCGGCGTTGCAGCTTCCCGGCGGGACGAGAAAAACACAAACGTATATTCTCTTCGAGGATAGCGCCGCCGTCACAGTCATCCCGGACCAGAAGAAGTACTTCAAGGTGGCCATCAGCGACGAACAAATGCAAAAGATGGGAGAGGAAAAAGGCGACCCGGTCACACTGCTCAAGGCGATGCTCGAGCATAAATACACTGAGCTGGGACGCAAGACCATCGACGGCGTCGCGGCCTGGGGAATTCAGGTGTCCGATCCAAGACTGGGCACAAAGATGGGTTCTTTTATCAGCGGCGCAATGTTCGACGAGACGACCGTCCAGCTTTGGGTTGACCAGAAGCACGAGCTGCCGATAAGAATTTCCGCCACGGGATCGTCCAAAGATGGACGCGCTTCGATGGAGATGGTCTATGACAATTTTCAGTGGGATATCAAGATCGAGCCGGCCCGGCTCAAACCCCAGATTCCCGATGACTACGAGCTCGTGGCACAGACAAAGTGGGAAGCCGGAAAAGAGGGTGAGGAGATCGTCGACATTCTGCGGCTGTTTGTCGAGTTCGCCGACGGCAAGTACCCGCCCAGCCTCAAAACGATGATCGTCGCCAATGCAATCGCCTCGGCGCTCAAGAAGAAATTCTCAGCCGATTCCGGCAAACCGAGCAAGGAGCTTATCGCCAGACTCATGAAGGTCGATATGGTTGGCACGATGTACACCACTCTGGAAAAGAACGGCAAAGACCCGGCCTATTACGGCGACAAAGTGTCCGCCGAATCGCCGCAGGCCGTGCTGTTCCGCTGGAAGATCGACGGCGATACATATCGGGTCGTCTTTGGCGACCTGAAAACGGAAGACGTTTCCGCCGATAAGCTGGTCCAGCTCGAAACTCTATCGAATACAGAGAACAAATCAAATGAGTAGGGATATTCTCGGGACCGTCACGTCCGCCACAACGGAACTGAAAAAAAGAAGCAAGAGGTGAACGAGGAGATGAAGATGCGATCCGGTCTCTATAGCAGGTTCTGGGTGCGCGTGACGGTCGTCCTGTCGATTGTGGTGGTCCTATGTGGTTTCCCTGCCTTTGCGAAGAAGTTTGGCTTCCCGGCCTCGCTTCTCTGGACCTTCGCTGCCGTTCTGGGTGTCTGGGCCACGTACTTCATTCGCGCCCGCATGTTCTCTGGTCGTTCGCCGAGCAACAAGACCCAAGAAAACAGGTCGCGCGGGGGGCTTGACCGCTGAGCCTGCAGAACAGCACCTGCGAGTTCCAGATGGAGCTATAGCGCATACAGCAGCCAAATGGCCGTCTGGTTCTGGCAACGGAAGCCCGACGATGCCAACAGGCCACTCTTTCTGAAAATGACATTTTCTTCTGTCATCTGTAGTTTCCGGACTACACAGCGCAACTAATAGGACAAGAACAAGGTCGGGCACGATGCGAAAGCAGACAGCAAATGAGCCGTTTGTCGATCTGGTCTACGAGCACCAGGGCATCCTACAGCGAATCTGTTCGGTCTATGCATCCTCGCGGGACGACCGCGAGGACTTGCTCCAGGAAATCCTGCTGCAGAGTTGGCGATCGTTTGCCTCGTTCAACGGACAATCCAAGTTCTTGACCTGGTTGTACCGCGTCGCCCTGAACACGGCGTTGCTTCACAGGCGACGCAGAGCTGGTAAGCGCGCCCTTGCGGTCCAGAGCTGCGCAGGTGTGGACATCGTTGTGAATGAGCGTCCTGGACGTGACTCTGATGTCGCCTTGCTTCATCAGTGCATCCAGGAGCTACCCGACGTGAATCGAGCCATCATCCTCCTGCACCTTGAGCGGCGCACCTATGAAGAGATCGCCGAAATCACTGGGCTCAGTCAGGCCAATGTCAGCGTGCGACTCGTTCGGATCAAGAAGGATTTGCGACAACGGATGTTGGAAAAAGGGTACTGCGAGGGTTAAGACCGTGAACAAGGATATCCTCCAAGAAATCTGGGACAAGAAACGAAAGGAACCGACAATGAGCAAGGCCGAAATCGAAGCGATTCTCCAACCGCAAATTCGAAAGAGCGCCTTTAGTGGGAGGATCTTAGTGTGGACGTATCTGGTCCTCATTGCCGTCACGCTTGTCTGCGAGGGCATGAATATCTATGCCTTTCGATCCCAACCTGCGATGCTGACGACCGGGGTGCTACTCACCATGCTGACGCTGGTTTTTTTGGCCTTCGGTGTTCACATCTTACGTGAGTTGACTACAATCGAACAGGCCGATGAGAGCCTCGTGGTAAAGCTCCGGCGGCGATTGCATTTCTACCGTACCAAATATGAGATCTGGCTGGTGATGATCGCCCTCGCTGTTGCTTTTCTCACTTTCGCGGTGAGTACCTTGGCAGACGCACAGAGTGGAAGCTACCGAATCAATCGGCCCGCCGTCTTTGTGGGCTTTACGCTTACCCAGATCCTTTTTATGTACGCGATACTCAAGATGGGCCACTACCCGCTTATGAGGGAATCGAAAGCGATCCTGAGCGACCTTGAGGATCAGGTGACCACAAAGACGGAACATATCAAGTTGCTGAAGAGACGTTGGTGGTTGTGGGCCCTGCTCTTCGTAATGCTTGGTATCGTTCTCCTAATCTGGGGGATTCTAAGAGCCATCGGTTAGTCCCACTGAATAGCGCGACGGGAAATGCTGTATACGAACCAAGAAACAGCCCAGAATCGACTGGTTTTTGTTCTTGGCCGAGCCATAGACGCGGGCCCCCGATCTACGGAACTGGCATGTGAGAAGGAATATCCATGAAGATCTATCCCTCACGTGTGTCTGATCAAAATAGGAGGCAATGAAGATGAATTGGAAGAAAGAATTGATAACATCCTCGGTTGTACTGGTCGTTTCAGTTTCCGCATATTCAGCGACATGTGAAGAGGCTAGAGCTTCTATTGAACCTCCGGGGAAGAGCTGGTTGTTGTCCCATCATGATGGTGAGCTTCCTGACTGCACTTCAATAATTCATACGGATACGCATCGCCTTATCAAGGCTTTAGTCCTTGCACAGGTGGATCCTTGTTTTCCTCAAGCTGACCCTGAAATCCACGGAATACCTGCGGATGCACTCGCGCAGCTCTCAGCCACTATCCATGAACACGTTGAAGATGATTACATTGTCGGCGCTGAGTTCCTCGTAATCAAGAGCGGACATATAATCATGCACGAGGCCTATGGATGGATGGATCGTGAAGAGCTAAAGACGATGGAGCCCAACAGTATATTCAACATCAGGTCGATGACGAAGATGTTGACTGGGGCAAGTGCCCAGATACTGATTGATGAAGGTAGATTGAGCCTCGATGATAAGGTCTCACAGTATCTACCCGGCTTCAACAATAGGAAATCTGGCGGTATTACAATCGAACAGCTCCTCACGCATCGAAGCGGCCTGCCCTTGTCAACATTAACGAGCCTTAACGAATTTGACGATCTCTATTCACTCGGAAATTCAATCGGCGAGATAGGACCCGAATTCACACCTGGAAGCAAATTCTGGTACAGCGATGCTGGTGCAGAAGCATTGGGTGCAGTTGTTGAGGTTGTCTCGGGCGTTACCTTGGACAGGTTTGTAAGAGAAAGACTACTCACTCCCCTTGATATGAACGACACTTTCTATGTCACGGAACCGGAGGCTCCTTTGGACAGGTTTGCCAGCCTTTACATAGGAACGCCTGGATCATGGCAAAAGTGGTGGATGCCGGGAGAGCCATTCTATCCGTTTGCCTGGGGCTCGCAGAGCCTGTACAGCACGCCAACGGATTATGCCAAATTCCTATCCATGCTTATGAATGCTGGGACCTATAAGGGACGCCGAATTCTGTCAGAGGATGCCGTCGATCGGATACTTACATCGGTTTCCATTATGACACGCCTTGGTTCTGACCTGCCGGCGTTGACCGGCTTTCCCTTCACAGAGGTCTATTATGGTCAGATGTCAGTCCTCAATGTATCTTCCGACGGACAGTTGCAGGTTTTCGGCCACAGCGGTTCAGACGGTACGTGGGCCTGGGCGTTCCCAGAACACGACATGATGGTTCTCTATTTTACGCAATCAAGAGGTCAGGTTACAGGCATAAGGCTTGAGACAGATCTTGACAGGCTTCTTGTTCATCCTGAATATACCCCTCCACCAGAAATAGCTGAGAAATACAAACCCTATCTTGGGACTTATATTTCAGAATCTGCGGCTTCGAGAGGGGAGGAGTTCACCGTCCTTATCCACAACGAGCACCTTGGATTTGATATCCCCGGTCTATTCATCTTTGAACTCAAGGATCCTGTTGAGGAGAGGGGAAGATGGTACTTCCAGCTTGATGACCAGTTGTCTATTCAATTCATTCGTGATCGTTCTGGCGATATTGCAGAGCTAAGGTTCTATGAACCTGGCTATACCCACAGGATGACAAAGGTCTCGATTTGAGAACATGACTATTCTTTGGCTTGGCATTGTCCACACTACCGAGAATAAAGCCATGAATCAAATATTGCGCAGGATCTAATTGCCCTCTACGAAGCCTGGAACAAGCCAGAAAAGGCCCAGGAGTGGCGAGCAAAACTGCCGGAAACAGAGAATAAAAGTAAGTGACATAGCTCCTCAAACGGCCCTGATTCTCTGACCTACAGCAGGTCAAATTTCCTTGACTCGGCGTGTCTCCAAAATGTCTCCACACGTCTTGATTTTACCCACTTCGAGCATGGGTCGACCTCTGTTATTTGCCCAAAAGCGAAGATGTTATAGGAATTTTTTATTTGCATAGTTTTCAATGACCGGTGCGAAAAGAAGAGCCGGCAACTCCTTTAAGCTGCCAGCCCTTGAATGTATTGAGTGTCTGGTTTCTTCCTGAGTCGGCCTACTGCACGAGGACCGCGATTAGTCATGGTGCTACAGCCCGGTTGTAGATGCGAACATCGTCGATCAGGCCGGAGAAGAAGGTGCCGGGTTGCATGGCGCTACCGGTACCGAGGTACAGGCCGTCTTCTGAACTCAGGAAAGCGAGGTGCGTGTCCTGGGCTGCTTCAACGCCGTCCACATTGAGGGTTTTATTTAGACCGTCCCCGGTTAACGCCACGTGGTGGCAGTTGTTATCTGCGGGGTCAGGATGATGTTTGAAATTGCTGAAAATGAGGATCCGGAACTGGAGCAACAACCGTGGTGTGACCAAATAGCATGAAGAAACAGCTCTCGACCCAATTGCCGGGCCTTTCTGGCGTTCTTGTGCGGCAGGGTATGTTGAATTTGCCGGAATCCTGTTGAGATTGAGATGAAATTTGTGTATCATTGGACTTGTGGCAAGCAGGAGCATCCAGTGAAGGGCCATATCGGAAATTCCAGATTGAGATAGACAATCTGGTAGGAGTAGCCTTAGTGTGCGTCGCAGCAGCCATCTTTTTTGAAAGGAGGATATTATGTTCAACCTGTTTGGAAAAGTGATCTGTTTGGTTTCTTTTGTTCTGCTATTGTCTCTGGCGGCGAGTGTTTCGGCCGACGTGAGCTGGAACGATAGCACTAATGACCACCTCTGGAGCACGGGGGCGAACTGGGCCACCGGTGCAGCGCCCACCACCGCCGACGGATACGTCAGAATCAGCAAGGTCCCGGGCCCAATTGTCAACGGCCCAGGTGCCATCGCGGGCGGAATACATCTTGGAATCAGCGGCAGCGCGGGCGCGCTAACCGTGGACGGCGGGACTCTTCTGGTCGAGGGCGGTGCCTTCAACCTGGGGTACACAGGGGAAGGCACCCTCAATATGATCAGCGGGACTCTTACGCTCACGAACGTCCTGAAGATTGCAAGGGAACCTACAGGCATAGGCCACGTGAATCTGGACGGTGGAGTCATTTCCACCAACAACTTCCTAATGAGGGAAAAAGCGGGATCTGTCGGCACCCTGGATGTCCAAGCCGGTACGCTCATAATGAACGGCGACAGAGTCGCGCTGGTCCAGGGATACATCGACCAGGGCTGGATTACCGCCTATGACGGCGCCGGCACGCTGAACCTGGATTATGCCGTCACGAATGAAGGCAGAACTACATTGACAGCCACGCACCTGCTTAAGCCACATCCAGCCAACGGCGGCAGAACCCCATCCGGTCAGGTGGAACTGAGCTGGACTCCGCGTGACCCATGCGTGCCGGGTCAGCCTGTGCCTGTGGACGTCTATTTTACGGACAACCTGCAGGCGCTCCAGCAGTTTCTCGATCCCGCGTCCATCCGCATGGTCAACAAGCAGGCCGTCACCTCGGTCACCGTGCAGACCCGGCCAAAGAAGCAGTACTATTGGGCCGTGGATTGCTACGTGGGCAGCGCGAACGACCCGGTGTTCGGTCCTATCTTCAGCTTCATCGCGGACAACTTAGCTCCTCGTGTCAATGCGGGCCCTGATATTGTAACCTGGCTGCAGAATGGTGTCAGGACGGGTAACCTCGATGCCACCGTCATTGATGAGGACGCTTTCACGGCGAAATGGACAGTGGTCAGCGCGCCCGACGGAGCAGCGGCTCCCGTCATACAAACGCCAACCGCTGAGGACACGGCCGTTACTCTCTCGGCTACGGGCCGCTACGTCCTGCAACTGCAGGCCTCCGATGGCGAGTACATCGGTTCGGACACAGTGACAATCGACGTGTACACCGACAGTTGCCAAGCCGCCCAGGCGGTGCCAGGCTATCAGCCGCTCGCAGGAGACCTCAACGGGGACTGCCGTGTGGATGATGCCGACCTGACTCTGTTGCAGGAAAACTGGCTGCGGGATAATTCACTGGTCGAAGAGTGGTTTAAGATCAACTAACCGGGATGGACATCAATGATGAGCTTACCAGGGCGTTTGAGATGTATGTCAAATGTCCTGGTTTGTATTTCTGTGTATATGAAGCGTTTTCTGTTTGTGTTTAGCCGAGAGTCCTACAACATTACAATGCGTTGGCTGGGGACTTAGGCACGCGCGAGCGGCTGGTTGTAGGGGGCCTTGCAGACTGAAACAATTATAAGCCCGACGAGATACCTGGCTCATGAATGGATGCCTGAATGTTCCTTAAAGGGCTCGCTGACGATATGAATTACAATTACAGGGTTGATTCACTTGATGTGGTCAATTTGGCGGCAACCTTGCTTCAGACAAATTACAGTATCGAATAAGGAAGGCGTCAATTTTCTGTAGTGATCCGGGGCTATACTTCATCCGTATAGGCCTTATGACTGTGATGCTCATTTTGGTTTTGAGTCTTCTAAGGAACAACGCGATGAGATTTGCGAGGGATGTTACTCTTATTGCTTTGGTGATTGTTCTCCTTGGCTGTGCGGGGATGGACCCTAATGCGGGGATTCCCGTATCTGATCTCGCCGATCCGTGGACCCATCTCGATTTCTCCAACGACCCCAATAGTTTCCAATTTGCCGTTGTCTCGGACCGTTCCGGCCATATTCGCCCTGGCGTCTTTGAAAGTGCGGTAGAAAAACTGAACCTGTTAAAGCCTGAGTTTGTTATTTCTGTCGGTGATTTTATTGATGGCCTTACGGAGGACCACGTTATTTTCGATCGGCAGTGGAGCGAATTTATAGGAATGGTGAACAAATTGCAGATGCCGTTTTTTTATGTGCCAGGTAATCACGACATTGACAACCAAGTGATGCTCGAGGCGTGGCACACGCGATTCGGCCCGACATATTATCACTTCGTTTACCGCAATGTCCTGTTTCTCTGCGTTGATACGATGGACCCACCTAAGTGGGGTATAAGCGACGGCCAGATCGACTATTTCCGGCGGGTGCTTGAAGCCAATCCGCCGCAGTGGATCCGCTGGACGCTCGTGTTTATGCATCAGCCCGCATGGCAGGGCGAAAGCCAAAAAGATTGGGAGAAGTTAGAATCGCTGTTGGCAGATAGGCCGTATACTGTATTCGCAGGGCATCTCCATAAATACAGCAAATCGGTGCGCGATGGCCGACAGTTTTATGTTCTGGCCTCAACAGGCGCAGGCGGCCGAGGTCCCGGCTACGAGCCGCTCGGACTTCAGCATGGCGAATTCTATCACACTGTGTGGGTCACGATGACCGGCGAAGGCCCGGTAATAGCCAATCTTCTGCTTGAAGGCATCCTTGACGATGAACCTTGTCCGCGAGAACCTGAACCGGATTCCCTCCCAAGTCCGCCACGGTGACCCTGTTCATTTTACTAAAGCCAGGAGGGGTTCTCATTAGCTTCGCGCGAGCTTCAATAGCGTCCAATCCGCTGAGGGCCCGTGTCGATCGCAAAAACGGTGGCGTCAAAGCATTTCTTGAGCAGGTCAAAACACACCTTGCGATACCTTATGTCACCCCATACGTTCGATTTCCCGCCGGAAGTGCTGCTGAGATCGAACAACGCAGAACCGTCCCCCTCATGGTCAATGATCATTCTGCAGGAGGGGCTCTCGAACAACGTTTCCCACCGTGTCCCGCTCGTCGATATACGGCCGATCTGCCGCACACTCTGGCCGTCCCGGAGCCCCGCCCTGGTGGAGACTTCGGATTTCGTCTCGAGCAGCGGCATTTGTGGGCTGCACGCATGGATCGTGGCGTCGAAACAATGTTTCAGCAGGGCCAGACGCCTGCCTTCGTACTGCGGCTGATCCCACAGGTTCTCAAACTCCTGCGGATCCTCCGACAGATCGAACAGCTCGCCAAGTGCGTGTCCATGGTAAACGACGAGCTTGAAGTCTCTTGTTCGAATCATGGTCGCGAAGGCGGGGGATAGTTCCTCTGCGTCGAGAGTATCATAAAATTCACAGCGCACAACCTCGCGGTGTGTCTCAGGATTGGCCCGGCCTTCGAGAATCGGCAGAAGACTTTTGCCCTGCATGTGACTTGGAATTCGCTGTCCTGCAACATCCAGAAGCGTAGGGGCGATATCCGTCAGCTCGACCAGCGCCCCGCTGACCAGACCTTTCTTGAAGCGGCTTGGAAAGCGAAATATCAGCGGCACTCTGATCAGACCCTCGTAGAAGCGGCACCCCTTTGCGCGCATCCCGTGGTCTCCGCACATATCCCCATGGTCGGAGGTGAAGATGACTACTGTGTTTCTGTCCTGTCCGGTTTCTTCGAGCGCAGAGAGGAGGCGCCCGACGTTCTGGTCGATAAGATCGATCTGTGCCCAATAATCGGCCTGATGCTGTTTCGCCTCGGACTGCGAGTAAAGGACAGGTTTCTTCTGAAACATAATCTCATTGAGCCGGCCTTTTTCCTCGATGTCGGAATTTCTGAACGCCGGGCCGGGCAGCGAACGCATATCGTACCGCGACACATACGATGGAGGTGCGTTGAAGGGCGGGTGAGGATCGTAAATGTTGATACTCAACAGCCACGGCTGCGCTGCGTGTGCGTGTATAAAGTCTATGGCGCGATCGGTGCACCACGTTGTCTGGTGCAGGCGTGCGGCCGCCTGACCATCGAGTTTCTCGAAGGCTTTGTAGGAGTAACCCTGCTTCTTAAGCCATACGAGATAGTCGTTCTTCTCGCCGCCCTGATGGGGGCTGTGGCTGTAATGGAATACGGAGTAGCCATCGTCCTTGGGGCGGGTCTCTCTGTCGTTTTTCATTGCGGATGCCAGGTGCAGCTTGCCGGCCAGACCGCACGCATAACCCATGTCTTTGAAGAGCTTTGTAACCAGCGGGGCCTGTTCTGCCCAGGAGTCTGCGCCATTCCTGCATGCCTTGACCGCACAAGGATACATCCCCGTCAGGAAACCCGCGCGGCTCGGCGTGCAGACTGGAGACGTACAGAAGGCATGATCGAACGCGACGCCTTCCTTCACAATACGATCGATATTCGGAGTGTGAACGTAGTTGTTGCCAAGCGCACCAATCGTGTCCCATCGCTGCTGGTCCGTACATATCCACAGAATATTGGGGCGACTGCTCGTGCTTTGGGTTTGTCCTGCGGCGGATTGCAGATGCGCTGCGATCTCGAGCCCCGAGCCCGCAGTCAACTGCAAGAATGACCTTCTACTGAGGTTGCTCATGGCTTGGATTCCTTTCTCTTGCGCGGCCGGGCGGAAATAGAGCCCTCCTCCCTGGGCATCTGCCCGGCAAGGTCGCGAATCACAGATTCATATTCGGGCTGCGGTGCGAGATTCCTCCACTCGTTGGGGTCTGCCACGCGGTCGTACAGCTCCTGGTCACCATTGGCATAGCGGATATAACGCCAACGTTCGGTGCAAATGGCGTGATTGCCTTGCGTGTGCGTCGTAAGAGCCGCATGTTCCCATTTTGCCGCCGGGTCTTTCAGCAGCGGAACGATGCTGATGCCCTCGTTCTTTTCGTTTGCAGGCAATCCGCAGAGTTCGAGCAGTGTTGGATACAGTGACATCAAATCGACCGGACGGTCACAGCGGCTGCCCGGCGTGGTGACACCCGGCGCAACCACGATGAGCGGTACATGTGCAGCGCGATCCCAGAGCGTGCGTTTGGCCATACGCTGTTTTTCGCCGAAGTGGTAGCCATTGTCCGACCAGAACACAACGATGGTGTTCTCGCCATAGCCGTTGCTGTCCAGAACTCGCAGCAATCCGCCAATAAGTGCATCGGCATGGCTGATGCTCGCCAGATAGCCCTGCACAGCGGCACGAAGCTCTCCACAGGCAACCACCATTTTGAAATCCTCGTCCCTGCCTGCCTGGCTGACTGTAGCCGCGGCGGGGGGCAGATCATCGAGGTCATCTTCCGGAGCCGGGGGCAGCGAGATACCCTCCTTCGGATATTGGTCAAAATATTTGGCGGGCGCATAGAAGGGCAAGTGTGGCTGAAAGAGTCCGACCGCAAGAAAGAACGGCTTATCGTGCTTGCGTCCGAGAAACTCCATCGCCCATTTCACGGTGTATCCGTCGCCCATTTCGTAATCGTCCTTCTCGAAGGGACCCCAGTCCCAACTGCCGTTCGGATGCATGGGCATGTCGGAGAAATACTCCCGGTTCAGTCCGAGACGCTTTACTTGTTCGGCTTGAGTTCCCTGATCCGGCACCAGGTCGAAATACTCATGCCACTGGTCTTTGGGATTGAATCCCTTGGGTGTGTGATGGTAGATTTTGCCGCCTCCCGCGACATAGTAGCCATATTTCTTGAAATACCGCGGCAGTGTCACCCAGTCGGGCATGTCCTTCGCCCAGACATGGTTGTTGTCGTAGATACCCGTCGTACCGGGGTGAAGTCCCGTCATGATGGCGGTGCGCGATGGATTGCACAATGGCGCCGGACACTGGGCGTTCGTAAACAGAACGCCGCGTTGCGCCAGCCGGTCGATGTTGGGTGTCTTGATATCCTTACGCGCACCCAGACAGCCGATCCAGTCGTTCATATCATCAACGCAGAGAAAAAGAACGTTGGGCCGTTTGCCGGCATCTGCATACAGTACGCGGGCTAATGCCAAAGACGCGGCACCTACGCCAAGATTTCTTAAGAAGCGGCGTCGATTCATCCTGCTCATAGTGCGGCTCCTATTTGAAGAAATACTCCGGGTACTTCCATTCGCCGAGTTTCTTCTTCACGTACTTGCCTGTGGCCATCGTGGAATCATTCTCGGCGGTGAGTTTATCGAGGACGCGTTTATACCGCAGCGGGTCATTTGTTTCTTCCTGCCATTCGGCCAGCCGCTTCTTTAAACGCGCCAATGGCTCCGCATAGCGCGAGTCTTCGGCCAGATTGTGAAACTCCCACGGATCATTCTGCAGATCGTACAACTCGAACTCAGGAGGGTGTCGGAAGATTTCGTACGCCTTCCGAAGGTGTTCAGGTGCATCTTTTAGTTCCTCGGGAGTGAACGTCTCGGGCGTCTGCCTGACCAGATAAATATCGTACACTGGATTTTCGCGAGCAGGCAACAGGTTGTGGACAAGCTTGAATCGTCCATCCCGCACAGCACGACCCGGATAATACGTTTCGGGCCAGTGCAGTGCGTACTCGGTGTACAGATACTCGCGCCACGGCGCGGGTCTGTTACCGAACAGGGGCATCAAGGACCGGCCGTCCAGATCACTTTGGCGCGGTTTTATACCGGCGACTTCAAGGATGGTGGGCAGGATATCAAGGCTGGAGACCAAACGAGTCTCAACTTTACCTTGCGGGAGATGTCCCTTGAAGCTCATAATCATCGGTACCCGGCTGCCGCCTTCACGGATCGTCTTCTTGCCCCTGGGAAAGTCAGGGCCATGATCTGAAAGATAAATGACAAGTGTGTCGTCTGCCTTCCCGGAGTCCGTCAATTCCTGCAAGACCATCCCAACGGCTACATCCAGACGCTGCATACAGTTGTAATAGTGTGCAGTCGTTTGCAGGGTTTGCTGCGTAGTGACACCCACCATAGGCAAGGTCTCGACATCATCCGGGCCCATGACCCTTGCAGGGATTCCCTCCTGCTGGTCATGGAAGGGACGGTGCGCATCCGGAAAGCTTATCCACATCAGAAACGGAGAGCTGGACGCCCGGAAGAATTCTCCGGCCGTTCGGGCAAATTTCTTGACGGAACGTTTGTCAAAATTGCTCTTCGGAAATGCCTTGAAGTCGAACGCAAAAGCAGATTCCGGATTGACGTGGATTTTGCCGATGATTCCCGTTCGGTAGCCCGCCGTCTTGAGATACGTTGTGAGGTTGGGCACCTCGTCTTTGTACATCCGCAACCCATGTGTAGCCAAACCGATCTGGCCGTTCGTGTGAGGATACTGGCCGGTGAGTATTGACGCTCTTGATGGGCTACAGCCGGCCTGGGTCACGTACGAATTCTCGAATCGGACGCCGCTCTGCGCCAGAGCATCCAGGTTCGGCGTGGCGATATGCGTGTCACCGTAACAACTCAACTGACGCCCGTGGTCTTCGGCCACCATCAGCAGGATATTTGGTCTTTTCTGTCCGCCGGCATCTGACAGGCGTGGGAATACTAAAGCCAGAGCCGTGCCCATTACGGATTTCATGAATTGTCTTCTCGTCCCGGACATTACCTATCTCCTCGTCGGCAGTGCGGCCCTCCAGCCATCATTGAGAAGCTGACTAAGTTCCTTAACCCTCGGCTGCTGTTCCTTCTTCTGCGCAAGATTAGTAAGCTCACAGGGATCTGTCTGATGGTCATACAGTTCAGTTGCCATTGTTTGTCTCTTCTTTACGTCGATCCATTCTATGTAGTGAAACCGTTCCGTGCGAACGGAGTAACCCATGACGTCGTAGTTCTTCTTATAATACGCCGGGCGTGGAAACTGCGTGAATGCGGCGCTTTTCCAGCCTCGCTGCGGATCATCGAGCAATGGAACCATCGAAATACCTTCCAGGCCGTTCGGCACAGGCAATCCCGCCAACTCCACCAGTGTAGGATACATGTCAACGAGCTCCACCAGCCTTTGGCAGACTTGCCCCTTTCTTTTCTGCGGGGCCGATACGATCAGCGGCACGCGCGCATCGAATTCATAATTGCTGGTCTTGCACCAGAGCGTGTGCTCGCCAAGGTGGAAGCCGTGATCGGACCAGAGACAGATGATTGTGTTCTCTCGTAAGCCTAATCTATCAAGCGTAGCTATCAGTTTGCCAACCTGAGCGTCGGTGTAACTCGCAGAGGCGTAATAGCCATGGCGAACTTCGGCTGCTTTTTCAGGTGGAACAGGCCCGATGTTTGGAATATCACTGTAACCGCGCAGCTCCTTCCAGTTGTGCAGGGCGATATCAGGCCCATCTTTCGGCCTGTCCAGCGCCGGCCAATTGTTATTCTCGAAGGTCTTTCGCTCGTACAGGTCCCAGTATTTCTTCGGCGCGGCGCAAGGCAGGTGCGGCTTGCGAAAGCCCACTGCCACAAAGAACGCCTTGCCATCTTCTGTGAGCTCTTCGATCTTTCTGATGGTTTGAGCAGCTACTTTGCCGTCAATGTAAGCGTCATCCGGCACATCAGCGCATTCGGTAGCGGCCTGTTTGATGCTCTCGTCGTCAGCCTTGTTTTCAGGCAATACGTACTGATCCCGCTTGGCGCAGTGATCCCAAAGGGGATCCGCCGACCAGCTCGGCGGGTCTGTCGAGGGTGCTCCCTGGCCGTGCAGAACTTTGCCGAAACTCTGGGTATAGTAGCCATGTTGCTTGAAATACTGTGGAAGCGTCACGATGTCGGGGTGATGCTCGCGGAAATGTGTTTTCAAGTCCCATACCTTGAGCGTATCCGGGCGCCGACCGGTTAACACAGAAGCCCTCGATGGATTGCACACCGCCTGCTGACAATAGGCACTCAGAAAAAGCGTGCCTTCTGTGGCAAGCCTATCCATGTTGGGCGTAACGGCAATCTTGTCGCCAAAACAGCCCAACGTCCCGCGCAAGTCATCGGTTGCAATGAACAATACGTTGGGCCTTTTCGCCATCTTTGGCCATGACAGTTCAGGAATCGCCGCCGACAAGACCCCCGCGCTGAGCATCCTCAAGAAATTTCGTCTTCTCATTGCCTTCACTCTTCCTTCTTGTGTTCGCCGCCAAACGTACTCACTAACGGTCTTTCCCGTCCGTGAGCCACTCCACCGAAAACCTCGCAAACACAATTTCTCCATAGCGTGTTTCGCCCCCTTCATAGAGACACCCGATATCACCGTTCGCCAATACCGCAAGACATGAATAGGCGGAGGGCCCCGCGTGCAGCGATTTCGCCACCGGCCAGGTCCGGCCCTCATCATAACTGAGGCGTATCGTCATGTTGACTCTGTCTGTGGTACTGGCCGGATTGGAGAACAGCAGCCGGTTCTTGCCTCCGTCGGCAGCAAGGCTGTAGCGCAGCAAGCTGGCCTGGCACACAGGTTCGATAAGCGTTTCGTCAAAGCGCAGTGCCGACCACGTGATACCGCCATCGGCACTGGTGGCAATACCGCGCTTGCCTCCGCTGTTCTTCTGCATGCGCGCGTTGAGCAGCAGCGTGCCGTCCGCCAATTCCACAACCTGGCATTCGTTGCAGCCGCCCGTGATGACCCCGCCGAGTTGCCACGTCGCGCCGTGGTCGTCACTGAAGATCACATGTGAGCTGTAAGCGTCTTTTGACGTGAAATCGCAGGGAATCACAAGACGCCCCTTATGCGGTCCCAGGCGAAGCTGGATCCCGACCCCTGGCCCGGTAGCGTACCACAGCCAATCCTTCTTCTTTGTCGTCGCTGTAATCTCAATCGGCTTCGACCAGGTCCGGCCGTCGTCGTCCGAGGAGCATACATACACACGACGTGTGTCCTTGCCGGTACCTTCATGGAGCTTCTTGCCGCTGTCGGTGCTGTCGTTCCACGTCACAAGCAGCCAAATGACGCCGGTATCCCGATCTTGAACGGGACACGGATTGCCGCAGACGTTTCTGCCCTCGTTCCAGACCACCTGCTTGGGCGACCAGGTCGCGCCGCCATCTTGCGAACGCCGCAGCAGCAGGTCGATATCGCTGCTGTCGCCTCCTTCTCTTGCTTCGCAGAAGGCCAGCAGCGTGCCTGCTTGTGTAGTCAGCAGCGCCGGGATACGGTAGTTGTTGTAACCTTCCCGACCCTGCACAAAGAGGCTCTTCTGCATCAACGGCCCGGCCAATGCACTGCCGCTTAGTAGCACAATCAATTCTACGGTCGCACCCCCGAACCTACCGCGGCAGATATTCTTCTGTCTCATATTTGATTCCTTCCTGTGCACCCACCAGAAGACTCCAGGTCTTTTCATGGGCATGTCTTTTTGCTCTTGTTACTGCCCGGCCCCTATATTTTGACGTCCGCCCGAGCCTCGCCGGTTGCGCTGCACAGCCCTGCGGCCTTCTTTATGGCTTCGAGTTCGGTACGCAGATGTTTCTGGAACAAAGTGATGTCCGCGCTGTGGATGAGCAAGTTGGCACCCAGTCGGAGCATATGCACCTGCTGTTCAATGCTGCCCCAGAAGTGAACACCCGCGCCGACCCTGGCAGCCCGCGCCTTTCGGAAGATCGTTTCGCAGGCACTCAAAAACCTCGGATGTTCCCATTGCTCCGGCACATCGAGACTGCACGAGAGGTCGTGCGGTCCTATGAGTACGGCATCGAGATCAGGCACGGCGAGGATTTCGTCCAGCGTTTCGATGGCCGGAACACTTTCGATATTGACGATGAACAGGCGATCCTTCGCACCATCGTCCATGTAGGACTTCACGTTCGGGTCAACCTTGGCACCCTCAAGGATTTGCCGGAGCTTCCGCCCTTTGAGAGGTCGCAGTTTCACCGCGCCGCGCAAGGCATGCACCTGCTCGGCTGTCTCCATGTAGGGCGCAATGACGCCTGCGGCACCGCCGTCAAGCACCATGGCGGCCGCGTAAGGGTCCGGTGAGGGAATGCGCACCAGTGGCGGCAGACCGAGCGCCGCGTAGGTTCGGCACATCCAGCTTAGCTCGGCGCGATCCAGCGCGATGTGTTCGGTGTCGATGAACACAAAGTCCAGTCCGCAGCCGCACACTACCTCAGGCCAGCGCGGCGAGGGCGAGACGATCAGCGTGCCGAACAACATTTCCCCCGTAATCAGACGCTGGCGAAGAACGGATGGAGTCATGGCATGATCCTTAATTTACCGAAATGGATGTGTGTGCGGGGTTCTTCGGCGGTCCCGCTGTCCCATACGGCGCGGAAAGCACCGGGCCTCACTTCGATGAGCGTGGGATAGGAGTTCTTGATGCCGGCGTCATAGAAGGTCTTCTCCCGGCTCCATACGCCACCTGTGGGCTTCGTCTTATAGCGTAGCGCCATCCGCGAGCCCGGGGCCGGCTGGGCGGGGCCGTCGTTATAAACATAGATGTACGTGCCGTCGGCTGCGCGGCCGAAGAAACCTTTGGCCTTCGCATTGTACAACTCCAGCTCCGGCTGCGCCGCGCTCCAGGTGTGTCCTCCGTCGCGGCTGACGCTGGAATAGGCACGCGGCGGATCGGTAGCAAGGTCCGTATCCTCGTAGTTGGCGGTGCGCATTACCATCTTCAGCTCACCCGGCGCATCGCCGGGGGCGATGTTACCCTCGTGAAGAAAGACTCTGTGACTTTGGGGCTGGGGGATGAATGCCTCAAGATTCCACTCCAGCAGACTGGTGCTGCTCAGGACGAAGTGTTCGCGCGAACCCAGCGGATCTTTCTGCAGAGAATTTCGGTGCGCAGGCAGCAGAAAGCATCGCTGGTCCCTGATCTCCGTGGGCTGGATGCCCGCGTTGAGGATGAGCGGCCCCGCATAGTGCACGGCCAGCTCCACAGGCGTCCACGAGTGGCCGCCGTCTGCGGTGAAGGCACCGGCGAGCTGCGAATCCTCACTGTTCTTATAGACGACAGGGCAGCGCATGGCGAAACACCAAAGCACGTCCTGGCCTGCCGGCTTGAATAGAACCGGATTGGCGTAGGCGAACTGGATCGCGCCTTGCCGCCGATTGTGGTCGAATACGGCCACCGGCTCACCCCAGGTGCCGCCGTCATCCTTTGAGACGCTTGCGAAAATATCACCCATGTCCTTTTTGCCGTTGGTCATTGCGCCAAATGCCACCACCAGATGCTTCGGTTTCCATTGCGCAATGAAGGGCTGCCACAGCCGCCATGCATCCGGGTGCGACTCGATACGCCGGATGACTTGGACGTCGGTGACATCGCCGTTGTAGCTCTGTCCTCCTTCGGTAAGACGTGCTTTCTGATTCAATGGTTTCGCAAAGGTGAATGAACTGAGAAGAATCATCAGCGGTGCAGCCATCGTTCGGAATTTCGGTCGATACATCTTCTTCAATCTTCTCTCTCTATCCCATCTGTCTATTAAATACACAACACTGTCAGGTCTTTTCAAGTGTGTGGATGGTGAGTCCTGCAACAGATTTTCCAGACGCTCGAAACAGCACACTTGCCGCATAGCCGCACAGACAGCAGACCGCTATTCCCACGAAAGCATAAAGCAACAGATGCACATCTGTGTACCGCTCGACAAAGAACACGGCGGCCGCTCCGACCAGTGCTCCAATGATCGCACCGGGTCCGTTCGCTCTTTTCGTGAATATCCCCAGGCAGAACAGCCCACACATTGAGCCGCCGAATAATCCGAGTATCTTCATAAACTGGTCCCACAGCGACCTGATATCCGAAGAGGCAAACAGCAGGGCTAAAACCGTCCCTAGGGTGCCCAGGGCAAATGTCGATACGCGGGCGAGCCGCAGGTATCCCCGCTCGGAGCCGATGAGGTTCAGCGGCCGGATAAAATCCGTAACCAGGGCGGTTGAGGTGCTGTTCATGCTCGTAGAAATCGTCGATTGCGCCGCGGCGAAAATTCCCGCAACGACCAGACCGGCGATGCCCGGCGGCAGCTCACGCGCGATGAACAGTGGAAAGATGGCGTCGGTTTTCAGCGTTGGATCGAGTCGGTCGGGATTGTGCTGGTAGAAAACAAACAGCGCCGTGCCGACGCCGAAGAACAGAAGCGAAGCCGGCAGGACGGCAATTGCATTCGTCCAGATAGCCCTCCTGGCACTGCCCATGTCGCGTACGGACATGTACCGCTGCACAACCGCCATGTCGGAGGTATATGGAACCAGGTTCTGTGCGATTCCACCCAACACGACTACCCACAGAGCGGTTGTAGCCAAACTCATTGAGGAAAAATCCCAGTTTGCGATGTGAAATTTGTTGTACGCAACGGCGGTCGAAATAAAGTCGCCACCCACGTGAGATATGATCAATACCACACTGATCAACGCCCCGCCCAGAAGAACGCACGTCTGTATGGTGTCGGTCCACACCACGGCCTCAAGTCCGCCCATTGTGCAGTAGATGATACATAACACCCCCATCAGGAGAATGCATTGATTCTCCGACATTGGGGTGATCGCCGCCAAGGCCAGTGCCGGCAGGTACATGACCACCGCCATGCGCCCGATCTGGAAGAGAATAAAAGACGCGCTGGCAAAAAGCCGGGCCGGGCGGTTGAATCGCTTTTCGAGATATTCATAGGCGCTTGTCGCATCGATCTTCCGAAAGAACGGAAGAAACAGCAGGATAACCAGCGGAGTGATGGCAATCGCTGTCATATTGTAGATGAAGTAAACCCAATCCGTAGCGTAGGATTTGGCGGGGATGGCGATAAACGTAATGGAGCTCAGCATGGTCGCAAAGATGCTCAATCCCGCCACCAGCCAAGGTACGCGCTGACCACCGCGGAAGAAGTCATTGGTATTGGCGTTGCGAAAAGAAAAGAACACGCCCACAGCAACCATAACCAACAGATAAAGGCCAATTGCGCAAAAATCAATGGCGCCAAGGTGCTTGCTGCCTTCACGCAGGCGAATCTCCCACACCTTTGCAGAGCGAACTCTGGGTCGAATCTCACCACCTGGAATGACTATCGGATCGGTCACCGAGTCTGTCCCCCAGCGCACGGCGGTCGTCGTCACATGACTGACTGGCATGGAGCCGGCGATTGTCCATGTATCGGTGATGGTGTGATACATCAGCGCTTCCCTGGGAAAGCCGGGGTGCTCGTCTTTCAATTCGTCGGCCTTGTCATACAGGCTGCCGTCGTCGCCGCCCAACACGACGATATGGCTTTGTCCCACGTTCATGGCGGTGCCCGCCATTACGCAGCGAGGAACATCGCGGCGCTTTCGCCAGGGGGAGACTGGGCCCGTGTAGGTATCGGTTTGAGGATTGTAGTTTGCGGGTTCGTACAGAGCGGGGCTGAACTCATATACGTCTGTGAGAAACTGCACCTGAGAGTGATTTTCGTCCTCGGTGTTGATCCGGCGCCCGCTCATGACGTAGAGACAATCAGTCGTGCCGTTGTGTTGTGCCGCGGCGACCGCAAACGCCCGAGACGGCCCGGGCCAGGGAAGGACGGGTTTCCATTGAAAAGAACCCGGATCATTGAATCTCGACATATCCAGGGACCAGAAATTCTTTGTGGCCGTTTCCGGGCCTGGACCAGTTGTACCACCCACGACGTAAACAGTGTCCCCGATCATCGCGGCGCTCGAACACGCGGACGTATCGGGCAGGCTGGGCAGCGAAGTTCTTGTGACAGCCTTCTTCCCCGCATCCCATTGCAGCAGGAAAACCTGCGAGTATGTGCGTTCGGAATCACTACCGCCGATACATACGGCTCCATACTTGCTCGAAACGCAAGCACCATAAGCCAGGGGCCTCTCAAGCTTGAAGCCTGTTATCCAGCGATAGGACACATCGCCCCCCGTTGAGCCGTCGGATTCTTTTATAAGCACATAGATATCATCATGCCATACCTTCGGTGAGTCCCAGACAGGAGGGGCAAAGTTGGCCCCGCCGGCGATGATGAGTGCGTCATTGTGAATTCCACAGAAAGCCCCGGCTAATCCGGGTTGTACCGTCTTCGCTTCTGCCGGCGGCAGCTCGGCAAGCACACTCCAGTTCAGGACCTCCATTGCCTTTGCGTCAATCGAAACGACAGATGGAACCATCACCAGAAGCCAACGCGTTATCAACTTGACAACCGTATTCGACTTCATAGACATTCACACGCTAAACAGACGGCTGTTTTGAACAGAATTCAAAGAACCCAAGTTCTTCCAACCTGTTCTTCAGTTCTGCGGCTTTCGCGGGGCCGATGTTCTTCAGGGGGGAACGCACGTTACCTACGTTGAGCCCGATCATATTCATAACCGCTTTGAGTGCCGAGATGAAACTCGTGGTCTGAGCCAATGACCGAATTACCCGCATCGACAGGTCCTGGAGACGTCGTGCTTCGTTGAGATTGCCGGAATCAAAAGCGTCAATGAGCCGCCTGTAAAGCGGGGCCATGATGTTGTACGTGCTTCCCACGGCCCCTCTGCAGCCAAGCGCCAACGCGCAAAGAAGCGTCTCATCACGTCCATAGAGAATATCGTACTTGCCCTCTTTGAATTGGCGGCAGAGCTCGAAATCGACGAGATCCTCATGAGTGTACTTGATGCCGGCGAGATTCGGAATTACCGGGGCCGCCGCTTTGAGAAACTCCAGCATAGGAAAGCAGACACCGCTCATAGACGGCATGTGGTAATAGAAATAGGCCAGTTCAGGAGCCTGCGCAGCAGTCTGTGCGGCGTAATCGGCCAATTCCTCAACGTTGTTGGGCCTGAAAAAGATCGGGCCCATTTGACCTATACCCCACGCGCCAATCCGGGTCGCATGCCTGGCCATGTCCCACGCCGAGGCTGCACAGGTATGCGACACATGAACAATCACCCTGAAATCAGCAGGTGCGGCTTTGACCCATCGCTGAGCGATCGCCATGCGTTCTTCGACTGTCAGGGATAGACCCTCCCCCGTCGTACCGTTGACAAATACGCCGACAACTCCGTTGGAGTGCAGGAAATCCGCATACGACGGGATGATGTCCAGATTCACCGTGCCGTCCGGATGATATGCCGTCAAAGGCGCAGCGATAAGACCTTCGGTCTTATTATCTACCATGTTCGATCTCCAAAGTTCCTGTGTTTCATCAGGTGAATAAAGTGCGGCTGGAGGTGCTCGCGCATCTTCTTTCGAAAAGTGTCCGGGTTTCCGGAACGGAGCTCATCCAGAAGGTCCCTGTGAGAAACCTGCCCTTTCTTTCTTCCGCTCACCTGCTCTATTCTGACCGCCTGGCGAAAGAAAGGTTCGAGCAGAGCGCCAAATCGAATCAGCAAGTCGTTGCGTCCGATTTGGTACAACGTTGCGTGGAATTCTATTTCGAGTTTGAGCCTCGTCTGTTCGGCCCGTGCTCTCTCTTCACGCCGAACAATCTTTTCTAATGCGTTCAGATCGGCGTTCGTTTTGCGCAGAAACAGCAAATCAGCCAGGCCCAATTCAAGCGTCAGCCGCATCTCGCAGAGATCACGCTGCGTTTTTTCGTTGAGAAACGCGGCATCGATGATCTGGGTGCATCCCCCGAATACGTCAGGCTCTGTGATGACCATGCCGCGTTTCTTTCTGGATTCGAGCAGCCCGAGCATCCGCAAACGGCTAAGCGCTTCGCGCACGACGCCTCTGCTGACACCGAGCCCCTCCGCAAGTTCAAGCTCGGCAGGCATGCTGTCGCCGACGGAAAGACTGCTCTGACGGATGGTATCAAGGATTTTCTGCTCAACGACTTCGACGAGACAGGTCTTTTCAATTGCTTCCAACGGCATAATGGTTCCTTAGATTATGTCAGACATTATGCCATACAAGAGACGTAGCTCAAGAAAAAAACACACTCTTTCTCACCAAATTTGATGCGCCCTTGCTTGATGCCGTCTCAGTTGAAGGTAAGATGGCTGCCCCCGAGTGAGAGCTTGTGGAATTTCCTTCTCATTCAAGTCCTTTAGCGCTGCGCCCAACATCCACAATTGCCGGCGGGCCATAGCAATACCGGCGTTATCCGTCGTAAGACCATCTGGTTATCACCTCAGCGTTTGAAGAGGCCCCTTTCCCATGAACCCACGAACAGGCCGACTAACCGGGCAAGTGTTCCGCTGTCAAAGAACTCAGTGTATACTGCTTTCATGTTGATCGGGAAAAGTATGCAGGGTGGTCTGATGAAGGAGAAGAAGTGAGATGGCTTCGAGCATCACACGGAGAGATTTCTTGAAGTTGACGGGGGCTGGGGTGACAGGCGTACTGACGGACGGTTTTCGGACGGAAGCGTTTGCTCGCGACGAATCCCTTGGATCCGGAGGCGAAAGGCCGAATATCATATTCATCATGGCCGATGACCTGGGATACGCGGATATTGGATGCTATGGGCAGAAGTTTATCGAGACGCCGCGCATTGACCGGATGGCAAGGGAGGGGCTGAAATTCACGCAGTGTTACACGGGTGCGGTGGTCTGCGCGCCAAGCCGAAGCGTGCTCATGACCGGCAAGCACACGGGCCACACGCGCATCCGCGATAACAAGGGAGTCAACACGCCCCCTCATGATGGGCAGGATGGGCGTATCCCCCTGCGGCCAGAGGATTTCACGGTGGGCAAGCTGCTCCAGAACGCCGGCTACCGAACGGGCATCACAGGCAAGTGGGGCCTGGGCGAACCCGGCTCCACCGGTCTTCCCAATGACCACGGATTCGACGAATGGCTTGGCTACCTGAATCAGGACCACGCACCGGACTATTTCACCGACTTTCTCTGGCGGAACAAAGAGAAGCAACTCATTCCCCAGAACGCAGGCAAGAAACGTCGCGTCTATTCGCACGATCTCTTCACCGAGTTTGCTCTCGATTTCATCCGCAAAAACAAAAGCCGTCCTTTCTTTCTCTACGTTCCCTACTGCATCCCCCACGCGGACCTCGAAGTCCCGGACTTGGAGTCCTACGCCGACCAGAGCTGGCCCGAGGATGCGAAGACTTTCGCCGCCATGATCACACGGATGGACCGGGATGTCGGGCGGATTCTGGATTTGGTGGACGAGCTGGGTATAGGAAAAAAGACAATCGTCTTCTTCTGTTCCGACAACGGCTCGGCCCGGGGCTGGCAGGGTCTGTTTGACAGTTGCGGTCCCCTTCGTGAGAAAAAGGGCAGCGTTTACGATGGGGGGATCCGCACGCCGATGGTGGTGCGCTGGCCCGGCAAGGTTCCGGCGGGCCAGACCAGTGAAGCGGTCTGGTACTTTGCCGACTTCCTGCCGACGGCGGCTGAGCTCGCCGGTGTCCAAGCACCCGCGAACATTGACGGCATGAGTGTGGCGGAGGCTTTCTATGCGGCGAAACCTCCGAAAGAACTGGCTCAGAGACTGAGGAGCCGTTTTCTCTACTGGGAGGCCCACGGCAAGAAGGAGTTTCGCCAGGCGGTACGCTACGGCGATTGGAAAGCCGTGCGCCCAGGGCAAGGCAAGACTCTGGAGCTCTATGATCTGAGCAAGGATATAGGTGAAACAACAGATATTGCCGGCCAGCATCCCGAGGTCGTCGCGAAGATTGAGAAATACCTCGAAACGTGTCGGACCGACTCGATCCACTGGCCCTTACCCAAGTCAGGAGGCTGAGGCGTAAGTTCAAGAAACCGAGGGGCGCACGTGCAGTAAACACGCGCAAGAAGCATTAGGCGTCAGGGTGGCAGCCGGAGAATTCCCTTGACCAGAATAGCCCATCAACATAACGGTGGTGTTGGTACTGTTCTGGTCGCATCTGTCATCGTGATAATCATGTCTGTGAGCCGCCAAAAGCCGCCGAGTGGCGAGCAAAACTGCCGCAAACAGAAGCTGTAAGAGAGTGACATGTCACCGCAAAAACGGCCCCAATTTTTTGACCTACAAAACGTCAGATTTCCTTGACACGTCGTGGTCGAGTAGACGTAATATAGCTCTCTCATTTAGGCATGCTTTGTATTCCCCGTTTCTCTTCTCTTTCGATTGAAGAGTGTCACAATATTCTGCCCTGTGAAAGAGCGTCAACGTCCCTCACGGAACCGGACATGAAGATTTCCCTCATCCGGCTCCTCAGTAAAACTCACGAACCGAACGACACGTGTACAGAGGATGAACGATGCGAGGTTCAGGCAACTGGTAATGCTCCAGATACGCTTCGAAGCCTGTCCAATTGAACGACGTCTTCTGACTGCGCCGATTAAGCCACTTGAAAACCAGACGTTTGGTAACCTGATGGAATCGCTCAATACCTCGGCTATTTCCACTGATACCATAGTACTGGTAGTGGCCCCTGAGCTTCGACCGCAAGATTGGCCACCACTCCTTGAGTGTCACAGTGTTGCGTACTTCCTGGAGCCATGCATTCATCTCCTTGCACGCCCTGCGGAATCTCTTGGCACTGGTCTTACGATGCAGTGTCCAGTGACCACTTCGACTCTTACCCCAATAGTGGGTAAAACCTAAGAAGTCAAACGTGCCAACCGAGCGCTTGTCCTTTTTGCGCCTGTTCGCCGCTCTCGCCTCGAAAGCAACAACACGCGTTTTATCAGGATGCAATTCAAGACCAAACTTCGCAAATCGACTTCGCATCGCTTGCTCTATGCGGCGTGCATCTTCAGCATATTGCACCATGCAGATAAAATCATCCGCATAGCGCACCAGCTGACATGCCCCTTTGACCCGTGGCTTTACTTTCTTTTCAAACCACAAATCAAGCACATAGTGCAGGAATACATTGGAAAGAATGGGGCTGGTCACGCCTCAAACAATCTTGCAAAACATCCGATAACTCTGGAGGCAGTTATCTCTAGAGTCCACCTGCGGGCCCCTTATGGGAGGGGTTTCACGGGAAGCGGTTAGTTGCCGCCGCCAGTGGACCTAACACCCTTCAGGGAGGATGTTTTAGCCATGGAGAATGTAAAGGAAGCTAAAAAGAGGATCCAGATCCAAAGGACATTCAGCTACAGCCGTCTCGGCTCTGAGCTCATGTCCGCCGCCTATGAGAGTCTCATTCCAACTAAGCGGATGCCTTTATCCGCTGAGGGACAAGTCAAGACCTCTGGTACGAAGGAGGAACGACGATGGGCTGTATAGCAGACAAAAACAGCAACCGTTATGTGAGGGCTGCCCTTTACGCACGCGTATCCTCTGAGCAGCAAGCTCAAGCCCAGACGATTGCCAGCCAGTTAGAGGCTCTTAAAGATCGCATTGCAAAAGACGGCCTCGAATTGGATCAAGAACTGTCCTTCATTGACGACGGTTATAGTGGAGCATCTCTTGTTCGTCCTGCCTTGGAACGATTGCGTGACACGGCCGCTTTGGGTGCTATTGATAGACTGTATGTCCTATGTCCTGATCGCTTTGCCAGGAATTACGCCTATCAGGTCTTGGTGATTGACGAGCTGCAGTGTTGTGGCGTAGAGCTGGTCTTTCTCAACCATGCAATTGGCGACAGCCCCGAGGAACACCTTCTCTTACAGGTTCAAGGCGTCATCGCTGAATATGAACGGGGTAAGATCATGGAGCGTTGTCGCAGAGGCAAGCTGCACGCCGCCCGTAAAGGCACGATCAATGTGCTCGGCGGTGCTCCTTACGGGTATCGATATGTCAGTTCTCAGGAAGCCGCTGGCCAAGCCCGTTATGAGATCGTCCTCGAACGGGCACGCGTCGTGCGTCAGATCTTTCAGTGGATGGGGCACGATCGGCTATCCATCGGACAGATCTGTCGAAGGCTTCAAAAACAGGGTGTACGCACGGCTACCGGCAAACACTGGTGGGATCGGACCACGGTATGGGGGATACTTAAGAATCCCGCTTACAAGGGCATGGCCGCTTACGGTAAGACCCGGACCGGACCCATGAAACCCCGCCTGCGGCCACAGCGCGGCGATCCCGAACAACCCCGGCGTGCTCATTCAATATACAATGTCGCGCGTGACGAGTGGATCTATATCCCTGTCCCTGCTATTGTGACTTCCGCCTTGTTTGATACGGTCCAGGAACAACTGGAGCAGAATCGCAAGTGGAATCGCCAAAGCAGACGAGGTGCCCGCCATTTGCTCCAAGGTTTGTTGATATGCAAAACCTGTGGTTATGCCTACTATGGTAAACCCATAAGCCTCAGTGCCGGGAAGGGTAAGCGACGGGCCTATGCCTACTACCGCTGTATCGGCAGTGACGCGTATCGCTTCGGAGGACAACGCCTTTGTCATAACAAACAGGTTCGTACCGATCTATTGGGAGAAGCTGTCTGGCAGGACGTTTGCTCGCTGCTTCGGGAGCCCGAGCGTATCACCCAGGAGCATCAGCGCCGCTTGACCAGATCCAGTAACGACAGTAGTTTGGATCATTTGAAGGCTTTATCACAAAAGGTCAAACGGGGCATTGCTCGTTTGATCGACGCCTATCAGGACGGACTTATTGAGCGAACGGAGTTTGAGCCGCGGCTAGGTTATTCGAAGGAACGTCTTCACCACCTGGATGAGCAGATCGCAACGTTGTCGCAGGAACAGAAGCGTGTGCGGGATCTTCAGCTCGTGATTTGCCAAGTCGAGACATTTGCAAAGATGGTTGAAGGGAGCCTTGAGCAGGCTGATTTCCAGACGAAACGGGACGTAATAAGAACGTTGGTAAAACATATTGAAATTGGCGAGCAAGAAGTTAAAGTAGTCTATAGGGTTGACGGTTTCCCTTTTGCCCAAGCCCCTGAAAGGGGCTTTTTGCAAGATTGTTTGAGGCGTGATATTACCGCCTTGAGGCGTCCCTTCGGTGGTGAAAACAAACTCGCCCGCATCAATGTAACCAGCCTTGAGGAATCTTCTGATAAGCAGAAGAAGGCTTGGATCTTTGATGCGAACTTGCAGACATCTGAGCATCCAGTCATGGGGAACTTTGTCAAAGAAGTGCTTAACATCTGCTTCTATGACATAATTGACGCGATAACTCATGATCGTCTTATCCACCTTGTTTAACGCCTGATGGCAGTTGCAATTGGGCCGAAAGCCATACGAGCAATTCAAAAAGTCCTGCTCATAGATTGCCTCCAATATCCTGGCAATCCCTTTCTGCACGATCTTATCTTCCAGTGAAGCCAGACCGAGCGGACGTTTCGAATGCTCATCCTTCGGAATATAGACCCGGCGTGAAGGCTTTGGCTTATAACGCTTTGCCTTCAGTCGAGCCACCAAATCGCTTATGTTCTCATCCAGTCTTTCTCCATATTCCTTCCAACTGACACCGTCAATGCCACTGGCTCGGTCCCTGCCGAGATCAAAGTAGCATTCCTTCAGGAATCCTTCGTTCAGCAAATGAGCTAAGCTCGTAAACCGAAACGTAGGATCCTTCCGAGCCCGTTCCGATATGAGGGCCAATTTTGTCTGCGTGATGTTCTCCATCTCAGTGTATGGCATACGCCTACTCATCCCTCTACGTTTTACTGCTAACCCCTTCGAGTGTCCCGGGCTCCTGGGACTCAATGGCCATTACGCCATCTACACCTCTACTATGAGTTAGTCCGAGTGCCATACCGCCATACTTCCTCCTTCGCCTCTGCGGCTCGTTGGAAGCTTTTCCATCGGGAACGATATGGCCTTCCCAAGTTCCGCTGTGAATCTTCGAATGACCCGCCATGGACTCCGACCCCGGCACGTCACTGACACACTCGCCATTATCGCGTGCAGCGCTACTGGCTTCCGAATGGAGAAACCCTTGGCCCAATGCAATTCATCATATTTCGGGGCTCAATACCTTCACTTTCGTTACGGCTGACCATTCTCCTTTCCTTAAGCCCTGCATATCTCGTTACCTCGATACACATTAAGTTCCGTTCTGGCCCGGTGGCTAACCTTTGACCAGGCTGGATTGTCCAGCTGACTCACAGCAGCTTAGCTTGGCACACTCTCCAAAATGACTCCACACGTCTTGATTTTGCCCGCATCGAGTCCCAATACATGTTCATTTTTGGGCCAAGGACGCAATTTTCAAAAAATTTATCGGGCGTCAACGTCTTCAATGTACGGTTCGAGAAAATGCTAAGTCTTTCACAATAAAAGACTTACAACAAGCCCAAAAAAGCGCTTACAAACCAGCTTACAAAAAGTTTCAAAAAACTACCGGGGATCAGCTCCAAGACATACCTGCCGAACTGGCTGAAATTGTCGCTGTTTGGCCCGATCTCCCGGTACACATCAAGGCCGCCATCAAGGCGTTGGTTCAAACATGTAACACGGGGGTAGAATGATGCAGACAGCGATCATGAATGACGTTGATACCCATGAGGGTATCGACACAGAGACGGAGAACGAGACGGACGATCTTGGCAGAGAAGAGCAGAAAGGCAAATTCATTCATCTGAGGGCTAAAGGCCACAGCTACGCTCGGATCGCCAAGGAACTCGGCGTCTCAAAGGGAACGTTGGTCAACTGGAGTACCGACTTAGAGGCAGAGATCGCGGAGGCCCGAAGCGTCGAATTGGAGGCCCTACAGGAGGAGTACTATCTGCTCAAGGAGGGCCGTATCCGGCTTCTCGGAGAGCAGCTCAAGGCCATTCAGGCCGAGATCGGCAAACGAGACCTTTCCAAGGTCAAGACGGACAAGTTGCTGGAACTCCAGCTTCGGTACTTCGAGGAACTCAAGGGCGAGTACGTCAAGACCGGCCAGAGAACCGAAATTGGTACAAAACTGAACAGCCGCGAAATTGGCGAGCAGCTTCAGGGGGTCTTGGCCCGCTATCGGGCGGGTGAGATCGACGAATCTCAGGCCAAGCTGGAGCAGGCGGTGCTCCAGTCCATGCTCAAGGCCATCGAACAGACGCACTTGGCGGCTAAGCTGGAACGCCTGGACGCGGTGATTGGGTCAAGGAGATAGTGATATGACACGGACGGTAACACCAACAGCGGTTAAGAGGATCATTACCAAGGGGCTGACCGGCTGGGAGGCCGGGAAGCTCGTTCTACAGGACTTAATCGACTCCTACCATCACAGGGATTCGGTCCTCACGGATGCCGATTTGGAGACCCTCCGGCATGCGCGAATGGAAGGGGCTGATGTCCGGGACTACAACATGTTCATGGCGTTGTGCAGGGGTTTTCATTTCGGGTACATGCTGGGGGAATGGACGTGCGTGGACGCCTGCCTGCAAATCAGCTTTCTCGATGAGCCGTTACGAGATGCCCGCACGCGGCGGATCGTGGAACTCTTTGAGTCGTGCGGCCCCCGTATTGTCACACGGAAGCAATACGAGGACATCGTAGCCGCCCAGAGGCAGAGGAAACTCGAATTCGAGTACAATCTGGGCTACGTGATCGAGGAACATTTCTACGCGATAGCACCGCCAGAGGCCAGAGAGGAAATAGAGGAGATTTGCCCTGATATAGAATCCGCCGAAGATTTCGCAGCCGCCGTCCCCGAAAAGTACAAAGGTATCTGCAAGCAGGCCATCGATGAGATTCGCCATCTGCACACCAGCGGCAGGCTGCCGGCGGTCTGCCACAGGGAGGACGCGAAGGAGGCCGAGCCGCTCCTGGCCCAATGGAAGAAAGGCCAGCTTTCGCCACAGGACACCCTCAAGCTCGTGGATTTGCTCTTCGTCACTGGCCAGCAGCTCTACGACTGTGACGAGTTGCCGGAATGGAAAGATTATCTGGACAGGTATCATCAATACTTGTTTGGTGATGAGGACGAGCGCTTCCAGCACGCCTACGCGATTCTGGAGGATTACTCCGGGGTCTGGGTGGATAAGCACGGCTGCTATAAGGGACCCCCAAAGCCGAGCGAGTTTATTACTCGGAGCACAGAACTTCTCCTGGGGCTAATCAATGACGATAACAAGCCAAAAAAGTCCATACAGAGTGCGGGGGCTGAACTGAGGGACAGACTGGATACGGCCGAGCTGAATGTTCGGCTCTTCCTGGCCGTCAAGGCGATCCTTGATGCGGCGGCGGAGGCCGTCGGGCTGGACATACCGGGCAAGGGAGGGGTGCTCGCCGGGCCGTACATCCGGCTTGGCGCGTTCATCGCTATCTACAACATCCGTCTGGAGAACCTTCGGGAGGAACGGAAATCGTGGGAGTCGGGCGAGACTCGGCTGGAGAAGGCTCTCAAGATGCTGCCGGCCATCGAACCTGAGAAGCTCAAACCCAGCCCTGACTCCTTGAAGCAACTCAAGAGCGAGATCCTGAAAGACGCCGAGGGCGAGCAATGGCTGCGACCGAAGATCCTGTCGCTCGAATGTGGAGACGGCTTCAACCTGAAGGAACTGTTGAGCGGATGAGCCTGTAAACCAGATTTGAACTTCTGAACCGTCGTGGAATCCCTAATGATTTCGGCAAAGAAAAAGAGAAGAGAGCATGGGCAGATATTACTGGGATAAGAAACGTACAGTGCAAGAGTGTAAGAGTGTGAGCATACCGTTTCTACGGAAAGAAGGCTTTCTCTGCGGTTACTATTCGGGCTCGATTGTCTGGACGGACCGGTTCGGCGAGGAAACCGCGAGCATGAGCGTGGTGGCCTCAACTATGTATGGG
>Ga0315295_10000536_pt1 | contig 32934 bp, 24 predicted proteins | sample YL17G14_0_MG_FD_204453 | JGI IMG/M metagenome (GOLD analysis project Ga0315295, IMG submission 204453) | Sediment microbial communities from Yellowstone Lake, YNP, Wyoming, USA - YL17G14_0 | ecosystem: Environmental > Aquatic > Freshwater > Lake > Sediment | place: USA: Wyoming | collected... | reverse complement strand
GCCGGACCATCCGGATTTTCTTTCCTATCGTTTGTTGGGTGGCCTGACGGAGGCGATAGACACCTGCTTCTGGCTACACAAGGATTTGCTACGGAAAAGCTTATGGTAAAAGCCCTAAGTTTGAGATGAATATCCTTATTGACATAGGGAAATGGGCCCAGTACAATTAAAATGGTGAAGGTGTGATTTGGGTGCTTCATATCGCAGGAAGGGCCGTACAATGCAGACGAAACTTATTCATTTCATTTGTCTCGTTCCCACGTTATGCATAGCTTTGGCGAGCACGGCGAACGCCGAGATTGCAGGTTGGTGGAGGCTCGACGAAGGCTCCGGGGCCATTGCCCGCGACTCGAGCCGCTATAATAACGATGTTTCGCTCAATGGCGGCCCCCAGTGGGTGGCCGGACACTTTGGCGGGGCCCTCGATTTTGACGGATTGGACGATTATCTCGATCGCGGCGTGTATAAACCGAGCCTGGATATCGTGGGTGAGCTCACCTTGACGGTGTGGGTCAAACCCGGAGCCACGATTCGCGACCACGAAATCTGCGGTAATATGACCACCGGACCAAACGGCGGCGGTTACACGATGGGCATATACAGCAACGACAGGGTCGAGCTCGAAGTCCGGAGCAGTGCAGGCACTTCCGCTCAGCCCAACCGCCCCGGCGGCGGGACAGCGCTGCAAACGGACACGTGGTATTTCCTCACGGCTACTTATTCTCAAACGGCCGACGGGGGTATCATTCGGACATATGTCAACGGCGCGTTCGACAGAGAAGAGGTCACGACCATTGTGATGGCCCGTTCCTCGGGGACATTCAAGATAGGTCGTGATCCCAGCGCGCCCGGGGCAGGTCAGTTCCTGGGCGTCATAGACGACGTTCGCGTTTACAACCACGTGTTGACGGAAGGTGAGCTTGTGGATGCCATGCTGGGTAAGTGGCCTAAATCCGATATTGCGTTTGCCCCTCGCCCGGAAGATGAGCAGGCTGATGTGTCCCGTGAGGCGGTTCTTGGCTGGACACCAGGAATCTATGCACAGAAGCACGATGTGTATTTCGGCACGGTATTCGAGGATGTCAACCTTGCTGACAGGAACAATCGGTTGGGCGTGCTGGTCAGTCAAAACCAGGACGCCAATACGTACGATCCGGGCGTTCTGGACTTCGGCCGGACCTACTTTTGGCGGGTCGATGAGGTCAATGCTCCGCCGGACTATACAATCTATACAGGTGACGTCTGGAGCTTCACGACCGAGCCGTTTGTGTATGCGATTCCCGCCGACAAGATAACGGCCACAGCCTCCAGCGAGGATACAGGTGCGGGACCGCGTAAGACTATTGACGGCTCGGGACTGGTCAACGACCTGCACTCGACTGATACCAAAGCGATGTGGGTCACCAGGAACGGCGTTCCCGGCCCGGCCTGGATCCAATATGATTTCGACAAGCCCTATAAGCTACACCAGATGCTCGTGTGGAACTATAACGGACCGTCTCTCCTTACCGGGTTCGGTATCAAAAATGCTATTGTCGAGTATTTAGCAGATGGCGCGACCTGGACTGTTCTGCCCAATACCGGCGAATTTGCTCGGGCGCCGGGTAAGAATGGTTATGAGCACAACACAACCGTTGATTTTTCCGGCGTTATGGCGCAGTCGGTCAGAATCACCGCCAACAGCAACTGGGGCGGCCCGATTTTCGGCCAGTACGGTCTAAGCGAGGTTTGTTTCCTGTACATACCCGTCCAGGCGCGATATCCCAGCCCGGAGTCCGGCGCAACCGATGTCGCAGTAGATGTAACGCTCAGTTGGCGGGCGGGAAGGCAGGCCGCTGAGCACGATGTGTATCTCGGAACCGACAAGCAAGCCGTGATAAACGGTAATGGTCTTGTGGCTACGGTGAGCCAGGCCAGCTACGGCCCCTTGTCGCTGGATTTGGGGATGACGTATTATTGGAAGATAAACGAGGTCAACAGCGTCGAGACCCCCACCACGTTGGACGGCGACCTCTGGAGCTTTACGACACAACAATTCCTGGTTGTGGACGATTTCGAATCTTACAACGACGTTGACCCGCCTAATCCAGACAGTCACAGAATATTCGAGTCGTGGATCGATGGTTTTGGAGTCGCGGCCAATGGGGCGCTCGTTGGTTATGATCCTCCCCAGCCTTCTTATACAGAGACGACGATAGTCCACGGCGGCGGCCAATCCATGCCGCTGTTCTACAGCAACACCAGCGGCGCCACTTATTCGCAGGCCGAACGCACGTTTGCGGCTTCGCAGGACTGGACACAGCACGGCATTCAGACGCTGGTACTGTACTTCTATGGCACGCCGGGCAACACGGGGCAGTTGTACGTGAAAGTCAATGGTACTAAGGTGCTCTATACGGGTGTTGCAGCGGATATAGCCCGACCGATCTGGAGGCAGTGGAATATCAACCTGACCTCGCTGGGTATAGCCCTGACGAACGTGACGAAAGTGGCTGTCGGAATTGATGGTAACGGTGCTGCCGGCACGTTGTACGTTGACGACGTTCGGTTGTACGCGGCGGCTCCTGCGCTGCCTTCACAGGAAATCTGGATCGAGGCCGAGGCGGCTGATTCGATTACCCTGCCCTTGCAGGTATTCTCCGCAATCCCCGGAGCTTCCGGCGGCAAGTACATGCAAGTGGCTCCCGATACGCCACTTGCCACGGCTAATCCGCCGGCCCAGGGCATCGCCACGTACAAATTAACTGTCCAGGGAGGCACTTACGTTATCCGGGCCCGCATCGCTATTCCGACCGCCAACCAGGATGCGTTTTGGTTCCGCATCCAGGGAGCGACCGCTGATAAGACCCTTCACAGCAGTGGATGGTGTCAGTGGAATACCGTAGCGCCAGGGGCGACCTGGCACTGGGACGACGTTCACAGCAGCCAGTCCGTTCCGGCTAACCAGACCGTGAATTGGACGATGTCCGCGGGGACATATACGCTGCAGATTGCTTACATGGATGCCGGGACGGTTCCACCGATGCTGGATGCCCTGATGATTGTTAAGGTGAACTGACGAGGCGTACCTTTCAATGAAACGGTTCATTGAGGAAGGAGGTGAAAACGTATCAAACGCGCTATCTTGGACGGGTACATGTTGTGATGGACCAAGCATAGGAAACGTTATTGTTCGTTCTTTTTCAAACTCTTATTACGTAGGGAGAACTATGATGTGTAAGAAATTGATCTATTTATTCCTGGTATTCGGCTTCTGTCTGACGGCGGCTCGAGCCGATCTCACGATGGTGCCGCTGACCACTTGGGAGATAACCGGCGACTTCGGGAACATACTGTCGCTCAATGGTTACCCTGCGAGCCGTCTGATTACCGGAACCTCGGAGTATGCAAATCCTCCGGGACAGTCGGCGAATGAACCAGCCTCCGGCGCCGACGACTTCACACTCGAGACGTCGGCATGCGCCGATGGTCAGGAGTGGATGAATACCGTCTTCAGTGAGCCGGTCCGCATCATTTTCATACTCGAAAAGAATGGAAATGACTCGGGTACCATACAGGGGCTGGACGCTGCCGGCAACCCCGTAGGCAATGCCTTCGCGTTCACAGGCGGCTCTCTTTACTGGGCCAATACGGGATACCTCGCCTCGCGATTGAGCACACAACAAAAGGCCTTCGGTGCGGTTGTCACCTCGGATGTATCCATCTACGGTATTCTTATTACAGCACCTGGTATCGACCCGGTCAGCATCCTGGCCGTCGGTGGAGGGGCCGGCTTGAGTTCTGATCCGAAACCCGCGAATGGGGCCACAGACGTGCCGAGGGATACTATAGTGAGTTGGAAGCCGGGCAAGTACGCACAAACGCACGATGTGTACTTTGGCACCGTATTCGAGGATGTTAACAACGCCGGCAGGAGCAATCCGTTGAACATATTAGTCAGCCAGAACCAGCAGGCTACTACGTATGATCCGGGTATCCTAAATTTCGGACAGACCTACTTTTGGCGGATTGATGAAGTCAACGCGGTAAATTCCAGCTTATATAAGGGCAATGTCTGGAGTTTCGAGGTTGAAGCCTTTGCGTTTGCGATTCCTTCCGGGAGCATAATACCTACGGCATCCAGTTCTCAGGATGCGGATTCGGGACCGGAGAAGACTATCGACGGCTCGGGACTGGTCGGTGACCTGCATGGCACGGATACTGTAACCATGTGGCTCAGCGACGCTTCCGACGCCGGGCCGGTCTGGATCCGATATGATTTCGACAAGCCCTATAAGATGCACCAGATGCTCGTATGGAACTATAACGGCCCGTCCATTCTTGCAGGGTATGGTTTGAAGGACGTAACCGTTGAGTATTCTGAAAATGGTGAAGCGTGGACAGCTTTGCCCAGCGCCAGTGAGTTTGCTCAAGCACCGGGCACCGACGATTATATGTATAACACGACCGTTGATTTCGCCGGCGTCGTTGCCAAGTCTGTCCGGATCACCGCCAAGAGTAACTGGGGCGGCGAGATTTTCGCTCAGTATGGTCTTAGCGAGGTTCGCTTCCTGTACATACCTATTCGGGCACGATATCCCAATCCGGAGCCTGGTGCGACTAATGTCGCAGTGGATTCGACGCTCAGTTGGCGTTCCGGAAGGCAGGCTGCCAAGCACGACGTGTACCTCAGCACCGACGAGCAGGCGGTGATAAACGGCAGCGCCCTTGCCGGCTCGGTCAACGAGGCCAGCTATGGTCCTTTGTCTTTGGATTTAGGGATGAAGTACTATTGGAAGGTTAACGAGGTCAATAATGTCGAGACGCCCGCCACACTGGACAGCGACCTCTGGAGCTTTACGACACAGCGATTCCTGGTTGTGGACGATTTCGAGGACTACAACGACTATCCACCCCACGAGATTTACTCGACGTGGCAGGATGGTTATCAGAATCCGGCAAACGGCTCACAGGCGGGCTATTTGACGCCTCCCATTGCAGAACCAACAATTGTCCATAGCGGTAAACAATCGATGCCGCTGCTTTACAGCAATACCGGCAGCGCGACGTATTCGGAGGCCGAACGCGGCTTTACCGGTCCGCAGGATTGGACAAAACACAGTATTAAGACATTGGTACTGTACTTCTATGGCACGCCGGGCAACACGGGACAGTTGTATGTGAAAGTCAACGGTACCAAGGTACTCTATGCGGGTGCTGCGGCGGACATAGCCAGGCCGATCTGGAAGCAGTGGAATATCAACCTGGCTTCGCTGGGCATAGCCCTGACGAACGTTACGAAACTGGCTATTGGGATTGATGGCAATGGTGCCGCCGGCACATTGTACGTTGACGACATTCGGTTGTACGCGGCGGCTCCTGCGCTGCCATCAGAAGAGATCTGGCTCGAGGCGGAGGCGGCAGGTACGATTACGCCGCCTTTACAGGTCTTTTCGGCCATTCCCGGCGCGTCCGGTGGAAAGTATGTTGAGGTAGAGGCCGGCAACAATAGTACCGGCAATCCACCCACCACAGGTGGCGTAGCCAGTTATGCTGTTGCAGTTCATGGAGGGATTTACAAGATCAACTGTCGAGTGATCGCTCCTTCTACAAGCAATGACTCTCTCTGGGTTCGGATCCAGGGGGCGAAGACCCAGACAATAAACCACTCAAGCGGATGGGTCCGGTGGAATGACATAGCGCCCGGTTCCAACTGGCACTGGGACGTGGTTCACAGCAGCGATGACGGCAACAAGGAAGTGGAATGGACAATGGCTGCCGGGACACACACGCTTGAAATCGCCTATAGAGAAGCCGGTGTATTGCTGGACGCGATTGTGATAACCAAGATCGACTGAACGATGTCGGCGCATCTGTGACTTGAAAAATTGCTCCAGCTTATTGATCGGGTCTGAACCGCCAGGCCGAAGATGTTGCACCCATTCGGGGCCTATACTTAGTTGCGTAGGCCCCGGTTGTTTTCTGCGCCCTGCCAAGCACCCACCTGGATATAGAAGCCATCATCCGTGGGCCTAACAGAAGGAACCGTTGGCCCAATGGCTTTGAACGCACAACATGGCAGAACATAGCAACATACCGCAGGACCTATTGGTTAAGTCAACATTATTCAGAAGGATTACATGCTCGTCCTGGTGCTGTCTGTGTCTCCAGGACCCTGCATCGTGAAGATATCCCTGATACGGTGATATAGCAGCGCTAATCTACAACCAGCCACCAGATGGGAGAACCTTGATCCTGATTTCTCCATTGATATACCGGTTCTCCCTGCACCAGTTGATGAACACTTTCAAGTTTCTGGTGTCTTTGCCCAGGGCCGAACGTTTTACTCCCTGGCTTCTCTCAAGTACGAACTTGTCAATGACGTTAGGTTTGCTTAGGCCGTGAACCCAGAATCAAGCACGTAGGAACTGTTCAGGCACATCGAGGGACTTACGAGCCCCCTTCAGGAGGTGGTTCATTTGTATCTTCAGCGTCACGATCACTTCCGTTCCGAGGAGAGTTAGGTCCTGCCGGAGGACGCCGAGGACCAAACGGCCCGGGCCCGGGTCCGGGTCCGGGTCCGGGTCCGCGGCGGAAGTCCGGCTGTTCCCGGCCGGGCTCACCTCGGCGAAATCGCCCGCCGCCGGGTCCCCCGCCGCCGCGCCAATCGCCCGGATGAAGCTCTCTTTCAAGCCGGTTGAGCCCCTGCTGCCAGATTTGCCTCTGTTCGTCGGTCAGGATAACAGCGATTTCCTTGTTCATCTGCTTCAATGTCTCGCCAACCTCCGTGCGCGCGTTCATACGAATCTGGTTGAGCTTGCCCATGTACTTGTCCATGATCGGCTTAATTTTATCAGCCTGCTCGGGCGTCAGATCGAGGTCGCGCCGCAGTGGAGGAATCATTATCTCACTTTCAAACTCTGGACCGGGCGGCAGCTTGATCAGCTTTTGCGGCACTAAAATCATCATCGAGGCGCCGCCGATGACAATCCCCGCTAACAGGATGACCACACCAAAGAAGGCCATCCGCCAACGATGCAGTTTCTGCATGTAATCAATAGTCAAGTTGTCGTGTCTGTCTGTATCGCTCATTGCGTCACCCAGGAAATAGCCTGTGATAGTTCAAACAGTGGTCCGACCCAGTTATTGTAAACGATGATAGCCAGCACCGCCGCGGGAACCGCCACCGCCGACGAAATAGCGGCCAGCCACAACAGCGGCTTATCGGAAACAGGCTCAGGCCGGACCTGCCCGGCCGAAAGGATTGCAATGACCCGGCCGGACACGTCCACACTCGGAGGCGCCTCGCTGCGAGCCTGCTTGACAAGCAATTCGAATCGGCTTTGATTTTTCATCCTTCCAGCTCCTTTCCGCTTTGGGCGATGAGCTTCTCTAATCTCTTTTTAGCCCGGGCCGTCTGCACCTTTACCAGGCTTTGGGTCCAGCCCATCCGGCGGGCCGTCTCGGCCACGTCGCATCCTTCAAGATACCGCAAGGTCAGGACCAGCCGGTCGCGCGGCCGCAGTTGGGCCAGTAAGCGATGCACTAATGACGCCGCCTCGCCAGGATCCATCTGTTCGGCCGATTCATCTGGTATCCGGTCCCATTCGGCTAACGTGAAACTTTCCGTTTCACGCCGGCGAGCCATCTGCTTCCAATAGCGATATCCGACCCGGGTAGCGATCCGCGAGAGCCAGTGGCTGAACGGAGCTTTCTGGCGATAGCTCCGTAAGCTCACGTACGCCTCGACAAAAACGTCCTGAACCAGTTCCTCGTGAACCGCACGGTCCCGGCTGAAACGCCACAGAATTCCGCTGACGTGCTTCTGATGCTGCTCGATCAGGCGCCGATACGCCTCGGCATCCCCCCGCCGGCTCTGGCGAATGTCCTCAAGCTCCGTTGTGTCCAACGTGTCCGCTTCCTTTCGGCCGTCTGCCAGAGACAGGGAATCCGCAGCCGCGAGGACCAGCTCAGCCCAAAACTCTTCGGCCCACAGACGAGCTACCCGGCCAGGCAAAACCGATAAGACCATACATGAAGGATACGCCGCCATGCAATTCTCATCAACTTAAATTATAAAGACGTTATCACTTTAACTGCAAAATCAAAACGCTGCCGCCTTTTACAAGGGCATAGGTGGTTACAACCGTGTCACCGCCGTAACCACCTATGGACCGCAAACCGCTCAACTGCCAAAATAATCCTATGGCTGAGGACCCGGAGCATTAGCCTCCGGCGTCTGGGGCTGCTCAGGAGCTGTTACCTCTGGACCGGCGGGGACGTTAAGCTCGTCCGGCGGATACATGTCCGGCCCGCGTCTCGGTCCCCGACGTTGCCATTGCGGAGGCGCCCAGAAATCGTCTTCGTTTTCCTCAAGAGTTGGCGCCGGTGGCGTTAGAGCATCCGGGCCCGAACGGCCACCGTCTCCACCCTGCCGCCATCCCTGCCAATCACCTCTGTTCTGAGGTGTCTGGTCCTGGGGCGGGAAAGCGCCGCCGCCTCTGCCCTGCCATGGACCGCGTCTCCAGTTCTCGGCCATCGGCCCGGGCTGTCTCATTGCACCTCTGCGTCCAAAGCCCTGGCCCCATGGCCCCCAGGCTCCGCCCTGGAAATTAGGACCCTGCATGCCGCCTCTGTTCTCGAAACGAGACATTGGACCTCTGCCGATTCCAAGCCCGGCCCCCAGGCCACCGCGTGGGCATGGCGCTCCACAATAGGGGCAAAATGCGTAGTTCCCACGGCGAGCCGGCGGCAAGTTGGCCCAGGGACCATCGCCCTCGGTCGGACCTTCACGCCTGAGCTGTGGACCCGGCGCTCCACCTCCAGGCCCGCGTCCCATCCACGGCGCTTGCTCTTGTGGATTTACCGGCGCTCCACCTTGCAAACCGGGGCCGGGCCCCCCGCCGCCGCGACGGTAACCGCCTCCACCCCTTCCGGCAAGCGCTTCGCCGGCGAGAATCAGCGTGGCCGCCAGGAGAACTATCCCTGTCTTGAATCCTATCGTTTTCATTTTTAGTTCCTTTCTCTAAACGTCTGGCTTCGTTGGTCGTCCGGCCCCACGGCGGGGCTCGTCTGACAGGATAGTGGACACAATAAAAGAAAGGTTACACCGGGCGTGATTTTTTTTGAGAATCGTTCGCAAGACCGGCGACAATCAGACGAAAGCAGATATTTCTTAAAGCGGGTCCGAAAAAGAATCCGGTTCAGAACGCCGCCTCGCGCTGCTCGTAGAACTCGATGATTCGTCCGAGCGATTTATTCGGCATTTCTCCGTGGATGCCGGAGAAAGAGATATTAGGGATGTCGAGCAAGACCGATGCGATCTCGCCCGGACTTTGATCTTCGCCCTGCGAGGCGATCAGCAATGTGTCGTTATCGAGCAGCCGGCGGATGTTTCCTACGCTCAACCGGTTAGGCAGCGTAGGATCGATCAACACAAGCCCGGCGGTACGGCCCAGCAGTTCTGGCCGCTGCTCCAGGAAATCCACCAGAATCTTGCCTCCCATCGAGAAGCCTATAAACCCGATTTTTCTATCGGGAGCAACGTCGGCTATGACCCGCTCAAGCTGATAAATGAACGAGTCCCCTTCGATATCCGGGCCGAAACAGTTTGGGTCTATAGCCACCAGCCCGAAGCCATGCTTTGCGAATTCGCGGAAATAGGGTTCCATGCTGGATTCGCTGATGCGCGACTGGCGCAGCAGGGTATATGACCAGACGCCGGCTCGCTCCGGATAGCCGAGAACGGCAACGACGACGAGTTGCTTGTCGAACGCATCCGGCGTCATCAGAATCGAGTATTTTTTGCCCGTGCGTTCGTCCACATAGAACTTCTCGTGAGCGACGTTCGTCGCAATCATATCCGCCGCGATCTGAACGGCGATTGTCTCTAATTCCGCTTCGTCCATGTCAGACCAATTCTACAATTGCCTTTACCCTTCGAGACAGACGTCGGCTTTTGTGAGGGCGTCACGCAGGTCGCTATAGCGCAGGTCGCGGGTTCCGCAATTCTTAGCGGCGCAGAGGGCCGCGGCGGTGCCGGCACCCTGGCCCTGGCCCATGCAGCAGACCGTATTGCGCGTGGACATGTGCGCCTCGTGGTTCGAGGTAATCATCATGCCGCAGGCCAGAAGGTTCTCGAGCCCTTTGACTCGCTGCGCTTTGTACGGGATGCCGTACGTGCCGCCGTTCTTGATTTGCAGACGCGGCGCGCTGTCGTGGAAGCCATAGACCATGACCTCGTCGTCGAAGTGCCTGCCTTCGAGCACGTCGTCGAGCGTGATATCATAATCGCAGGTGATCAATCGGCCCCGCCGGATGCACAGCTTTGGGCTGGTTCGGGCGATAAACGCCTTCTCACAGCCGGGGACATATTTGCGGAACAACTCGACCGCTTTGGCCTGGCGGCGCCGCAGCTCCAGCTCCGCCTTGGCCACCTCATCCCGGCTGGTTGGGCTGACGGGCATTTTGAGATTTATTTTGATAAACATGAAATAGTTGTCATGTGTCGTGGTGGTGACGACGGACATGCCGATCTTGCCTGCACCATCCCTGAAGCCGGCGGGAAGATTCGCCGCCCTGCCGTCCAGGCGCACAATCTGATCGTCCTTGCCGCTGCGCAGGCCCCGGGCGAGCTGCGTCACGGCGTCGTGCTTCTTGAGAAACTCGTAATACTTCTCCATGCTGACGTTAGCGATGCCGATGCTGTTGACGACCGGATAATCGTTCGGCTCGGTAAACTCGGCGCCGGCAAAAGCGGCCAAGTCGCCGTACGCGGTGCAATCGACAAAGCATTTTGCGTAGAACGCCTCGCGGCCGGAGCGGCTCTCGGCGATCACGCCCCGGATTCGGGAGCCGTTCATAATCGCACCGGCCAGAAGCGTATTGACGCACACAAAAACGCCTGCTTCGACGAGCATCTCGAAGACGGTGAGCTTGTAGAGCTCTGTGTCAATGCAGGTGGCGACGGAATCGTAGTCGTAGCCTTCGGACATCTCGGCATGGCCGGATGTGCCGCCGACCTTCAGCAGGCGATCGACAATCTGCTGAGGAATTCCGCGGACAACCTGGCGTTTTTTCACGCCGGGGAACGCCTTCCAAAGGTTATAAAAACTGTGAAGCGCCGTGCCGCCTTCAGTGACGGTTCCGCCCGGGTAACCTTTGACCTCGATCAGGGCCGTCTTGGCGCCCTGGCGCGCCGCGGCCATCGCCGCCACGACGCCTGCGGTACCGGCGCCGGCGACGACGACGTCGAACTTCCTGATCGGCAGTTTCCTGGCCGGCTCTTCATAGTAGCCGCCGGTCTCGGCGCCGGGACTAACCGATTGACCTTGTGCAGAGCCGGCAAGCAGGCCCACTCCAAGTATTAGACCGTGTTGTGAAAACTCTCGACGATTCATGGCTGTCTCCTTTCTCAGCTAAAGCTTCTCAACGAACTCCCATAATGTCGCGAGCCATTTTCTTTACGATTGCATCCGCTTCGGAGCCAATCGCATCCGGCGTCGTGCAGAACGGGACAATATAATGGCCGATGACTTTGCATTGAACATAGTTACTCATTCTCGAAAAGATCACCTTGATAAGATCGGCGTTGTCTTCCGCCGGTCCGCCGCAGGTCACCAGCAGCGCGACACGTTTACCCTTCAAGAGCGATTGATAGTCCGCCGTGCCATATCCCGTCGCAAGGCAGAACATCCGGTCGATCAGCGCCTTGACCTGAGAGGGGAAGCACCAGCAATAGAGCGGCGTGGCAAGCAGCACGGCATCCGCGCTCATCATGCGTTTGAATATCGGCACCGCGTCGTCCTTCTGAACGCACCCAGGCTCATCCGGCGTATTTTGACAAACTCGGCAACCCAGACACCCGTTCACGTGAGACGTCGCGATATTGACCCGATCCACCTGGTGGTCCGGCGAAATGATCTCCTCGAACAGGCCAAGGACCTTTGCGGTATTGCCGTTTATCTTTGGGCTTCCCAGAATTGTCACGACTCTCATCGCACGGCCTCTTCAACACTCGGTCAGCAAAACCCATGCCTTGTTAACAACCCGTTGATTGAACAGGAGCCTTGACCGAATGTCAAGCGCCGCGTTTCCGGGCAAATGAACGGGGCCTATATCGAATCACTCGATATAGGCCCCGAATTGATGCAAATCTGCGGTGTCAGCCACACAATCTCAATCGACACCTGAATCCTGACTTACGGTGCTGGCGCCACTGTTGTGAAGCTCCAGACCTTACCTTTCACTGTGGTCGGGGGATTAAGCTCATCGACACGCCAGTAGTAGGTCTTCCCCTGTTCGAGCGGACCAGGATTGAAGGTGGTCAGCGGCAGTGGAGGTCTTCCGACCGCATTGGTGACGGTATCAAGATTGTCGCCAAAATACACCGAATGCAACTTCGCGCCCAAACCTGCCGTCCAGCGAAGCACCACATTGGTGGCCACTCCTGTAGCTCCGTCGGCCGGATTGGGATTGTAAGCCGTATCCGGTGGAACCGAAAAGCTCCAGACAGCGCCTTGGTGCTTGGTCGTTCCGTTGGCTTCAACCTCATCGACTCTCCAGTAGTACGTCGTGCCGGGAACGAGGCCGCCCGGAAGAGGCAGGCCGGGGAGACCGACAGTAAGTATCGTCGCGGTCTGGTTGACCTGGAACTCCAGTGCATCCGGCGCGGTCCCGATGTACACGTTGTGCGAAGCAGCCGTGAGTCCCGCGGTCCAGCTAAGCATCACCCACGTTTGCTCAACGAGAGCGCCATTAGCCGGATCGGGATCCTGAGCGAACCGCGGCAACAGTAATGCGTCAACGGCTCGTCGCGGCTGCGTCGGGCTTTCCCAGTGCAGCCGTGCCACGGCGTCTCCGCCGTTCTCATAGTACGCCATTTCAAGGATGTGCCGTTCCCCTGCTTTCAATTCAATCGGCGTGCTTCCGGCCCACGTAGCGCCCTGGTCAATCCACCGATCGATGATGAGCTCGCCATCCAGCCACACACGCACGCCATCATCGCTCTGCGCCCACAAGGTGTAGGTATCGGAGAATGCGGCTTCAAGCTCGGCGACCCACTTGACCGAGTATTTATCAACACCAACTGCCGGGTCTGGCGCGCCCGTGCCCCAGTTGAAGTCGATCTGAGGATCCGTGCGAGTCAAAACCAGCTCCTCGAAATTCATCCCTTTGTAGTAGCTCGCCTGTGCACCGGCATTGGGTCCTGCGGTCTTAAAGGCCCAGATGTCACCGACGTGTTTGGTGCCATCGGCTTCGATCGCGTTCAACTGCCAGTAGTAAATGGTGTTCGGTTGGAGCCCGCCTATGGTTGCGGTATCGAAGCTGTTCTCAGTTGTGTTGCCCAGGAACGGCGGCGGACTGGTCGTGCCGAAGTATCCATCGTGCGAAACAGCCGTAGCTCCGGGCGTCCACTTAAGAACTACATTGACGGGCACGCCTGCGGCCTTGTCGGCCGGATTGGGATTCGTCGCTTCACCAATGACGGTCGTAAAGCTCCAGACGACACCGGTATGCTTTGTACCATTGGCCTCGATCTCATCAATCCGCCAGTAGTACGTCGTGCTGGTCGCAAGTTTGGGAAGCTTAAAGCTGAGTCCCGTCGTGCGCTCCAGTTTCGCCGGTGAGCTGCTGGTGCCGAAGTACACGTCGCGCGAAACGGCACTGAATCCAGACGACCAGCCAAGAGTCACATTTTGGACCACATCGATGGCTCCATCAGCCGGGCTGGGTGCAGTAGCCGCTTCAGTGATAGCATCTATGTGCAGCAGCGGAGCGGCGCCGGCCTCTCCCTCAACAGACTCGGCCTCTCGAAGGCCGGTGGAGGGATTGTCCTTGTCGTCGCTGATGATCAGTACGAGCGCATTGCCGCTCACCCAGTCATCCTGACCGACGATCTCCTGGATGATGCTGGAGATATCCGGAGACTGGAACTTCGCGTTCACGGCCGTCCAGGGCGGGATGGACCATTTCACTTTGGCCGTCGTCCGCGATGCCCTGTCTGTAATGTTATTAGCGACATTGGCAAACGCGGCGGCATCGGGGACCAGCTCACCTTCAATGATAACATTGACCGGGTTTGCGCTGCCCTGTTTGTTGACCGCATCGACCTCGATCTCCACGTACGCACCGATAACCGCTGCGCTTTTATCAAGGGGGATATCCACAAATCGCAGGCCTATGACCTGCTCGTCCGTGGCCGGATTCCCAGCGTCTTCGTACGGCGTCTCCAGATCGGTGCTGCCGATGTCCATGCTGCCGTTGCCGAGGTGCTGTTCAGCGTCATCGTTGCCGTCGGTGATTCTCCTATGTACGGCGACGTTGCCGGTGGCGGTCGTAAAGCTCCAGATATCGCCGAGCCCTAACCTGCCGTCGCTCGTGACCGTATCGACCCGCCAATAGTACGTCTTGCCAAGAGCAAGGGGTCCGACCCCAATACTGGCGGCATCCGCCGGCAGATTACCCAGGAATGCGCTGGCGGCGCTGCTGTTGACGTCCTCGAAATTGTCGGCGAAATACACGTCCTGCGAAGCCGCTCCGCCGGGAGGCGTCCATTTCAGCAGCGCAGGGCTCTGAATAACTAACCGCCACGAATTCAGCCTCGCGGGACCGCCATACCAGTCATCCTGAACTTTGAGCCGCCATGTGCCCTTAGCGTCGCGACCATCGAAGTCCGACAGATTGCCCTCGGGCTTATAGATCCCCGTAAACGGCCCGGAGCCGCTTGTAATCGATGTGCCTGCTTCGTCATCGAGAATCGTGTTCTTGAAGTCGCTCTTTCCGAGGCCCACATCTGTGAACAGCTCGATTTCTTTTCCGTCGGGCGACTTGAGGTATACATTCAGGTCGGCATCGTCGCCGGGCATCCTGATGTCAAGCTCGACGTTAAGATCAGTGATTTTAAGTGAACCCGGCACACTCAACGTGGAGGTCGCTTCTCCTAAGACGTTCTTTCCGGCACCGGCGCTGAAATCCGGAACGTTTTTGGGTACGTCCGTGCTAACGTATGTGCCAAGGTTGGGCAAGGATGAAATCCCCACCGCGCCATCGGCCGGATTCGGCTCGCTGGCCAAATCAATTATACTCAACTTGCCAACCAGGTGCAGCAGCGGAGCGGCCCCGGCCTCTCCCTCGACAGATTCGGCCTCGCGAAGGCCGGTAGAGGGATTGTCCTTGTCGTCTCTGATGATTAAAACAAGCGCATTGCCGCTCACCCAGCCATCCTGGCTGACGATCTCCTGAATGACGCTGGAGATGTCCGGCGACTGGAATTTCTCATTCACGGTGGCCCACGGAGGTATCGACCATTTCACTTTCGCCGTCGTCCGCGATGCTCTGTCCGTAATGTTATTAGCGACATTGGCGAACGCTGCGGCATCGGGAACAAGCTCACCTTCGATGATCAGATTGACCGGGTTTGCGCTGCCCTGTTTGCTGACAGAATCCACCTCGATCTCCACGTACGCACCGGTAACCGGGCCGCCTTTGTCAACGGGGATGCCCACAAAGCGCAGGCCGGTGACCTGTTCATCCGTGGCCGGATTCCCGGCGTCTTCGTAGGGTATCTCCAGGTCCGTGCTGCCTATGTCCATGCTGCCGTCGCCGAGGTGCTGCTCGGCGTCATTACCGCCGTCAGCAATTCTCATGTCGATCGCGCTGGCTACGCTGATGTGCAGCAGCGGAGCGGCGCCGGCCTCTCCCTCAACAGACTCGGCCTCTCGAAGGCCGGTGGAGGGATTGTCCTTGTCGTCCCTGATGATCAAGACGAGCGCATTACCGTTTACCCAGCCCTCCTGACCGACGATCTCCTGGATGATGCTGGAGATATCCGGAGACTGGAACTTCGCGTTCACAGCGGTCCAGGGCGGGACGGACCATTTCACTTTGGCCGTCGTCCGTGATGCCCTGTCCGTGATGTTATTAGCGGCGCTGGCAAAAGCCGCGGCATTAGGAACCAGCTCACCTTCGATAACCAGGTTGACCGGATTAGCGCTGCCCAGTTTGTCGACCGCATCCACCTCAAGTTCGATATACGCACCCATGACCGCAGCGCCTTTGTCAAGAGGAACACTCACAAAACGCAGGCCGGTGACCTGCTCATCCGTGGCCGGATTCCCGGCGTCTTCATACGGCATTTCTAAGTCGGTGCTGCCGATGTCCATACTTCCATTACTCAGGTGCTGTTCGGCGTCATTGCCGCCGTCGGCAATCCTGAGGTCGATTTCCTCAGCCGAAACCCGGGCGGCACCGAACAGACCTGCCACGAGGATAAAAGAGACCAAAACAAGCAATTTCTTACACATAGCAATCCTCCGTTCAAAAAAGATTCAATATACAATCAACCGACAACAATTCTAACTTTCAATTTGATTGTGTCTGTTACTCCTTACCAGACAAAATAGCTACTGGTGATCTGGCGACACCTCCTTTCTTCACAAACGAGCGTCCGGCTCAAAGCACAAATAATAACAGCCCGCACAGCGATAATAAGGCAAATCGGCTGTGCGCCGCTATCAGAGTCTCTTGGAAGACCCACAAGAGACCACAGAAACCGCCCGTCTTAGAAAGCAAAGACTCCTCACGTCCGCCGCAAGCGAAACACAGGCTCACGGATTTCTCATATATACCAGATTGCCCAATTTGTCGTCAAGTAAAATCGGCGTAAAAATGGGCACAAATTAGATATTTTTCCTGAATTGCCCAATAAGCGGGTTCAAACCACTCATCCAGACACCTCTAAAAGCCGATTAGTTGACAAGAAATATAGGACTTTTCGAAGAATTCATCTTAGCCCAGCCCTTAGAAGCCGCAGGCGACAGGAGGCCAAAAGGCAGGAAATCACCATGTATATCAAAGGCGAAGGCGTGCGCAGACGGCCTAATCGACGGGTAGCCACGAGAAAATCCGATTTACACCAACCGTGATATGTCTTAGACTAAGGCCGTGCACGGCGAATCAGCCCAGGAAAGCAATATTCTGCCGATAGAACAGCCGTGTCCGTTTTGGAACAATGATTCGGGGTCAAGAAAATGAAAACATTCCTGTTCGCCTGTTTTGTGGGAATTACGGGCCTCGCGGTCGGATTAGCAGTATTCGGCCAAATCGACGGTCAAAAGATACCCTTCGAGCGAACAACTCTGGACAAGATAGACTCGTTTGAGAAAGCATGGACTATCGCCAGGACACAGCCTGCCGCCGTATATGCGTGCGGGGGCGGCGGCTTCCTGGTCGGCTTCTTGACCGGCATTGGGCTCTGGCTGGCTCGCCGCGGCGGCAAGACGCGGGTCTCTGACACATCCGCCGGGGGGTCAAGGTCCGAAGTCGTGCCTGCCAGAGCGGCGAAGAAGGCCGCCGAAACCGCCCTTGGGAAATTGGAGGAGGACCGCCCTCGTATCTGCCGGGTGCTCGGCTTTCTGACACTGGGAATCTACAAGTTCTACGCCGTACCGCAAGGCAAGGCCCTCGTTGTAATGGCGATGGGAAAGTATCGAAAGGCCTGCGATCCCGGCCTGGGCGCCATATTGAGCCTTTGGGGCTTGTACCAGCATCCCTATAAGGACATGCCTCTAATCGAGTGCAAAGAGTATGCGGTTCCTTACGAGAATGAGACCGTCGTTACGAGCGACGGCGTCAAATGCAGCCTTGACGTGATGATCTGCCACAGAATCGTCGATCCGGGCAAAGCGCTCTTCGAGGTGGACAATTGCCAGCAGGCGATTGAAAACATGGTTCGGGCCGTACTGAGAAGCGAGTACGCCAAACAGCCGGCCCAGAGCCTTCTGACCTCCCGCGAACAAATGGCCCGCACTCTGCGAGAGACTCTTGAAAGAGGCGTAGCTCCCTGGGGTGTCAAGGTCAGAATGGTCGAAATCACGAATCTTGACATTTCCACGGCACAAACAAACCCGAGGCTCGAACGTATCCCCTGCACATAGATCAATCCGAATACCGTCTTTGAAACGCTGATTCTTCAGAGACAAGACTCATAGACAAGGTAGATTTCGGGGCCTCCGGAGGAACAATTCCAGGATTTTTCTTGACTGATAAAAAGTGTATCTGGTATAAATTACATTAGCAGCATCGGCGAATTCTGGTTTTCGAGCAGGAGAACTATCAGGGTCTCGTTCGAACACTGATTTTTCGGCCGCTGCTTCACTCGCGGCCTGTGAAGAAAGGAGGTGGTGTCAACTCTCGAAGAGCTTCTCGTAGCACAGATATGGACATAGAGGCAATTACCCGTATTGATTATCCGTAATCCCAAGTTTTTTGAAGGAGGATTATCATGTGCAGAAAACTTACTTATCTGGTTTCTTTTGTTTCGGTGTTAATCGTGGCGGCAACAGCGGCAGGCCAATCAGGCACAGGTCTGCGAGCCGAATACTATCTCTGGGCTGGCGCCTCGCCTCCCGCCCGAGACGTTGCCTTCCGCGAGCTGTTTGCGACGCGGATAGAGCCGGAAGTCAACTGCTACTGGAATCCAGGAGTATACCCCCCCCCATCGCCCCAAATCCCCCCACCCCCAGGGCTAAGGAGTGATTATTTCGCCATCCGATGGTCGGGCGAAATCGAGGCCCTCACGACTGAGGCTTACACCTTCATCACCGCAAGCGATGACGGCGCACGCCTGTGGGTGAATGGCGTGCTGCTCGTCGATAGCTGGGTCGACCAGGACCGTGCGGAGAACACCAGCCCAAATCCGATGAATCTCGTTAAAGGCCAGAAGTATCCGATCGTCATGGAAGGTTACGAGAACGGCGGAGAGGCCGAATGGCAGCTCTTCTGGCAGACTGCCACAATAGCAAGGCAGATCGTGCCACAGAAGGCGCTGTACCCGGCGATCAAAACGCAGGACTACCCGGCTAAAAATCCAATTCCAGCCGATGGCGAGGTGCTCAAGGACACGTGGGCGACCCTGCAATGGACGCCCGGACCGAAGGCTGTTTCGCACAATGTGTATTTCGGCACCAATCGCGACGACGTGGATGCCGGAACCGGCGAGGCATCCCGAGGCAACCAGCTCACGCCGAATTACGTCGTGGGTTTCCCCGGCTTTCCATATCCGGATGGGCTGATTCCGGGGACGACATACTATTGGCGAATCGATGAGGTCAACACCGCGGCCCCGAACAGTCCGTGGAGGGGTCCCCTCTGGAGCTTTTCGGTTGCCCCTCTGACGGCCTTTGGTCCTGATCCGGCCGACGGCGCCGAGGCCGTAAAACTGGACGCCAAGCTCACGTGGAAACCGGGATTCGGCGCGAAATTGCACTACGTGTACTTCGGCGATAACTTCGAGACGGTCACTAACGCCGCCGGAGGCCCCCCTACCGGACTGGCTACCTATAGTCCCACCGGCCTCAAAGCGGCGAAGGTTTACTACTGGCGAGTCGATGAGTTCACCGGCCCGGCCACACAAAAAGGCCAAGTGTGGAGCTTTACGACTCTTGGCGCAGTTGGAAGCCCGAAGCCCGCTTTCGGCGAGACAAACGTAAGCCACACTCGGAAGCTAAGTTGGCTGCCCGGCGACGACGCGGCCTCGCACCAGGTGTACTTCGGCACCGATAAAGCCGCCGTGCGCAATGCCGGCGCCGCTTCGCCTGAGTATAAAGGCGCCAAGCAGCTTGGCGACGAGAAGTACGACCCCGGATTGCTCGAGTGGAACACCACCTACTATTGGCGGATTGATGAGGTCAACAGCCCCAATCCAAACAGTCCGTGGAAAGGCAACGTCTGGCCCTTCACGACGGCTAATTTCTTCGTCGTGGACGACTTTGAGTCCTACAATGACATCGACCCGCCCAATCCCGCAAGCAACAGGATATTCGATGTGTGGATAGACGGCTATGCGAACCCGGCGACAAACGGGGCGCTCGTCGGCAATAACCTTCCCCCCTATGCTGAGCCGACGATCGTCCATAGCGGCTTCCAGTCCATGCCGTTCAACTACAACGTTGACCAGAAGTACGCCGAGGCGACCATGACGCTGACGTACCCGCGCAACTGGACGGAAAAAGGCGTCACCACGCTGACCATCTGGTTCCGGGGCGATTTCATCAACGTTGCAGCGCCGATGTATGTGGCTGTTAACGGCACTGCGGTGGTCAACAGCGACGCCAGTGCGACGCGCAGAGACGTCTGGACGCAATGGGACATCCCCCTGAAGACTTTTACAGACAAGGGTGTGAACCTGACCAACGTTAATACGATCGCTCTGGGTTTTGGCGACAAGGCCAGTCCAAAAGCCGGCGGATCGGGCGTCGTGTACTTTGATGACATTCGGCTGCGTTAGCGGTAGAACCGCGGCAGAATGAACGCGGACGTCAGCAAAAATGACGCCGTGATAAGCACCAAATCGGGGCCTGCGCCGATTGCTTCGGCGCGGGCTCCGTTTGTTTAGGAACTGTGGCAAACGGACTTGCCCGTTTCACCTCCGAGTGAGAGTCTGCGAAGGGCATTAAAAATCTGGGATCAAATATGAGGCCGGATGCAGAATATCTGTTGCCATCAAAGAGAAACTCGTGTATTATTGACGGTATTATTTTAGTATTCGCGGATAAGAACCATGTGTACTCTGGTTTTTTCGAACACGCTCTGGCACAGGCCGGTCCGGCCTGCTCCCGCGTCTCCCTACGCGAGACGGGGCGGCGGGCAATTCCTTCCGTCATCCCCGAGGGATGCTGGAACAATGAAGGCCTGACGGAAGGTTCGGAGGTAGAAGAATTATGATAGTGCGTGAGCTGGCGGGCAAATTCTTACGGCTCATGTCATGGCTCTGTTTCGAGCACGAATGGGCACGATGGGAGCTGATGATAGTAGCCGCAGCGGTTTTGTTCCTGCTGTTACTGATTCTGAGACTGCTGCGGAAAGAAACACTCACGCGGGCGGATGCGGATGTGGTGACGGAACGCTCCCCCATCATCGGCCTGCGATTAGCCGACCACAAGCCCAGCCGGCGGGAAATCCGAGGCATGGAAAGAAGCCGATTAGCTTCTGCTGCGCAACAACGCAGCAGCCAAAAAGAACTGAGAGAAGCAAGCGGACAGATGGACACGTTGAAAGAACAAGTCCGGCAGCTTCAGCGAGAGCTCACCGAGCACAGTCGGACGGAGGCGCACCTCAAGCGGCAGATTGCCGAGCTAACCGCCGCCGACGGACGACTCCAACCGCAGACCGTCAAATCCGGCCAAACCGACCCGCCTCTTGAGCAACAGCTCGCTGAGCTGACGGCCACAAACAGACAGCTCCGCGACGACCTGGCCATGCACCGGCAAACGGAAGTCCGTCTCGAGCAGCAAATCGACAAGTTAATGGCGGCCAACGCACGGCTCCGTCAGCAAGCCTCTGAACAGAAGCCGTCAGAGAACATACCGGTACAAAGCGTCGAACAGAAACCGAAACCCAAAAGGCCGAGCGGCCCTCTCGACCCTGACGAGCTCAGTCAGTTGGCCGAACTGGGCAAACGTTTGGCGCCCCGCCGAACAAGTTGACGAGACTGCACCTTCATGCCAAAATAGTACAATATCGAGAAATATCGGCCGCGATAAACATCGTGGCACTTCCGGCCGCGACCGGAAGTGAGTCAAGCCCGGATTATTTTCGTGTATCTTTTGAGAGTCATTTATGTATTCAGACTTTATTCGTAACGTTGCGATCATTGCCCACGTTGACCACGGCAAGACGACGCTGGTGGACCAGCTCCTGTACCAGTCGGGGATGTTTCGACAGGAGGATCTGGATAAGCTGGCCGGTGACGAGCACGGGTTGATTATGGATTCGAATCCGCTGGAACGGGAGCGCGGCATCACCATCCTGAGCAAAAACTGCGCGATTTACTACACGGACCCCCAGGGCGATGAATACAGGATCAACATGATCGATACGCCGGGACATGCGGATTTCGGCGGCGAGGTCGAACGCGTCTTGAAAATGGCGGACGGCGTGCTGCTTCTGGTGGACGCCTTTGACGGGCCTATGCCGCAGACGCGATTTGTGCTCAGTAAAGCGCTGATGCACAAGCTGCGACCCATTGTCGTGGTCAACAAAGTGGACCGGCCGAACAGCAGACCGGATGACGTGGTCAATGAAGTGTTCGATTTACTGGTTCAGCTCCGCGCCGAATCGGAGGCCCTTGATTTTCCGCTGATCTATGCCTCGGCGAAAGAAGGGTGGGCCACAACGGACCTTGAGAATAAAACTGACAATATGCAGGCAATCTTCGATGCCATCATCAACCACGTTCCGGCCCCCCGGGTCCGCCTGGAGGCTCCGCTACAGATGCTGGTCACAAACCAGGAACACTCGGATTATGTAGGTCGGATTGCTGTAGGCAAAGTTTTCGCCGGACAGATATCGGAAGGTCAGAGAGTAACCGTCATTGATAAAGAAGGTCTGCCTACGCAGCAGAAGGTCGCGCAAATTCATCAGTTTTACGGCCTTGGACGGAGGCGCGTTTCAGTCGTTCAGGCGGGTGATATATGTGCCATATCGGGACTTGATCCCGTGGAGATTGGCGACACGATTGCCTGTGCGGACAACCCTTCAAGGCTGGCGGTCATCTCTATTGATGAGCCCACGATGACCATGACGTTCAGGGTGAACGATGGACCTTTTGCAGGCAAAGACGGCAGGTATCTGACCAGCCGGCACATCGCAGAACGGCTCGAAAAGGAGCTTCGGCAGAACGTGGCCCTGAGAGTCGAACCCGGGCGGACGCCCGAAGAATTCCACGTTTCCGGCAGAGGGCTGATGCACCTGGGGATATTGCTGGAGAACATGCGCCGGGAGGGTTACGAGGTTTGTGTGGGCAAGCCCAGGGTCATTATCAGAATCATCGAGGGCGAGCGCCATGAGCCGATAGAATTACTGACCGTGGATTGCCCGTCCGATTGTCAGAATTCTGTGATGAGTCTTCTGGGCGACCGGCGAAGCGAAATCCTCCGAATAGACAGCAAGAGTGGAACCACGGACTTTATTCACATGGAATTTTCGATACCCTCCCGCGGATTATTCGGTCTTCACGCCAAGGTGATGAATGCCACGCAGGGCAGAGCGATTATGCACCATACATTCGAAAGATATGAGCCCATGCGGGGGACAATCCCCCAGCGAAAAGCCGGTGTGATGATTGCGACCATGTCGGGACAAGTCACGGCGTATGCGCTGGATGCTTTGTACGACCGCGGCGTGTTCTTCGTCGAGCCGGGGGAGAAAGTTTACGAAGGCCAGGTCGTCGGTGAGCACTGCAAGGACAATGATATTCCCGTCAACGTCGTCAAGTGCAAGCAGCTCACCAACATCCGCGCCGCGGGCAAGGATGACGCCGCCCGAGTCCGAACGGCAAGGAAGATGAGCCTCGAAGTAGCCCTTGAGTACATTCAGGAGGATGAGCTTGTCGAGATTTGCCCTGCTTCCATCCGAATCCGCAAGCGGCTGCTCAAGGAAGTCGACAGGCGGCGCGAAGTCCGCAAAACCGCCCGGTAGTGCGGTCGATGGGCCCGTTTTCCCCTGGGAGATTCGGAGATGGAATCACTCCCGGGGCTTCTCGCCCATCAGTTCCGCGACCTTGGGCTCAATCGCCTCGGCCCATATCTGATAGCCCACCTCGTTGGGATGCAGATAATCGGGCATGATCTTCATGGTGAGGAAGCCGTCTTTGGTCAGGAACTTGTCGTTGATATCCAGGTAGTGAATCATCTTGCCGTCGGCGATCTTCGAGGCCAGCAGCGATGCCTTCTCGTTCTTGGCGCGCTGATCGGATGGCTCGGGTCCGCGGGGGAAAATAGCCAGGATCAGTATCTTTGTCCTGGGGCATTTCGTTCGAATCTTATTACAGATGGCGATAATCCCATCGCCGATTTCCGTGGCGGTGTTGTCTTCACCGTTGGAGTTGTTGGTCCCGATCATGAGCACCGCCAGCTTGGGCGAAATCCCTTCGAGGTGGCCGTGGTCCAGCCGCCACAATACGTGCTGCGTCCTGTCGCCGCTGAAGCCCATATTGACGGCGTTCCGCGTCTCATAGTACTTATCCCAGTACTTCTTTCCGCCGCTTTCCCAGCCGTTCGTGATTGAATCGCCGATAAAAAGCAAATCCACGTTGCCCTGCCTGACCCGTTCGTTGACGGCGTCGTTTCGGAGCGTCCACCAGCTATGCCGATGCTCCGGCGTAACCGCGGAGCCCTGCTTTTCCTGGGCAAACAGAAGCGAACCGGACAGATTCAAGACAATAAGTGCTGCTATTAGCATTTTGCTCTTCATTGTTCGTTCTCCTAAATTAAGATTCCACGCTCATTTTTCGCTCAGCCACGCCGCCAAGCTTGTCCGCCGAGTGCAGGGCGGGCCTCACGGCCGATAGAATATCAGCTCTCATGGAAAATTCAAGAGGGCTAAACGCAGCCGGTAGGACTTCAAGTGCAACCTTCAGGTTCAACCATCTGAGCCACCCGAAGTATCCCCGCCAAGTACAGGTTTTCTGAATGGCCTTTTAGAAAGAGGGTGCCCCATGGGCATGGCTGATGAAAGCGGAAAACCGCCCAGTCCTCATTTTTGTAGTCTAATTTTTTCGGCTGGGAGCGTTCGGATGTGTTATTCTCGTTTCGAACTCGATAGGAAGCGATAGAATCGAGGATTACGCGGGACTTCACAAGAAGGATCCTGTCACGGCATTCATGTTAAGCGTCTTCCTGCTGTCCCTCGTGGGTGTTCCGCCGTTGGCGGGATTCTGGAGAAAGTTTCTGGTATTTACCGCCGCTATCCAATCAAAGCTCGTCCTCCTTGCGATAGCGGGAGTCGTCAACAGCATCGTAGCGGCATACTATTATATGCGTGTCATCAAATTCATGTATCTTGAGGAGCCAAGAGTGAAGGACGCCGGACCAAGATCAGTGCCTCTTCAGATTGCTTTGGCTGTTGTGATGGCAGGTATGCTTATAGCGGGCCTTTATCTCACGCCTCTTTTGAATTGGGTGAAGGTTTCGCAGTTCTTTTTGGCCCAGCAATGAGTGCGGCTCCAATTTTGGCGAACTGAGGCGAATAGACACAAAGCGGCAGAAAGAACGGAATCCCTGTTTTTGACCGCGCCCGGCAGGGCTCGAACCTGCAACCCACGGATTCGAAGTCCGTTACTCTATCCAATTGAGCTACGGGCGCAAGAACCTCTTCGGCTGCCGCAGTATAGGGATTCCCTGCAACCCTTGTCAAACCCTTTTTGCTCATAGGCTAATCTCTTGTAGCGTCTATTCACCGGTCGCAGTACAATGCTGCCGTAGATGAACTGAAATTTGTCCGGAGGTGAACTATGAATGGCAACCGCTATAACTCGATATCTCTGCTGTGCACAATAGCCCTGACACTGTGCCTTTTTCAGGCCGGCGCCGCGATTGCAGAGTTTCGCGCTGCCATTGCGGTCCGCGATGTAACCCCTGACCCACTGCTGCCGGTGTCGGGCGGCGTGGGGCCGACTCACCCAGTTGATCGCAAGATCGGCAAGCTGACCGTGCGGGCTTTGACGCTCGAAAATGACGGGACGCGCGTCACGATATGCAGCACCGATTTCCTCGGATTCCCCGCCGTTCTCTGCGACAAGGTACGTGCACAGGTGAGGGACGTCCCGCCGGAGAATATTCTCATCGGCGCCACGCACAATCACAGCGGGCCAGACTGCTACGGGTTCCCCGACCAGACCGGCAAGACCACAGCCGACCTCAAGTACCTCGACAGTGTATGCGATAAACTGGCCGAGGCGATCAATCAGACTGTAACCCAGCTCAAACCGTCGCTCGTCAAAATCGCCACCGGAAAAGCCCAGGGAAAAATTGCCTACAATTATTACGCCGAGAAATTGTACGATCCGCGCTGCGATGTCATCCAGCTCCTTGATACGCAGCGCAAACCTTTCGCGACGCTTGTCAATTATGCCTGCCACCCCGAGGTCATCGGGCCGGACCAGGGGATTCTCTGCCCCGATTTCGTAGGCCCGCTGTACGACCGCATCCAGGAACGAAGCGGCGGCATCGGCATCTTCATGAACGGCGCGCTGGGCGGCATGGTGACAGCCGACTGCCGCGGCCCCGACGGCAAAGACGTCCAGACCTGGGACCAGTGCGTCCGCATCGGCTCTCTCCTGGCTGACGAGGCGCTTCGAATCGCGGCTGATGCACCACTCCAGGAGAATCCCGGACTGTTCTGCGGGCAATCAACCGTCAAGTTCCCCGTGGAAAGCGATACGTTGCGCGCCGTTGTTAAGCTTTCGCCGTTGGGCTTCGCGCTCGACGAAAAGGGATGTGTAAGCACCCGCGTAAACGTCGTGAATGTGGGCAGCGCCCAGATGCTCACCATCCCCGGCGAGGCCCTGCCCAACGTAGGCTATTATCTGAAGCGCAAAATGCACGGCGAGCACAATCTGCTCTTCGGACTGACCAACGATGCCTTTGGCTACATGATGACGAAGGTCGATTGGAAAAGCTTCGAGCGCTACGAATACATTAGCCGGACCTGCCTGGGCGAAATGACCGCTGATATCTTCATCGAAGAGGCCCTCAAGCTCGTCGATGCCTGCCCCCGCCCCGAAACCATAGCCGCTCGCTGACAAGAACGGCACAAATCCAACACAGATCCACAAATCAGACCCAACAAAGGCAGCGTAACAGTGTGTTACTTTTTCACTGCCGGGCGCCTTACATTAGTAGATGGACAAATGCGTCGATGAGCAGATGAGCTAAGACGTACACACGGATATGGTCTTGTGTAGAAGGGAGCAGTGGATTATGAACGGTCAGAAGTATCTTTGGGGTCTCACGTGCCTTTTAGCGGCTGTTTTTGTGTCCGGCTGCATCGTGATCTCCGGCGATTCCGTTCCCGTCGAGGTCGCAGAGGTCGAAATCGACTGCGCGCCCCCGCCGCCGCCGGTTGTGATTATGACACGTCCGGCCCCGCCGAGCGGCCTGCATATCTGGATTGATGGATATTACGTCGTGCGTTCAGGCGCGTGGGTATGGACTGAAGGACACTGGGCAAGGCCGCCGCACCACGGCGCCGTCTGGACGCCCGGCCATATACGCCAGAGGCAGCACGTTTATCTGTGGCGGCCGGGCCACTGGCGATGAGACGCCACAGACACGCTCGCTGAAAAATTTGGGTTACAGTCTCCCCCTCCTATTCCTTCGAGGCAGGCCCCGGCTTGCCTCAACTATTCGTCTCGCCCTGAAGCATCCCGAAGCTCTTTGAGAAATTCGGGCCGAACACGGAAACCCAGACTCTCTGCCTTGTGTACATCCTCCCACGCCTTGTAATATTCGCCCTTGTTGCGGTAAGCAACGGCACGACTGCAGTAGGATTGGGCAAGGTCTGGATTCAATGCAATAGCGCTATTGCAATCCATAATGGCCTGGTCAAACTCGCGTTTCCCAAGATAGGCCAGACCCCGATTGTGGTAAGGCTTATCGTACTGCGGATCAATCGCAATCGCGTTATTGCAGTCTGCGATGGCTCGATCATATTCACCCCGTCCGATGTACGCCATCGCCCGATTATTGTAAGCGCCCGCATCGTTCGGCTCTATCCCAAGAACCATAGTATAGTCAGATATGGCCAGATCATACTGGCCGTTGTCATAATAGGCCCGACCACGATTGTAATAAGCATCCGCATAAGACAGGTCCAATTCAATTGCCCTCGTGTAGTCTATGATGGCTTGGCCATACTCACCCTTAGCACCATAGGCCATTCCACGATTAAAGTAAGCGCAAGAACTGTCAGGATCTAACTTAATGGCCTCCGTAAAATCGGAAATGGCCAAGTCATACTTCTCCATGTCTAAAGACGCAATCCCACGATCATTGTACACTTCAGCGAACTTTGGATTGATCTGAATAGCTCTGGTGTAATCTGAGATGGCCTGGTCGTATTGTCCCTTTTGCGAATATGCGCCCCCGCGGCTATAGTATAATTCCGCTGAATTCGCATTGATCTCAATGGCCTTGTCAAAATCCAGAATCCCCAAATCATGATCCCCTTTGATGATGCTGTAGGTATTTCCGCGCTGGAAGTAAGCTTCAACCAGTCTCGGATTCAGGTCTATAGCCTTCGTGAATTCTGATATCGCCTGGTCATATTGGTCTTGGCTCAAATAGTCCATGGCACGATTGTAATGGCGGTTGGAAGCATTCTGGCAGCCAGTTAGAAGGGGGAAAAACGCCAATGTCAACGCGAATAATGCGTTCTTAAATCTATTCTTGTTCAGCACATGTTTCATTACAGACCTCGCTTTTCTGTATTACCAGATCTCCCAGCTCTTTTTTCCACCTAAATGAAAAATCCGCCTGAATCCCCCATTACAAATGCCAGGGGCTGCGTATGGCCCGCGAAAGCATGCGGTTGGCCGGCTCATCGTTGATGAAACGTTCCTGTTCGGGGTCCCAGCTCAGTTTGCGTTTGAGCGTCATGGCGATATTCCCAAGGTGGCAGATGCTCGTTGAGCGGTGGCCGATTTCAGCCGGGGCCGCCGTTTCCCGATGCGTCTTGATGCAATCGATGAAGTTGCGATGATGCTCCTCGCTCTGGTAAAGATGGATTTCATTCGGCCCGATCACAGAGGTCTTCAGGGACTCCGGATAGTACGTGGGCTTTTCGTTTTGAATTTCAATCCAACCGTCGGTCCCCTCAAGACGCAGCGGCTCGCTATCCTGAGTTCTGCAAATCAGCTCCAGGCCGTTCGCGTACCGGGCGCGGAAATTCACCTTCGTCGCCGTCGTGAACAGGCCATCGGAAGGAAACTCGCCGCCCAAATCTTCCACTTCGACCGGTCCCGTATCGTCCGTGCCGTTGGCCCATTGGACGATGTCGATCGCGTGCGCCCCCAGGTTGGTCGTCTGCCCGCCGGAATAATCCAGGCCGAACCGGAACGTATAAAGGCAGCGGTCCTTGTGATAGGGCGCCCACGGCGCCGGGCCAAGCCACATGTCGTAGTCCAGCCACTCGGGTACAGGCATCGGCTGCCAGTCCTTAGGCGGGGCTTCTTTGTTGTTTGCCCCGATGCCTGCAACGGCCCTCTTGAGCCGGCCGATTCGAGCGTTGCGGATCAATTCACAGATAAAGCGATATTGGCCATCGGAGCGGCGATGGGTCCCCGTCTGGAAGACGACGCCGTGACGACGAGCCGCTTCAACCATCGCCCGGCCTTCGGCAATCGTCAGGCTCAACGGCTTTTCACAGTAAATGTGCTTGCCGGCTGCGGCGGCGGTGATGACCGGGATGGCATGCCAATGATCGGGCGTCGTTACGCATACCGCATCGACGTCGTCCCTCGCCAGCAGCTCGCGAAAATCGACGTACGCATCGCAGCCTTTGTACTGAGCGGCCCCGGCCTTGCCCGTATAGTGCTCATCGACGATTTTACGGGCGGATTCCCGTCCGAACCAGGCCCCCTGCCAGCCTTTCTTATACCAGTGGCCGTATTCGTCGCTGGCCTTGACGACGTCGCAGACGGCGACAACCTGCACATCGGGCAGACTCAGGAACGCCCTCATGTTGTTCGTCCCCATGCCGCCGACGCCGATGGAGCCTAAGGTAATCCGGCTGCTTGGGGCGACATTGCCGGCCTTGCCCAAAACCGACGAAGGAACGACACAGGGAAAACCCGCTATCCCAATAGCGGCGGTAATACTCCCTCTCAAAAAGCCGCGGCGGTCAGTCTGCACGTCCTTCATGGCAAAATCTCCCAAACATGATCTGATGTAAAATTTCAAATGCTTTCGGTCCACAGGGCCTCATTCTACCGTTCACAAGCCCGGCGGGCAAAGTGCAAAATCGCCCACCTTCACAGGCGAGGCCAAAAAGGCGTAGCGTCCGCCCCCGGAGCAGGGTATTATCTCGGCCAGAATCCCGGCCTGCGCCGCTGGTTTGACATTCATAATAGTGAAAGGACAATTTACATGAATCGAATTCTTTTGACTGTTGCAGCAGCAATTCTTCTTCCAGCCTCCGGCGTCTGTGCCGAGGCCAACTGGCCGCAATTTCGCGGCTCCTCATCCGGCGTCCTTGAAGAGGGCATCCTGCCTTCGGCCTGGAGTGTCACTGAGAACGTTGCCTGGGTGGTTGACATCCCCGGCCGGGGCTGGTCATCCCCCATCGTCTGGGGCGAGCGGATATTCGTCACCTCAGCCGTAAGCGAAGGGGACGCCGAAATGCCCAAGAAGGGGCTCTACCTCGGCGGCAACCGCGAGAAGCCTTCCGAAAAGACCCATCGCTGGATGGTTTATTGCATCGACTGGGCCGGCGGCAAGATTCTCTGGGAGCAGGTCGCCCACAAGGGTGTGCCCCGCCATCCTTTGCACATCAAGAACACGTATGCCTCCGAGACGCCCGTCACCGATGGGCAGCGGATTTACGCCTATTTCGGAAACGTGGGCCTGTTCTGCTACGACCTGGACGGCAAGCCGTTGTGGTCTAAGGAATTCGCAAGCCTCAAAACCAGCAACAACTGGGGCACCGCCGCGTCACCGGTGCTCTACGAAGATAGGCTCTTTATACAGAACGACAATGACGACCAGTCCTTCATCGTCGCGCTGGATAAGAAAACAGGCGAGCAGATTTGGCGAGTTGAGCGCGACGAAAAAAGCAACTGGTCGACGCCGTACATCTGGAAGAACCAGCAGCGGACCGAGCTGGTCACCGCCGGGAGGGGCAAGATCAGGTCGTACAATCTGGATGGCCAACTGCTTTGGGAGCTGGGCGGCATGTCGTCCATCGTAATACCTACTCCGCTGGCAGAGCATGGCCTGCTCTATGTCACTTCCGGCTACGTCGGCGACAAGAAGCGCCCCTTGTTTGCGATCCGGTCCGGCGCCCAGGGGGACATCACCCTCAGCGACGACCAAACCAGCAATCAATACGTCGCATGGTGCCAGAAGCAAGGGGGACCGTATAATCCTTCGCCGATCGTCTATGGCGACTACCTGTACGTTCTTTACGACAGGGGCTTTTTGAGCTGCTTCGATGCGCGGACGGGCAAGGAAGTTTACAGCCAGCAGCGAATCGTCGCAGGAGCGACAGCCTTCACCGCTTCACCCTGGGCCAACGACGGCAAGCTATTCTGCCTGAGCGAAGACGGCGATACGTTCGTCATCCAGGCCGGCCCCGAATTCAAGGTGTTCGGCAGGAACACGCTCGACGAAATGTGCATGGCCACCCCCGCCGCCGTTCGAGGCAGCTTGATTATCCGCACGCTCACGAAACTGTATCGCATCGGCAAGTGAGTGCCTCTCGGCGTCTTTCCGGCCGCCGCAAGCACGAGACGTCACTGGCTATCGAGTGCTTTGAGAATGCCTTTTGCAACTTGTTCGGCCAGCAGTTCCGAGCCAGCTTCGGTGAAATGGACATTCTGCGGCCTCTGAATCTCGCCAAGACGCGGCATCGCGAACGAATACAAATCGTTGATGATAACGCCGTGCTTTTTCATGACCCTTTCAGCCGCAATATTGTACTTTTTCGCGTCGCCTTTGACGCGGATTCCCGTCCCGTCCGGCACGGGCGTCGTCGTAGCGAAGATCAGTTTTGCACCGGTCTTCTTGAGTCGCCTCACTATCTCATCAAGGTTTCGCTCGTACTGATCGACTGGAATTTGTTGCCGGCCCTTATCGACGGAGGCATTCCCGCCCTGCTCATCGACGTACTTCAGGTCGTGCAGTCCGTGGTTGAAGTGGATGACGTCCCAGTGAGTGTCCCCCAGCCACTCGTCCAGTTTCGCCAGGCCGTTGGCCGTGTGTGCGGCGTTGCCCGGGTTGTGCCGGACCAACGCTTTGCCTTCGAGCAGCTTCTGGAGCGGCCTGAAATAGCCGATGGAGATGGAGTCCCCGATGATCAGCACGTAAGGCGTCTCGCGAGAGCTCTGAGTGGAAATCGGCCGGCCTGAATCGCGCCCCGTGCAACTGAGCGTCGCCAGACAAACGAGGGTAAGAACGGCGAGGATTTTCAATAGAGTTTTGTTCATGGTGGTCGGTGCTCCTTAGCGGGTGAATGAGCGGAATTCCTCGGTGATCTGTTTGGTGTATTTGCCGGGCTTGCCATCGCCGATGGAAGTGCCATCGAATTTGACTACGGGGACAATGTCTTTCGTCGTGACGGCCAGAAATAGCTCATCGGCGCCGGCGGCCTGCGCAGGCGTAAACGATTCTTCGAGGACCTCCAGCCCGATGTTCCGGCTTGCTTTGATGGCGAATTCGCGCGTGATGGAGGGCAGGATATTGGCCGTCAGAGGCGCCGTCTGAAGAGTCTGTCCCCGGACGGCAAAGAACGCCGAGCCGGACCCCTCGGTGACTAAGCCGGCCTGATCGACCAAAATCGCCTCGCTGCAGCCCTTTCGGGCGGCGTCATTGCTGGCCAGGACGTTCGCCAGCAGGTTGAGCGACTTTATGTCGCACCTTTTCCATCGCCAGTCCGGAAAGGTCGATACGGCGATGCCTTTTGCCTTTTCTTTGGTGCTGTCGCCCACTTCCGAGACCGTCAGGAAGAAATTCGGCTTGAGGTCGGGGCTCCAGACGCGGTCCCTGGGCCCCGAGCCGTGGGTAACCTGAAAATATATCTTGGCGTTGGCAATACCAGCCGCCTCGAAGGCCCTCAGTATCCGGGCACGAATGACCTCGATGTCCACGCCGGATATCTCAATCGCAGCCAGGCTCCGGGCGAACCTTCGCAGGTGCTCTTCCAGCGCAAAAAGCCTGCCGTCGTAGCTTCGCATTACTTCATAGACCCCATCCCCAAAGTACATCCCCCTGTCGGAATAGACCGGATCAAGCTCGCCGGCCGGCACGATTTTGTCCTGTATCATCGCTATTTGCATTATAGGGGTATCCTATTCGTTCAAGTAAGCCCTATATGTGGGCCTATTTGGGTTTTGATCCTCGTAAGTGCCTGACCATTGTGCTGTACGGAACCGGATCAATGTTCGCCGCCTGCTGTACCAGA
>Ga0315295_10000534_pt1 | contig 33029 bp, 47 predicted proteins | sample YL17G14_0_MG_FD_204453 | JGI IMG/M metagenome (GOLD analysis project Ga0315295, IMG submission 204453) | Sediment microbial communities from Yellowstone Lake, YNP, Wyoming, USA - YL17G14_0 | ecosystem: Environmental > Aquatic > Freshwater > Lake > Sediment | place: USA: Wyoming | collected... | reverse complement strand
TAAATTACTTTGCCTCCTAGCCCTGCTCCCCAATTAGCTGATACCCCGTTGCCGGAGAGCCTTTGTCCGCGAATATCCAAACCATTTCCCGCCCCATCATCCGCCCACAAATAAAATGCTCCCCCCGCCCCGTCCCCGATCAAATAAATATAATCCTTTTGCGCGCCCTTAGTGATCTGATTCCCATTGGCGACCCAGCCGGTTTTAAGATTTCCATCGGCATCTATTCTTGAGGAATAAATTTGATAATTTAAATCATCCCTTTTGTCCCGCCAGGCGATCACCGCGCCTCCCGAACCATCGGAGACGATCTGCGGCTGATTTTGATTTAATGAGGCATTACAAATAACCTTTCCCCCTGCGCCCCAGAGCGGATTCCCGGCGCTGTCTATTTTTTGGGCGTAAATATCATTATTGTCCATGGACCCGGCAGCATAGGCAACTATAAAATTGCCCGAGCCGTCGCTTACCATCTTCGCAGTACTGGACCAGACTACCCCTGGGCAGTTGACCCCATTGGTTGTCCAGATTGGGCCACCAGTCGCAGCCAAAACTGACGAGGCCATAGCAATGAAACACGCAAATACCAAGGCTTTCCTGAACATTTAAAACACCCCTTTGCTATAATTTTACCACAGTCGCGGCCGAAATTCCTTCTATCTTGGTCAATTCGGAAAGCAGTTTATCGGGAACATCGCTGTCCACATTTAGCACCATCACCGCCGCCTCCCCTACTTTGATGCGCCCCACGTCCATGCTGGCGATATTGATATTGTTCTTGCCCAGGAAAGTCCCTACTTTGCCGATCATCCCCGGCTTATCAATGTTATTGATAATTAACATGTAGCCCTGCGGCACCGCATCCACCCGATAACCATCAATAGAGACCAGCCGATCCCCCAACTTCTCAAATACTGTTCCGCCTACCTCGCGCTCACCCTTTTCGGTCTTAATCCTGACCGAGATCAAGGAGGCGAAATCTTTGGCTTCTTTGCTTTTGCTTTCGACAACTTCGATCCCGCGCTCTTTGGCCAGGTGCGGTGCGTTGACGAAATTCACTTTGACATCCATGATGGGCTCCAGCAAACCCTTTAAGGCAATGGTGGTCAAGGGAGAAACATTCAACTCCGCGATCTCTCCGGAATATTCAACCGTTACTTTTTGTATGGCACCCTTAATGATCTGCGCGGCGAACTTGCCCAATTTTTCGGCAACCCCCATATAAGAACGAACGGGGGCTAAAAGTTCGGGCTTCATGGAGGGGATATTGACCGCGGAGCGCGCCGCGCCACCCTTAAGCACTTCCAGGATCTGCCCGGCCACATCAATGGCCACGTTCACCTGTGCTTCAATGGTGGAGGCGCCTAAGTGAGGGGTGACCACGATGTTATCCAGCTCAAACAGGGGGCTGCTTTCGCAGGGTTCCTTCTCGAATACATCCAGCGCGGCAGCCGCCACCTGCTTGCTTTTTAAAGCTTCTGCCAGATCAGCTTCATTAACGATGCCTCCCCGCGCCACATTGACCAGGCGCACGCCCTTTTTCATCTTGGCGATGGTATCCTTGTTGACCAGGTTCTGGGTTTCCTTGGTCTTGGGGATATGAAAAGTAATGAAATCGGATTGTTTATAGATGGTTTCAAGATCAGCCAGCTTTACGCCCAGGCTTTTAGCGTAATCTTCGGTAACATAGGGATCATAAGCCAGGACATTCATTCCCATGCCCAGGGCATAGGAGGCCACCCGGCGGCCGATCTTGCCCAATCCCACCACCCCTAAAGTTTTATTGAGCACCTCCACCCCTTTGAACGATTTTTTATCCCAGACGCCGGTCTTTAATTTGGAGTGAGCCTGAGGGATGGAACGCGCCATACTAAGCAGCATGGCCCAGGTATGTTCAGCGGCCGCTACTGTATTTCCTTCTGGAGAATTCACTACAATAACGCCGTTCTTGGTGGCGGTGGGGAGATCGATATTGTCCACTCCCACCCCTGCCCTTCCCATGATCTTTAGGTTCTTGCCGGCTTCGATAATTTTGGGGGTGACCCTGGTCTCGGAGCGGACTATCAGCGCATCGTATTCGGGTATGATCTTGATCAGTTCGTCCTCGGATAATCCGGACTTGGAATCCACCGTGATCCCTGCATCCCTTAGGATCTTCAGGCCTTCCTCAGCGGTCTTATCCATAGCTAAAACTTTCATATTCTTTCCCCTTTCTGACAATAATTATATCATCAATAATTGACCTTAATCAAACTTAATCCTTGCGGGGGGGCCGTTTTCCCGGCCAAGCGACGATCCCGGGATACCAGGACCGTCTTAACCTCCTTGATCTTCCCTAAACCCGCGTAGACCAGGGTCCCCACCATATTCCTGACCATTTTGTAAAGGAATCCATTGCCTGTCACTCTCACAGCGAGCACCGCTAAGCGCTTTCCGCCCAGGGCCGATAAATGCCTGCGTTTTATTGATATTTTATGGATGGTCCTCACTTTATTCTTATCATCCGAACCGGAAGCGCAGAAAGAGGAAAAATCGTGCCGGCCGACCAGGACCTTAGCGGCACCTCTCATGGCCGCCAAGTTCAACCTGGGCCAAACTCGCCAGACCTGGTTGCGCAGATGGACCGGAAGCTCCCTCCCGTTAAAGATCAGGTATTCATATTCCTTGCTTTTGGCGGAAAAGCGGGCGCTGAATTTTTTACCCACCACCTGGGCCTTAAGGATGCGGATATCCTCCGGCAGCAAATTGTTGAGCACCAGAGGCAATTTGGATTTTGGAATTTGGATTTTGGATTTAAAGTTGATAACTTGTCCTAAAGCGTGCACCCCGGCGTCGGTGCGGGAAGCGCCCGTTATCTTAATGTGTTTTTTTAAAAGCCGAAGCAGGGCTTTTTCTAATTCAGCGGTAACCGTCCGCTGTCCCGGCTGGGGAGCAAAACCGGAAAAATCCGAGCCGTCATAGGCGAGGGTCAGCTTTAAGTTGCGATAACGAACAATATTACAGCAGCTCCATCGCCGCTTTAACGCCGGCGCCGAAGGGGAGTTTGGCTCCCAGCCGCTTGAACAGCACCTCTACCGCCGCCAGCGCACCGATGATGTCAAGCGAATCGATATAACCCAGGTGGCCGATGCGGAAGATCTTCCCCTTCAGCTCTGATTGACCCGGAGCGACCTCAACGTTGAATTCATCCCTCATCGCCTGCCTGACCGCTTCACCGTCGATCCCTTCCGGCGGGAAAATGGCGGTCACGGCCGGTGAAGCATGAGCGTCGTCGGCTAAAAGCTTGAGCCCTAGGGCTTTGCAGGCGGTGCGGACCAGGTCGCGGTTGTGCTTGTGTCGGGCGTGGACATTCTCCCTACCCTCTTCTTTGAGCATCTTGAGTCCCTCCGCCATACCGAAGATCAGCGATTCCGGAGGAGTGGTATAGGTGTGCCCCTTGGGTGCTTCCGCCTTCATCAAACCAAAATCCCAGTAATGCTTTGGGCATTTGGAGCTTTCATAGGCCTTCCAGGCGCGGGCAGATATCGAGACTGCCGCAATACCGGGCGGCACCATAAAAGCTTTCTGTGAGCCGGAAACGACGACGTCTAAGTCCCATTCATCCGTCTTAAGCGGCGCCGCCATCATCCCGGAAACGGCGTCGACCAATATCAAAGCGTCGGGCTGCAGCTTCCTGACCGTCTTGGCCAGGGTTTCCACATCGTTTATAACGCCGGTCGAGGTCTCGTTCTGCTGCATGAACACCGCTTTGACCGGGCCTTTTTTCATTTCCGCTTCCAGCACTTTGGGATCCGCCGCTTTACCGCGGTCAAATTTAACGTCGTTGACCTCCGCGCCGTAGGCCTTGCAAATCTTGGCCCAGCGGGAGCCGAAGTTCCCGATATTCAGGACTATAACTTTGTCCCCGGGAGAAAGGGTATTGACTGCCGCGACCTCCATACCTCCCGTACCCGAGCAAGGATAAACGAAGATGTCATTTTTGGTCTCATAGGCCCATTTGAGGTCTTCCATTACCTCCTTCATCACCGCAGAGAACAGGGGACCGCGGTGGCCTATCATATCGTGGTTCATGGCGGCGAGGATGCGGGTGGGGATGGGGGTGGGGCCGGGGATCATTAGATTATATTTGATCAATTTTCTTGCCATGGAAATTTTTCCTTTCTTGCCCCGAGCGAAGTCGAGGGGCTAATCCCTTTGCCAGAGGACTTCTACGTACTTCTCACCCTTAAGAAATTTGAACTCATGCGTACCTTTGTAGGCGTGAAACAAAGCTTTGCCGATATGGAGAGCTAAATTATGATCTGAGATTTCTGCCACGATCCCGCCATTTTTCTTTTCGATCTTAGCGACCCGGTGTTTTGGATCTCTCTGCTCAGCGATTCGCCCTTCATGCTTGATAAGATTTACGATCTCTTCCTCATGGTCAAGCAAAAACTTTCCGGAAAGCCTGATGATCCCGCCCTCTTCAATAAGTTTTGGTTTCATGAAATCTTCATAATGCCGGTCCTTATCCTTATCATAGATCGGCGGTTTTGTGTTTTCTCTATTCATAAGATCATCTCTTGCTGTACTGGAAGGCGCGGCGGGCGCGCTTGAGACCGTATTTCTTGCGCTCCTTCTCCCGCGGATCCCGCTTCAACATATCCGTGGTCCTTAAGGTAGGCCGTAATCCCGGATCGGCCAGGGCCAAGGCCCGGGCGATCCCCATGCGCAGGGCGTCCGCCTGGCAGGGCACTCCCCCGCCCAAAACCTCCGCTTCCACATCGTAGCGTCCTTCGCTTTTGGTCAGGAAAAAAGGCTGATTTATGGTTTTCATCAGGACCGGACGCCGGCACAGATAATCATCCGCGGTATGCCGGTTGACCATGATCTTACCGGTGCCCGAGAAAAGATATACCCGGGCAATAGCGGTCTTTCTCCTGCCGGTGGCATAGAATTTGGCAATGCTGACCTTGGGAGCTTTTGCTCTTTTAGGCCGATGCACCTCTGCCTCTTTAGGCCGGTGTACCTCTACCTCCGGTGGGGGGGCTGGCGGTGGGACCGCCTCTACTATTTCCGGGACCGGCCGCTTGACCGCTTTCTTCCGGGGAGCGGCCTTGGCGGCAGCTGTAGTTTTTTTCCTGGTGGACTTTTTTTTCTCTTCGGCCATCAAATCTGGACCTCCTTGCCTTTGGCTTTGGTCTGCCCGACCTCAATCGTGAGCTTCTTCAGCATGATCTCTCCCAAGGTATTGCGCGGCAGCATGCCCCGCACCGCCAAATAGACGATCTTACGGGGATCCCGGCGCTTCTTTTCCTCATAAGTCAGGAGTTTATGGCCGTGATGATAGCCGGAATGGGAAAAATAGATCTTTTGCTTTTCCTTATTGCCGGTCACTCTCACTTTTTCCGCATTGTAGACCGTGACCAGGTCCCCGCAATCCACATGCGGAGTGAAGATCGGCTTGCCCTTACCCCGCAGGAGCTGGGCCACCTGGCTGGCCAATCTTCCCAGGATCTGGCCTTCGGCATTAATCAGGTATTTTTCCCTCTTAACATCCTTGGCTTTGGCTGAATATGTTCTCTGTTTCATGATAACCTTCCTTACACCAGTTCCAACACGGCCATAGGCGCGGCATCTCCCCGGCGAAATCCGATCCGGCTGATACGGGTGAAGCCTCCCGGCCTTCCCTCAAACCTCCCCACCATCCCGAACAAAGATTTGACCGCTGAGTTATTCCTTAATTTGGAAAAGATCAGACGGCGGGCGGAAAGGTCGCCCCGCTTGGCCAGTGAGATCAGCTTTTCTACGAACCGGCGAGCTTCCTTGGCCCGGGTGAGAGTGCACTTGATCCTTCCGTGTTCGATCAGGGAGATCGATTCCGAGCGCAAAACCGCCATCCGCTGGTCGGTGGGCCGATTTAACTTGCGGTAACCTAAGCGATGTCTCACTCTTCCTCCCCTTTTTCTTCTTTGAGCACCAATTTATACTCGGCCAGTTTTTCCTTTACTTCTTCCAGGGACTTGGCGCCAAAATTTTCAAGCTTCATCAGGTCCTCCTGGGAATAGGACAGCAGCTCTCCCACGGTCTTGATGCCTGCCTTTTTCAGGCAGTTCAAAGACCGGGCGGAAAGCTCCAGATCATCCAGCGACATCTCCAGCACCGCGGGCTCCACCTCTTCCCTTCTCTCTAAAACTCCCGCCACCACCTCGCCCTGCTCGCCCAGATGCACGAACATCTCGATATGCCTTCCTAAGATCCGCGCGCTCTCCCGCATGGCCTCCTCGGGGCTTTGTGAACCGTTGGTCCAGACGTTAAGGACCAGACGATCGTAATTGATCTCCTGTCCCACCCTGACCTCCTCGATGGTGATATTGACCTTGAGCACCGGGGTAAAGATGGAATCGATGGGGATATAACCCACCGGCAGGGTGGCTTTCTTGTTGCGCTCGGAAGGGACAAAACCCTTGCCCCTCTCCACGATCGCTTCCAGTTCCAGTTTCCCGTTGCCCTCCAGGGTGGCAATAATTTTATCCGGATTGACCACCTCGATCTCCGCGTCGTGTTCCAGGTCGCCGGCCTTGACCTCTCCTTTACCCTTGGCCTTGAGGGTCACCACCTTGGGAACTTCCGAATAGGACTTAAAAACGATCTCCTTCAAGTTCAAAATGATCTGCAAAACGTCCTCCACCACTCCCGGAACGGTAGAAAATTCGTGGTTGATCCCTTCTATTTTTACCGCGCTAATGGCCCCTCCTTTCAAGGAAGACAGGAGCACCCGGCGCAGGGCATTGCCCAGGGTGGCACCATATCCCCGCTCCAGGGGCTCCACTATGAACTTACCGTGGGATTTGGTTTCCTCTTGATATCTGACCCAGGGTTTCTCTCCAAGCATTACCATCAAAATCCTGCCTCCTTATTATTATCTGGAATAATACTCCACGATCAGCGATTCTTCGATCAAACGTTCGGTATCCTCGCGGGAGGGGGCGCGCGCTATCTGCCCGGCCGATTCCGGGGTAAGCGCCAACCAGCCCGGAGGTGTATATTCTTTTAGTTTTTCTGCGACCGCTGCCAGCGGCTTGGCTTTGAGCCTGATAAGGTCCCCGACCTTTACCTGGCAGGAAGGGATATTGGTCTTGCGATCGTTGAGGCTGACGTGCCCGTGGCGCACCAGCTGACGGGCCCCTGCCCGGGAAACGGCAAAGCCCAATCTGAAGACCACATTGTCCAGGCGCATCTCCAGCATTTCGAGCAATTTCTCACCGGTGACCCCCGCCTTGCGGGTAGCTTTCTCAAAATAGCTCCGAAACTGCCGCTCCGTCAAACCGTAGATCCGGCGGGCTTTTTGTTTTTCCCGCAGACGCCGGGCGTATTCGGTGGGCCGATGAGGAGCCGCTCCGTGCATTCCGGGAGGATACTTACGGCGACTCAGGGAGCATTTCTCGGTAACGCATCTATCCCCCTTGAGGAATAACTTTTCCCCCGCCCGTCGGCAATCGCGACAACCGCTTTTTACTCTCCCCATGTTAGACCCTCCTCCTCTTCTTGGGACGACAGCCATTGTGGGGAATGGGAGTCACGTCCTTGATGGAATTGATGGTCAAGCCGGCGGCTTGCAGCGCGCGAATGGCGGTTTCCCGGCCCGATCCCGGCCCCTTGACCAGGACATCCACCTCGCGCACGCCCAGCTCCAGCGCTTTTTTGCCCACCGCTTCCGCCGCGGACTGCGCCGCGAAGGGAGTCCCTTTCTTGGTGCCTTTAAAGCCCACCGCTCCGGCAGAGCCGGAGATGATGGCTCCGCCCTGAGGATCGGTAATAGTGATGATGGTGTTGTTGAAAGTGGCGCTAATATGGGCCACGCCCGAACTCACTCCTTTTCTTGGTTTTTTCTTTGCTTCTGCCATGGCTTAGACTTTCACTTCCTCCTTTTTCTTGCCGGCTCCCACGGTCTTGCGTTTACCCCGGCGGGTGCGGGCATTAGTACGGGTACGCTGGCCCCGGCAGGGCAATCCCCGGCGGTGCCGCATTCCCCGATAAGTGCCGATCTCCATCAAGCGCTTGATGTCGGTGGTCACATCCTTGCGCAGGTCTCCCTCCACCCTTTCTTCCTTGATGACCTCCCGCAGCTTTAGGATATCTTCCTCCTTGAGGGCCGATGCCTTAAGGTCCGGACTGATCCCGGCCCGCCTTAAGATCGTATTGCTCAAGGACCTCCCGATGCCATAAATATAGGTCAAACCGATCTCTATCCTTTTATTGGGCGGTAGATCCACCCCCGCGATTCTTGCCATTTCTTTAACCCTGCCTTTGTTTGTGCTTCTTGACCTCGCAGATCACCCGCAGGTACTTGCCCCGGCGAATGATCTTGCATTTTTCACAGATCTTCTTAATTGATGCTCTGACTTTCATGATTTCACCTCAACCTAAAAGTAATTCTGCCTCGGGAGAGGTCGTAGGGCGAGAGTTCCACCCTGACCCGATCCCCCGGCAGGATCCGGATAAAATGCTTCCGGATCTTGCCGGAAACATGCGCCAGGACCATCTGCCCGGTCTCCACCTTGACCCGGAAAAACGCATTGGGCAGGGCCTCGGTCACTTCTCCTTCCAGCTCGATTACATCCTTATTGCTCATAACAAAGTTAATATCTCCGGTTTCCCCTCGGTTATCAGGATCGAATGCTCAAAATGCACCGACCGGCTGCGATCCTCAGTGATCACTGTCCAACCATCCGGGAGGGTAACGATGCGACTGCCCCCCCGATTGATCATCGGTTCGATAGCGATCACCATCCCGGCCTTAAGCTCGGGGCCTTCCCCCGGATTCCCAAAATTGGGGATCAGCGGATCCTCATGCAGGGCGCGTCCCAAACCGTGCCCGAAAAGATCGCGCACCACCGCATAGCCGTCCTGGCGGGCCCGCTGCTCTATGGCATGGGAAATATCCCCCACATGCTTACGCGAGCTGGCCTCCGCGATGGCCAACTCCAGTGCTTCCTTCCCGCAGCGCAGAAGTTTACGGGTCTCTTCCGCTATCTCTCCCACCGGGTAACTGGCGGCGATATCGCCGTAATAGCCCTCTATAATCGCCCCCACATCCACCCCCACCACATCGCCGCTCTTTAACTGGCGCGCTCCCGGTATGCCGTGCACTACTTCCTCATTCACCGAGATGCAGGTGGCATACTTATAGCCACGATAACCCTTGAAAGCGGGTATCGCCCCGGCCTGCAAGATTAGCTCTTCACCCATTTGATCCAGCTCCAAGGTCGTGATGCCCGGCCGGACCGCTTTCCCCAGTTCACTTAGGGTCTGGGCCGCTACCCGACAGGCACACCTTATCTTCTCCACTTCTTCCTGGGTCTTGATCAGTATCATATCCTAAGGGCTCTGAGCAATCTTAGAAAAACCGCATCGATCTCCCCGCTGCCGTCCACCCGGACCAATCTATCCTTATAATATTCGATCACCGGCGCGGTGGATTGGTCATAGACCTTAAAGCGCGTCTCGATCACATCTTTCGTATCGTCCTTGCGCTGATACAGCTGACCTCCGCACCGATCGCAAATTCCCGCCTGCTTGGGCGGGTTGTTCTTCACATGATATACCGCCCCGCACACCGGGCAGCTTAAACGTCCGGTATTACGGGCCACGATCTGCTGGAGTGGCACCTCGATGTATACCACCTGGTGGTCCATCCCTCCCAGCATCTCATCTAAGGCCCGGGCCTGGGGCAGGGAGCGAGGGAACCCATCGATAATGAAACCATTCATGCAATCCGGCCGGCTGATGCGCTCCCGGGTGATCTTGATGGTCACGGGATCCGGGACCAGCTTGCCCGCCTCCACATATTGGGCCGCCAGCTTCCCCACCTCATTACCCTCCCGAATGGCTTCCCTTAAGATGTCACCCAGGGCAATATGCGGAATGGAATATTTTTCCGCTAACTTCTTGGCCTGGGTTCCCTTGCCCGATCCCGGCGGTCCCAAAAAAATAAATATCAAGCCAGCAATCCCTCATACTGCCGGGTTATCAGATGGGTCTCGATCTGCCTGACCAGGTCCATCGCCACCCCTACCAGGATTAAAAGAGCCGTGCTCCCCAGTCCCTGGAAGCTGGTGATCTTGGTTGCCCCCTCCACAATAGTAGGGACCACCGCGATCACCGCCAAAAAGACCGCCCCCACTAGGGTTAATCTGGAAATGGTATGCTCCAGATATTCCGCAGTGGGCTTACCCGGCCGAATGCCGGTTATAAAACCGCCGTACTTGCGGATATTCTCCGCTAATTCATTGGGATTAAAAGTAATGGCGGTATAAAAATAGGTAAAGAAGAAGATCAGACCGAAATAAAGCGCCATGTACAGTATCTGACCCGGGGAAAGCAGACCGGCCAATTTCTGCAGAAAGGGCACCGGCATATATTGCGCAATAGTGGCCGGGAACAGCAGTACCGAGGAAGCAAAGATGATGGGTATCACTCCTCCCTGGTTGATACGCAAAGGTATGAAAGTGCTCCCCCCGCCGTACATCTTGCGCCCCACGATACGCTTGGCATACTGCACCGCCACCCGCCTTTGCCCCTCTTGCACAAAAACAATGGCCACGATCATAAACAGGAAAGCCAGCAGCAAAATGATCACTCCGAACAAACTGGCTCCGCCCCGAACCAAAGTTATGGTCTGTCCAAAATAGGAAGGAATGCGCGACGCGATACCTACGAAGATTATCAGCGAGGCTCCGTTGCCGATGCCTTTTTCGGTGATAAGCTCGCCCAGCCACATGACCAGCACCGAGCCGGCCGTGAGCGAAACCACCGTGCTCAGCAGGAACAGCTGGAAAGATACCCCCTCCGCCATCACTCCCCTAAGCCAAAAGGCCATACCAAAGGACTGGAAAGTGGCCAGCGCTACCGTAAGATAACGGGTGTATTGCGCTATTTGTTTGCGGCCCGCATCGCCTTCTTTGGCCAGCTCTTCCAGCTGGGGTATCACCACCTGCAGGAGCTGCATGATGATGGAAGCATTGATGTAAGGGACGATCCCCATGGCGAAGATAGAGAAGCGCATCAGGGCTCCTCCGGTGAAGAGGTCCAGAAATCCCATCAGGTTGCCCTTGCCGAAGATGACCTCCAGTTTGGCCGGATCCACTCCCATGACCGGGATATGCGCCCCCAGTCTAAAGACCAGGATCATTCCCAAAGAAAAGAGGAATTTCCTCCGCAGATCCCCGATGCTGAAAAGCGCTCTAAGGACGTTCAAGGGCGACTCCTCCTGCTTGTTTTATTTTATCCTTTGCCGATTTTGAGAACTTATGGGCTTCGATCTTCAAGGCTTTCTTAAGCTCCCCTTTTCCTAGTATCTTGATCAGGTCACCCGGCTCCGCCCAACCCAGATCATAGAACTTTTGCAAAGCCACATCTCCCTCCAGGTGGTTTAAGCGGTCAAGGTTGATCGGAACAAATTCACATTTAAACAAATAATTCTTAAATCCCCTTTTCTTGGGCAGTCTCCGGTACAGCGGGGTCTGACCGCCTTCAAAGCGTATGCCCTTGGTGCCGCCGGTGCGGCTTTTTTGCCCCTTGTGACCGCGACCGCAGGTTTTGCCAGATCCGGAGCTGGTGCCCCGGCCTACTCTCATTTTCTTATGCCGGGCCCCCGCCTTGGGTTTTAGTTGTCCTAATCTCACTGTAAGAATCTAACCTCCAGATTCTTGCCTCTTAGCTCCTGCACTTCTTCCAGTCTCTTAAGTGAGGTCAAAGCCAGCAGGGTGGCTTTAGCGGAATTAATGGCATTGCTGGAGCCGATGTTCTTGGAGACCACATCCCGGATCCCGGCCAATTCCAAGACCACCCGCACCGCACCGCCCGCGATAACCCCCCGGCCAGAGTGCGCCGGACGCAGCAGCACCGAACTGGCGCCGAGCTTGCCGATGATCTCATGGGGAATGGTGCCTCCTACCAGTGGAACTGATATCAAGGTCTTTTTTGCTGATTCCACTCCCTTTCGGATCGCCACCGAAACTTCCCCCGCCTTTCCGATGCCGATCCCCACCCGACCCTGCTTGTCCCCCACCACCGCCAAGACCCTGAAGCCCATGCGCTTGCCGCCCGTGACCACCTTGGTGACCCTTCTTACCTGTACTACTTTTTCTTCGAATTCTTTTTCAGCTTCCACCATTAGAACTTAAGCCCTCCTTCACGTGCTCCTTCCGCTAAAGCCGCGATGCGGCCATGATAGGCAAATTGTCCGCGATCAAAGACCACCTGTTTGATGCCCGCTGCCACTGCCGCCTGGGCCAGCTCCAAGCCGGTCTGCTTGGCCACTGCTCTTCCGCCTTTTTGCTTTGATTTTAAGCTGGAAGCGGAGGCCAGAGTGCAGCCGGAATAATCATCAATGATCTGAGCATAGATGTAACGCAGGCTCCGGTACACCGAAAGACGCGGCCTCTCCGGAGTTCCTATGATCTTTCTCTTTTTAATTCTCATTCTCATATTTATGCTCCAGCCGCGGCTGCTCCCGCGGCCTTGGCGGCTTTACCCGCCTTGCGTTTCACTACTTCGTCGAAATATTTAACGCCCTTGCCCTTATAGGGTTCAATGGGGCGGAGGCTGCGGATGTTGGCCGCGATCTGTCCCACCGCTTCCCAATCCATACCCGAGATCTTGATCTTATTGGTCCCCTCCACCGTGAATTCCACACCACTGGGAGGAGCCACCTCCACCGGATGGGAAAAGCCCAGGCTTAAGGATAATTTCCCTCCCTGCAGCGCCGCCCGATAACCTACTCCCGAAAGCTCCAGCCTTTTCTCAAAACCGGAGACCACTCCCAGCACCATTTTCTGGACCAAGGCCCGGATCAAACCCTGCAGGGCGCGGGTAGGTGAATCATCGCTGCTGCGCTCGATCCATAGCTTACCCTCTTCTAATTTGAGCTTGAGTTCAGAAGGCAGGCTTCTTTCCATTTTTCCCTTGGGGCCGGAGACTAGGACTTTGGAGTCTAAAATCTTAATTTCCACTCCCTGGGGAATAATTATTGGTTTTTTGCCTAAGCCCGCCATATCGTTCTCCTACCAAACATAAGCCAATACCTCTCCTCCGACCTTCTTCTTCCGGGCCTCGGTATCGGTCGTGATCCCGGCCGGGGTCGAAAGGATCGCGGTCCCGAACCCTCCCTGGATCCGGGGTATCTTGGCAACCCCCTTGTAGATCCGGGCGCCGGGCCGGCTGACCCGCACCAATCCAAGAATAGCCGAGTGTCTGGGTTTACCGTATTTATCCAAACCATATTTCAGAATGATGCGCAATAATTTTCTCTTGCCCCGGGTCAACACCTCGAACTTTGAGATATAGCCCTCCTCCTGCAGCACCCGCGCTATCTCAGAAACCAATCTGGAAGCGGGCAGCTCCAGGCTTTCCTTGCGCCTTTGAATGGCGTTCTTGATCCTTGAGAACAGGTCCGAAACTGAATCCATATTTATCTCCTTCTACCAGCTGGCTTTCCGCAACCCGGGGATCTCCCCGCGGTGGGCCAGGTTCCTAAGACAGATCCGACAGAGCTTGAACTTCCTATAATAGGACCGCGATCTGCCGCACAGACTGCAGCGATTATGGTGGCGGTTCAAAAATTTGGGCTCCCTTTTCAAGCGTTCCCACCAAGATTTCTTTGCCATTTTATTTCTCCCTGATCGGAAAATTCAAAAGCTTTAGGAGCTCGCAGGCCTCCTCATCGGACTGGGCGGAGGTGGCAATGGTGATGTTCATTCCCCGGACCTTGTCCACTTTGTCGTAATCCACCTCCGGAAAGATCAACTGTTCCTTGATGCCAAAAGAGTAATTGCCCCGCCCGTCGAAAGACTTGCGCGGCAGACCCCTAAAATCCCTGACCTTGGGCAGAGAGATATTGACGAGCTTGTTTAAGAAAAGCCGCATCCTCTCGCCCCGCAGGGTGACCCGCGCCCCAATGGGATCGCGGGCCTTGAGCTTGAAGTTGGCGATAGATTTCTTGGCGCGGGTGATCACCGGTTTTTGGCCGGCGATCTCCATGAGCTCTGCCGCCGCCACCTCGGTGGCCTTGGGATTTACGGTCCCCTCCGCCACTCCCCGCGAAAGCACTACTTTTAAAACCTTGGGGACCTGCATCGGGTTCTTATAATTGAACCGCTTGGTCATTTCCGCCGCGATCTCTTTTTGATGCTTCTCTTTAAGTTTGCTCATTATTTCTCCCGATCCATCGGCACTTTGCACCTCGCGCAGGTCCGCGTCTTTTTTATCCGGGTGGTCTGGTTGCAGCGCGGACAGATGAGCATCACCTTGGAAGCCTTAAGGGGCAGGGACTTCTCTATGATGCCCCCCTGGAACTTCTGGGTGGCCCTCTGATGCTTCTTGGCTACATTGATGCCTTCCACCACCAAGCGGCCCTCTTCAGGGAGGACCCGCAGTACTTTCCCTTTCTTGCCTTTGTCAGACCCGGAAATTACTAATACCTGATCGCCTTTTTTTATGCTCATTACACTACCTCGGGCGCCAGGGATATGATCTTCATATAATTGCGATCGCGCAATTCCCGGGCTACCGGCCCAAAGACCCGGGTGCCGCGGGGATTGCCATCCTTGGCGATTATCACCGCGGCGTTGTCGTCAAAGCGCACGTAAGAGCCGTCCGCTCTCCGCAGGGGTTTGCAGCAGCGCACGATCACCGCCTGTACCACTTCCCCGTCCTTCACCTGCATGTGCGGGGTGGCTTCCTTTACCACCGCAGTGATGATATCCCCCACTCCCGCATAGCGGCGGTGACTGGCCCCCAGGATGCGTATGCAGAGAATGACCTTGGCCCCGCTATTGTCCGCTACTTGTAATTTGGTCTGTACCTGTATCAATTTTCTCTTTCTCCCTCTTCTTGGGAAGCTCGCGTTTAAGCGCCGCGCCCTTGCCCAAGATCCTGACCACTCTGAAATATTTATTGGAGGAAAGCGGCCGGGTCTCCCTGATCAATACCCGGTCGCCCACCTGACACTGCTGTTTCTCATCATGGGCTTTGAGCTTGCTGAAAGCCCGCACCACCTTGTTATATTTGGGATGCTTATATTTCCTCTCGCATACCACCACCACGGTTTTGGGCTGCCGATTGCTCAGCACCATCCCTTCCCTCTGTTTGGATCTTGGTTTTTCCATTTTTACTTCCATCCCTTTTCTCTGCTTATGGTCAGCAGCCGGGCTATCTCCCGGCGCGCTTCTCTTAACTTCAAGGGATTCTTGAGCTCTCCCTTGGCCGAAGCCAGCCGCAGCTTGATCTGCTCCCCCTGCAGTTCCTTAACTTTTGAGGCGATCTCTTCCCGGCCCATTTCTCTGATCTTGGCCGGCTTCATTTCTGCACCATCCTGGTCTTAAGCGGCAGCTTGAAGGTGGCCAGACGGAAGGCCGCCTCAGCGTCTTCCCTTTTTACCCCGGCGATCTCGAACAGGATATGCCCGGGCTTGACCCGCGCCACGAATCCCATGGGAGCGCCTTTGCCCCCGCCCATACGGGTCTCCGCCGGACGGGAGGTAAAGGAATGATCGGCCAATATCCTGACCCACACCTTGCCGCCCCGCTTCAAGAAATGGGTCAAGGTCTTGCGGGCGGATTCTATCTGATTGGTCTTGATCATGGCCAGCTCCAGCGCTTGCAATCCATATTCCCCAAAGGTCAAAGTGGTGCCCGCCGAGGCACATCCTCTCGACCGGCGGCGTTGATCTTTGCGAAATTTGGTCTTAGCTGGTTGTAGCGCCACTGCTCACAACTCCTTCACTTGCTTTTTTTAAAAGCAGGTCCCCTTTGTAGACCCAGACCTTGATACCGATCTTCCCGTAAATGGTCATGGCCTCGGTGAACCCATAATCAATGATGGCCCTTAAGGTATGCAGGGGCACGCGCCCCACCCGGTACCATTCGTAACGCGCGATCTCCGCTCCTCCCAGTCTTCCGGAGACCGCCACCTTTACTCCCTTGGCGTGGGCCCGCAGGCCCCGGCTGATGGCCTGCTTCATGGCCCGGCGATGGGCTATCCTTTTTTCAAGTTGAGAAGCAATGCCCTCCGCCAGCAGCTGGGCCGAAGCCTCGGCGTTCTTCTCTTCCAGGATGTTTATGCTGATCTGCTTGCCGTACCGCTTGACCAGCTCGTCCCGGATCACCGCTATATCCTTTCCGCCCTTGCCGATGATCAGTCCCGGACGCGCCGAATAGATATCCACCTGGATCTGGTTGGCCCGGCGGGAGATCCGGATGCGCGCGATACCCGCCCGATACAAAGTGTTTTTCAGGTATTTCCGCATCCCCACATCCTCGATCAAATACTTGCCGAATTCCTGCTTGCCGGCATACCAGACCGCATCCCAGTCCTCGCTGATGCCCAGACGCAATCCCTTGGGATGAATTTTTTGGCCCACTATTTCGCCTCCTCCAGATAAACCGTAAGATGTGAGGTCCGCTTTTTGATAGGGAAAGCCCGACCCCGCGCCCGCGGCTGGAATCTCTTGGTCATGGCCGCCGAATCCGCGAAGATCTCGGATATGATCAGCTTTTCCTCTTTCATTTTATGATTATGCTTGGCATTGGCCACCGCCGACTTCACCAATTTTTCCGTTATGCGCGCCGCCTTATGAGGCATAAATTGCAAGAGCGTGAGCGCTTGCCGCGCCGGACGCCGGCGGATCAATTTTATGATGCGCCGGATCTTCTGCGCTCCGGACTTTACCCATTTGACCTGTGCTTTGACCCGCGTCATGTCAGGGTGGTGCTCCTTTCGGTAGGCATGCTATGACCGCGGAACATCCGAGTATGCGCGAACTCACCCAACTTATGCCCCACCATGTTCTCAGTTATATAGATGGGTATGTGCCTGATCCCGTTATGCACCGCGATGGTGTAACCCACCATCTCAGGGATGATGGTGGAACGACGCGACCAGGTCTTGATCACCCTTTTTTCGCCGGACCGCTCCATCTTATTTAACTTTTTCAGCAAATGATCGTCCACGAAGGGGCCTTTTTTCAGTGATCTGCCCATTTTTACTTTCTCCTCGTCAAGATAAACCGGTCAGAGGGCCGCTTGCCCCGCCGGGTCTTGTAACCTAAGGCTGGCTGGCCCCACGGTGATACCGGATGGATCCGGCCGATGCCGGATTTCCCTTCTCCGCCGCCGTGGGGATGGTCGCAGGGATTCATTGCCACTCCGCGCACTTCCGGCCTTCTGCCCAGATGCCGCTTCTTCCCGGCCTTGCCCAGCCTCACGTTCTTGGCATCCAGGTTTCCCAACTGTCCGAGGGTGGCCCGGCACAAAAGGTGTATCATCCTCTGCTCTCCGGAGGGCATTTTCACGATGGCATATTCCCCTTCCTTGGCCAGCAGGGAAATCGCCGCCCCCGCCGACCGCGCCAGCTGCCCGCCCCGGCCCCGCTTAAGCTCCACATTGTGCACCACCGATCCCACGGGAATGTTTTTTAAGGGCAGGGCGTTCCCGACCTTGATCTCCGCTTCCTCTCCCGATTCGACCGTCTCCCCCACTTTAAGGTCCAGGGGAGCCAGGATATAACTTTTCTCCCCGTCCTCATATTGCAGAAGCGCGATGCGCACATTGCGATTGGGATCGTACTCTATGCCCATCACCTTGGCGCTCAGATTATCCTTGTCGCGCACAAAATCGATGATCCGATATTTGCGGCGATTGCCCCCTCCCCGATGCCGCATGGAAACGCGGCCCAGATATCCCCGCCCGGAATGCTTCTTGAGCGGCTCGGTCAGCGACCTTTCCGCTTTGAACTTGGTCAGATCCTCATAGGTATCCACGATCTGGAATCGGGATCCCGGTGAGGTCGGTTTTCTTTCTTTTACCGGCATCAGACTTCCAACTCCTCTATTTTTTGCCCTTCGGCCAGCTTGACATAGGCCTTCTTGAAAGCTGGGGTATGCCCGACTTTCATGCGGACCATTCTCTTCTTGCCTTGACATGAAACCGTGTTCACATCCACCACTTTTACCTTGAATAACTCGGCCATCGCTCTTTTGATATCGATCTTGGTAGCCCGGGGATGGACCTTGAAAAGATAGCATCCCTTAGCCCGCGAGCTGACGGCTTTTTCGGTAAAGATCGGCTCCAATATCAGCTGATGAGCTTCCATTAAACCAAAACCTCCCCTAATCTTCCGGCCGCGGCCTTGGTCAAAACCAGCCAGTCGTGATTTAGGAGATCAAAAACATTAAGCTCCGGAATGGCGACCAGTTTGGCTCGGGACAGATTGCGCGCGGCCCGCTGTAATTTATCATCCGGTTCTGCCACCACGATCAAAACCTTGCCCTCTGTCAGTTTTAAATCCTTAAGTATCTTCAGCATTTCAATGGTCTTGGCTTCCGCCAGGTTCAATTCCGCAATCACTTTAAGGCGTCCTTCCCGCAGGCGGTCCGAGATCACCTGGGCTAAGGCCGCCCGGCGCATTTTTTTGGGCAGAGCGAAATTATAGCTCCGGGGCTTAGGCGGAAAGATTACTCCTCCGTGCCTCCACAGGGGCGAACGGATACTGCCCACTCTGGCCCGACCGGTCCCCTTTTGCTTCCAGGGTTTTTTGCCACCGCCGGATACTTCTCCCCGGGTTAGGGCCGCGGCTGTCCCGCGCCGCTGTGCTGCCAGGAAGCGAGTGAGAGCGGTATGCACCAAGACCTGGTTGGCCTTGGTCATAAATACTTCTTCCGGGGCGGAAAGCTCCTCAATTTTATTGCCTTTAAGATCGATTACTTCCAGGTTCATGCTTTATTGATTACCACCAGATTGTTCCCCGGTCCGGGAACCGCACCTTTCAAAAGCAGAAGATTTTTTTCTGCGTCGACTTTGATGACGGTAAGATTCATGGCGGTCACTCTTTTATTGCCCAATCTCCCCGACATCCGGGCGCCCTTTTCGACCCTTCCGGGAGAAGTGCCCGCTCCGATCGAGCCCGGCAGCCGGTGGCACTTGGAGCCGTGGGACATGGGCCCGCGGTGGAAATGCCAGCGCTTGACCGTGCCGGCGGTGCCCTTGCCGATGGAGGTTCCGGTAACTTCGACCAGCTCCCCGGCCTTGAAGATATCCACTTTGATCTCCCCTCCCACCTGATAGTTCTCCGGCTTATCCACTTTGAATTCCCGAAGGTGAGAAAGCTTCTTATCTTTCAAGTGCCCTGCCAGCGGTTTATTTACTTTCTTGGCCGCGCCAAAGCCCACCTGGATGGAAGCCGGCTTGACCTGGGTCACGATACAGGGACCGGCCTCGATCACCGTCACCGGGACCAGCTCTCCGGTCTCGGTGAAAATTTGAGTCATGCCGATTTTTTTGCCTAAGATCATATCTGTTTTATCCCCACATCCACCCCGGCCGGCAGATCCAGCTGCATCAAGGCATCCACTGTTTCCTTGGGCGGATCCAATATATCGATCAGTCTTTTGTGAGTGCGGATCTCAAAATGCTCCCGGGATTTCTTGTCCACATGCGGTGAACGCAACACGCAATATCTTTCAATATCGGTAGGCAGCGGCACCGGCCCGGAAATATTGGCCCCCACCCGCTGCGCGCACTCCACGATCTTCTGAGTGGACAGGTCCAGCAGGCGATGATCGTAACTCTTCAGGCGGATCCTAATTTTCATTTTTTAACCTCCGCGCCGGTCGCCTTGGCAATGATGGCTTCCGCGATGTTCTTGGGAACCTCATCGTAATTAGCAAACTCCATGGTGTAAGTACCCCGTCCCTGGGTCTTGCTGCGCAAGTCGGTAGAGTAACCGAACATCTCGGAGAGCGGCACTTTGGATTTGATCTGCTGCACCCCGGCATGCATCTCCATACCCAGAATCCTGCCCCTCCGGCTGCTTAAATCCCCGATCACATCTCCCATGTACTGCTCGGGCACTACCACCTCCACCGCCATGATGGGCTCCAGGATCACTGGCTTGGCCTTTCTTACTCCCTCTTTAAGCGCCATGGAACCGGCGATCTTAAAAGCGATCTCGGAGGAGTCCACCTCATGATAAGAGCCGTCGAAAAGCGTGGCCTTAAGATCGATCACCGGAAAACCGGCCAATACTCCGGTGCTCATGGCTTCCTTGATGCCGTTCTCCACCGCCGGAATATATTCGCGGGGAATGGCTCCCCCCACGATCTCGTTCTCAAATTCGAATCCCTTGCCCGGCTCCAGGGCTTCCAATTTGACGCATACATGCCCGTATTGTCCGCGGCCGCCGGTCTGCCGGATAAATTTGGCCTCCACTTCAGAGCTGCCGCGGATGGTCTCTTTGTAGGCCACCTGCGGCTTGCCCACATTGGCCTCTACCCGGAACTCACGCAGCAGCCGGTCCACGATTATCTCCAGATGCAGCTCTCCCATCCCGGAGATGATGGTCTGGCCGGTCTCCGGGTTCACTTTGATCTTGAAGGTGGGATCTTCCTCGGCCAGCCTTTGTAAGGCCAGTGAGAGTTTATCCTGGTCGGCCTTGGTCTTGGGCTCGATGGCCACAAAGATCACCGGCTCGGGGAACTGGATGGATTCCAAAATAATGGGTTGGTTCTCCGCACACAGGGTATCGCCGGTAGAGGTGGCTTTGAGCCCCACCGCCGCCGCAATGTCTCCCGCATATACTTCTTCTACTTCCTCGCGTTTATTGGCATGCATCTGCAAAACCCGGCCGATTCTTTCCCTATTCTCCTTGCTGGAGTTTAAAATATAGGACCCGGTCTTGAGCACGCCTGAATAGACCCTGAAATAGGTCAGTTTCCCCACATAGGGGTCGGACATGATCTTAAATGCCAGAGCGGAGAAAGGCTGGTCGTCCGCGGATGTTCTTTCTTCCTCCTCGCCGCTCTTGGGGTTGAAGCCCTTAACCGGCGGGACCTCCGCCGGCGATGGCAGATAATCAATGATGGCATCCAACAATTGCTGCACTCCCTTATTTTTAAACGAACTGCCGCAGACCACCGGAACCGCGGATCCGGCCAAACAAGCAGTTCTTAATCCACGCCGGATTTCCTCTTCCGATAAATTATGGCTCCCTAAATATTTCTCCAATAAGCTATCCTCCGCTTCGGCTGCGGCTTCCACCAGCTTATCGCGATATGCCCGGGCCAGCTCCATCGCCTCCGCGGGGATCTCCGCCTCTTCAAAATTTTGTCCCATCTCGTCTTTATAGATTATAGCTTTCATTTTAATCAGATCTATCACGCCCTTAAAATCATCTTCGGCACCTAAAGGCATCTGTACGCACACCGGATTGGTCAAAAGCCTCTCCTTGATCTGCCTCACCACCCGAAAAAAATCCGCCCCCACGCGATCCATTTTGTTTATAAAAGCGATCCGCGGGACCTTGTAGCGGGTGGCTTGCCTCCACACTGTTTCGCTCTGGGGCTGCACCCCGCCCACCGCGCAGAAGATGATGCAGACCCCGTCCAGCACCCGCATACTACGCTCCACCTCCACCGTAAAATCCACATGCCCCGGAGTGTCGATTATGTTTATCCGGCAATCCTGCCAGGTGGTGGTGGTGGCCGCGGAAGTGATGGTTATCCCTCTCTCCCGCTCCTGGACCATCCAGTCCATGGTGGCCGTCCCCTCATCCACGTTCCCGATCTTATAGACCTTACCCGAATAGAACAGCACTCTTTCGGTGGTAGTGGTCTTGCCGGCATCGATATGTGCCGCAAAACCCATGTTCCGGTACTTGCTGATATCGTGCTTTCTTACCATCTAAAGTGTGCAAAGGCCTTGTTGGCTTCGGCGGTCTTGTGCATGTCTTCCCGCTTCTTTAAGGCCGCTCCCACTCCGTTATAAGCATCCAGCATTTCCGCTGAGAGCCTCTCGATCATGCTCTTGCCCGGTCGCTCCCGGGCGGCGCCTCTTAACCATTTCATGGCCAGGGCTTGTCCCCGCTCCCGCGTTACCTCTATGGGGATCTGATAGGTGGCGCCGCCCACCCGACGGGACTTGACCTCCATCAGGGGCGCCACGTTGGTGACCGCTTTATTGAAGACTTCCTGCGGATCGGCCTTGATCTTTTCGCTGGCCAGATTCAGTGCTCCGTACAGGATCGTCTCGGCCTTGGATTTTTTACCCCCTTCCATGATACGGTTGATGAACTTGGCCATCAATTCGCTGCCGTAGACCGCATCGGGTCTTACTTTCCTTCTTTGAACTCTTCCATATCTGGGCATAGCTTATCCTTTCACCGCGGCTTCTTTGGGCCGCTTGGCGCCGTATTTTGATCTTCCCTGTTTGCGGTTCTCCACCCCGGCCGTATCCAGTGAGCCGCGCACGATGTGATAACGCACTCCGGGCAGGTCCTTGACCCTGCCGCCCCGGACCAAGACCACTGCGTGCTCCTGCAAGTTATGTCCGACACCCGGGATATAGGCGATGACCTCCTGCCCTCCGGTGAGCCGCACTTTAGCTACTTTCCGCAAAGCCGAATTGGGCTTCTTGGGAGTGGTAGTATACACCCGGGTGCAAACCCCCCGTTTGAACGGACTGCCGGACAAAGCCGGCGACTTGGTCTTCCACTTTTTCAATTTACGCCCGTGTCTGATCAATTGATTGATGGTGGGCATCAGGCTACCTCCCCGGTGGACGGCACCAGTTCCAAATTGCGATAGGCGGAAAATCCTGTCCCTGCCGGGATCAGCCGGCCTATGATCACGTTCTCTTTTAATCCGTACATCTCATCGATCTTTCCTTTTACGGCCGCTTCGGTCAGGACCCGCGAAGTTTCCTGGAAGGAAGCCGCGGAAATAAAACTCTCGGTGGTCAAGGAAGCCTTGGTGATCCCCAGTAAGACTTCCTCGCCTTCGGCCCCCTCGCCCTTGGATTCTTCATTGATCCGCTCCAGGGTCAATTTATCGATCAGCTCTCCGGGCAAGAGGATGGTATCTCCCGGTTTGACGATACGGACCCGGCGGGTCATTTGCCGGACGATCACTTCGATGTGTTTGTCATTGATGGTGACACCCTGCGAACGGTAGATCTTCTGGATCTCGTTCACCAGGTGAGCCTGCACGGCGCGCACTCCCATGATCCGCAACACGTCATGCTGATTGACCGTGCCTTCGGTCAATTGACTGCCCTCGCGGACCCGGTCTCCCTGGGCTACTTTGAGCCGCACCTCGTAAGGCACCAGATACTCTTTCTTGGTGCCCTTGGTCTCGGCAATGGTCAAAAGCCGCGCTCCTTCTCTTTCCGAAATGGAGACCGTGCCTTCCACCTCCGACAACAGGGCCGGATCCTTGGGGCGGCGAGCCTCGAACAGCTCTTCTACTTTGGGCAAACCTTGGATGATGTCCCTGGTCTTGCTAGGATCCCGGCGGATGCTTTCCACCTTGGCCAAGACATCGTAGGGTTCCACCTCCACTCCATCGGGAACCATCAGGCGGGAGCCCGCAATGATCAAGTAACTTTCCCCGGGCGCCACCGTCACCTCGTTCTTTTTAACCTCGATCACCACTCCGGAGGTGCGGCTTACCACGTTCTGGATGATCTCATCGCCGGTCAGCACCTTATCGCCCAGTTTTACGAATATCTTGGCGCCGCCGGGAACGTCGTATCCCTTCTTGACTTTGGGATTAAAGACAAAAAGTTCGCCGTCTTTCTTGGCTATGTTCTCGACCAAATTCCGGCCGCTGACCTTTTTCCGGCGCTGCATTACCTCCAGGTTGATATATTTAACCCGACCGGCAGAGCTGCAAATCAGGTAATCATAGGTGGCATCGTATTCCGCCAGAATTTCTCCGGCCTTCACGTCCTCGCCGGCCTTGACAAAAAGTTTGGCCCCGGCCGGCATGAGGTATTCCTCTTTCTTATCCTTGATCTTTAAGATGATATTCCCGCTGCGGGTCACCATCTTTACCTTGACCCCCACCTCATCCTCCACCTCCTTGATCTCCATGCCTTCACCAAAGTGCACCACCCCGTGATGCTTGCTCTTGATCGAGATCTTGGCGCCCTTGTGCAGCGCCACCCCGCCGATATGGAAGGTTCTCATGGTCAGCTGGGTACCCGGCTCGCCGATCGACTGCGCGGCGATGGTGCCCACCGCCTCTCCGATCGAGACCAGATTGCCGGTGGATAAGTCCTTGCCGTAGCAGAGCCGGCAGAGCCCGCGCTTGGTGCGGCAGGTCAAAGGCGAACGCACCTCCACCTTCTCCACCCCGGCTTCCCGGATACGCTCGGCATCTTCGGGCGTGATCTCCGTGCCGACCTTAACGATCGCTTTGCCGGTCAGGGGATCGGTGACATTCTTGGTAGGGATGCGGTTGATCACCCGCTGATAAAGCGGGATGACCTCTTCATAGCCTTCCCGCACCGTGTTCACCTGCACTCCTTCCTCGCAGCCGCAATCATCCTCGGTGATCATCACGTCCTGGCTGACATCCACCAGACGCCGGGTCAAATAACCGGAATCGGCAGTGCGCAGAGCGGTATCCACCAGACCCTTGCGCGCTCCGTAGGAGGAGATGAAGTATTCGGTGACGTTTAGACCTTCCTTGAAGTTGGATTTAATGGGGATGGAGATGATATTGCCGGAGGGATCGGCCATCAGTCCCCGGATGCCGGCCAATTGTCTGACCTGCTGCACATTGCCGCGCGCCCCGGAAAAGGCCATCATGTAGACCGGGTTCAATTTGTCGAAGCCGTCCAGCATGGCGGCGGTCACATCCTCGGTCACGGCCCCCCAGATATCCAGGGAACGAATGAACTTTTCTTTGACGGAGAGCATCCCCTCGCGGGTTTGGCGTTCCAGTTGCGCCACTTCGGCCTCAGCCTTGCTTATGATCTCCTTTTTGGTAGGGGGAACTTTGAGGTCTTCGAGGCTGATGCTCACTCCTGCGATGGTGGCATATTTGAACCCCAAGCGCTTGATCTCGTCGGCGATCTCGGCGGTCACTGCCGATCCGTATTGATGATAACAATCCAAGATCAGCTGTTCCAGGCGCTTTTTACTTATTAATTCGTCAATATAGGGATAACTGGCTTCCGGCCCCACCTTGCGGGCGATGACCCGGTTGAGGGTGTAATTGAATTTGATCCTCCCCACGGTGGTCTCCACCATTTCCCCCATCCGGCGCACTTTGATCTTGCTGTGCAGATGGATAGCGTCCAGGTCGTGGGCTACCATGGCTTCCCAGTCATTGGCGAAAACCATTCCCTCTCCCCTCTTCTCGCGCTCATCCAGTACCGTCATATAATAGGTACCCAGTACCATGTCCTGAGTGGGAGTGATGACGGGCCGGCCGGAAGCGGGAGAGAGAATATTATTGCTGGATAACATGAGCACCCGGGCTTCCACCTGGGCCTCGGTCCCAAGCGGCACATGCACCGCCATCTGGTCACCGTCGAAATCAGCGTTGAAAGCCGGACATACCAGCGGATGGATCTGGATGGCTTTGCCCTCCACCAGCACGGGCTCGAAGGCCTGAATTCCCAGGCGGTGCAGTGTGGGAGCGCGGTTGAGCAGGACTGGATGTCCTTTGATCACCTCTTCCAGGATGTCCCATACCACCACCTCGCCCCGTTCGATCTGACGCTTGGCGGATTTGACATTCTGGGAGAAGCCCCGCTCCACCAGCTTGCGGATGACAAAGGGCTTGAAAAGCTCCAGCGCCATGGCCTTGGGCAGGCCGCATTGATGGATCTTTAATTGGGGTCCCACCACGATCACCGAACGGCCGGAATAGTCAGCTCGCTTGCCCAGAAGGTTCTGGCGGAAACGTCCCTGCTTGCCCTCGATGATATCGGTCAAAGAACGCAAGGGCCGGCCGGTGGATCCCACTACCGCCCTTTTTCTGCGGCCGTTATCGATCAGAACATCCACTGCTTCCTGCAGCATGCGTTTTTCATTGCGGATGATCATCTCCGGGGCTCCCATGTTGATCATCTTCTTTAAACGGTTATTGCGATTGAGCACCCGGCGATAAAGATCGTTAAGATCGGAAGTGGCAAAACGACCGCCTTCCAGCTGCACCATGGGACGCAGATCGGGAGGGATCACCGGCAGGATCTCCATGATCATCCATTCCGGACGATTTTTGGAGTTAAAGAAGGCCTCCGCTACCCGCAGACGTTTTACGATCTTTAGGCGTTTCTGGCCTTCCGCCCCTTTGAGCTCCCGGCGGAGCTTGGCCACCATCTGGTCCACATCTACGCGGGAGAGTATCTCGCGCACACCGCGGGAGCCGCTCTCGGCCTTGAACTCGTCGCCGAATTTTTCTTTGGCTTCGGCGTATTCGGCTTCGCGCAGGACGCTCCCTACTTTGAGCTTGCTCTTCCCGCCGGCCGCCACCTCGGTCACAATGTAAGAATCATAATAAATAACTTCTTCCAGAGACCGGGAAGGGATATCCAGGATCAAGCTTAAATAACCCGGCACCGAACGCAGGAACCAGATATGAGCTACCGGCACCGCCAGCTTTATGTGACCCATCCGCTCGCGCCTGACCCGGGAGGTGGTGACCTCTACTCCGCATCTTTCACAGGTGATGCCCCGGTAGCGCACTCTCTTGTATTTTCCGCAGTGGCATTCCCAATCCTTGACCGGACCGAAGATCTTCTCGCAGAAGAGCCCTCTCCGCTCCGGCTTGAAGGTGCGGTAATTGATGGTCTCGGGTTTTTCCACTTCTCCCCGCGACCAGGTAAGCACCCGCTCCGGTGAAGCCAGTCCGATCCAGATGTATTCAAAATCGACTAGTTCTAATTTTGGCTCCAGTGGCATGTTTACTCCTTTTTCCCTCTGCGCGCGCCGTACGGGCGGGCCGAGCGATCTTCCTCGTCCACCGAGATCTCAACTCCGGCCCGGGTGATGGTCTTGACATCCAAAGCTAAAGAGCGCAGTTCCTTGACCAGAACCTTGAAAGATTCCGGCACTCCGGGCCGCCCCATGGGCCGCCCCTTGATAATGGATTCGTAGACTTTGGACCGCCCGGTCACATCGTCGGATTTTACGGTCATCAGTTCCTGCAGGGTATGGGCCGCGCCATAAGCCTCGAGCGCCCAGACCTCCATCTCCCCGAAACGCTGCCCGCCGAACTGGGCCTTGCCGCCCAGCGGCTGCTGAGTGATCAGGGAATAGGGTCCGGTGGAGCGGGCGTGCATCTTGTCATCCACCAGGTGAATGAGCTTCATAAGATACATATAACCGACCGCCACTTTTCTTTCAAAGGGCTCCCCGTTGCGGCCGTCCCGCAGTTCCACCTTGCCGGATACATCGTACCAGGGGATCTTGCCATTCACCTCGCCTAAGACCTCCTCCACGAACTTGCTGCTGGCTTCCTCATCGGCGATCTCGTCAAAGGGCGGGACTTCATAACGTTGGTTCAAATTATGGGCGGCGAAACCCATCAGCAATTCAAAGATCTGTCCAATGTTCATTCTCGAAGGCACGCCCAGAGGGTTGAGCACCACTTCCACCGGAGTGCCATCCGGCAGATAGGGCATATCCTCCTCAGGCAGCACGCGGGCCACCACCCCTTTGTTCCCGTGCCGTCCGGCCAGTTTATCTCCCACGCTGACCTTGCGCATCTGCGCCACATAGACCCGGACCAGCTCATGCACGCCGGGGGAAAGCTCATCGCCCTTCTCGCGGGAGAAGACCCGGACCGCTATCACCTTGCCGTATTCTCCGGGCGGGACCCTGAGCGAAGTATCACGCATGTCCCGCGCTTTGTCGCCAAATATGGCCCTCAACAATTTTTCTTCCGCGGGCAGCTCGGTCTCACCTTTGGGAGTGATCTTGCCCACCAGGATGTCTCCCGGACCCACTTCGTAACCCACCTGGATGACGCCGCGCTCGTCCAGATTGCGCATGGAATCCTCGCTGATATTGGGGAGCTCGCGGGTGATCTCTTCCATCCCCAGCTTGGTGGAGCGCACCTCCACTTCCAGTCTTTCAATATGCACGGAGGAGAAAACATCCCGCTTGACCAGCCGTTCGGAAATTATGATGGCATCCTCGTAGTTGTATCCCTCCCAGGGCATCAGGGCCACTAAAATATTTTTACCCAAAGCCAATTCGCCGCCGGCGGTGGCGGAGCCATCCGCGAGCAGGTCGCCCCGGCTGACTTTGTCGCCCACCTCCACCATCGGCCGCTCATGCACCAGGGTGTTCTGGTTGCTGCGGCTGAACTTGACCAGTTTGTAAAGCTCTTTCTTGCCGGAACTGCTGTGGACGGTTATCTCGTCGGAGGTGACCTTGGCCACCCGTCCGGAGCTCCGGGAAGTTAAGACCGAGCGGCTGTCGAAGGCTACTTGTTTTTCCAGTCCGGTACCCACATAGGGGGCTTCAGGGAAGAGCAAGGGTACGCTCTGTCTTTGCATGTTGGCGCCCATTAAGGCCCGGTTGGCATCGTTATGCTCCAGGAAAGGTATGATGGCGGTGGATACGCCCACGATCTGTTCCGCGGCCACTCCCATATAATCCACCTCCCGCGGGGGAGCGAAGATGAATTCACGGCGATATCTGACCGGGACCTGCAGGTCCACGATCTTGCGTTTTTTATCCAGCCTTACATCGCAGGAAGCGATCCGGTAGAGATCTTCCACGTCGGCAGTAAGATACTCTACCCGATTGGTAGCCACACCATTCACCACCTTGTAATAAGGGGTCTCGATGAAACCGAATTTGTTGACCTTGGCGTAGGTGGCCAGCGAAGCGATCAAGCCGGCGTTCGGTCCTTCGGGAGTTTCAATGGGGCAGATACGCCCGTAATGGCTGGGATGGATATCGCGCACCTCAAAACCCGCTCTCTCCCGGGTTAATCCTCCGGGACCCAGGGCGGAAAGCCGCCGCTTGTGGGTCAGCTCCGCCAGGGGATTGGTCTGGTCCATGAACTGGGAAAGCTGGGAAGAACCAAAGAATTCTTTGATGACGGCTGAAAGCGGACGGATATTTATCAAGGCCTGGGGCATGACCCCGGAGGTGATCTTGGTCATCATGGCTTCTTTGATCAATCTCTCAATCCGGGTCAAACCCAGGCGGAACTGGCGTTGGAGCAGCTCTCCCACCGCCCTTACCCGCCGGTTCCCCAGGTGATCAATATCATCGGTCAGCCCTTCTCCAGTATGCAGGCTGATCAGATAACGCACTATCCCCAGGATATCCTGCTTGGTCAAGACCAGCGCCTCTGGGGGCGCCTTGATGCCCAGTTTGATGTTCATCTTGTAGCGTCCCACATTGCCTAGGTCATAGCGCTTGGGATTGAAGAACAGGTTATTAAGATAGACCTGAGCGCCCTCGTGGGTAACGGGATCGCCCGGCCTCAGTTTCTTGTAGATCTCGATCAAGGCCTCTTCCTTGGTGATGATGGGGCTTTCCTTGAGGGTGCGCTTGCGGAATTCGCCCTCGGTCAAAGCTCCCAGGATCTCCTTCTCGGTGGCCCCGATGGCGCACAGCAAGGTGGTAATGCCCACTTTGCGGGTCTTGTTGATGCGGGCGAAAATGGCCAGGTGGGCATCGGTCTCGATCTCCAGCCAGGCCCCCCGGTCAGGGATGATAGTTGCAAAATAGAGCGTGCGACCAAGTTTCTCGATGCGCTTGCTTTCTTTGAAATACACCCCGGGGGAACGGGTCAACTGGGAAACGATCACTCTCTCCGCGCCGTTGATGACAAAGGTCCCGCGCTCGGTCATCATGGGCAGATCGCCGATGAAGACATCCTGGACCTTGACCTCCCGGGTCTCGGTGTTCAGCAGCTTGGCCTCCACCTTGACCGGACTGGCGTAAGTGATCTCCCGGGTCAAGCATTCCTGCACATCGTATTTGGGTTTTTCGAAATTCACCTTGCCGGTGAAGATCAGTTCCGCTTTCCCGTTATAGCTCTTAATCGGCGAGAGGGCGCGCAGCTCTTGGCTCAATCCCTCGGCCTTGAACCACTCAAAGGAATCCTTCTGCAGCTCCAAAAGGTCCGGGGGCTTAAGCGCCCGGCGCTTCCTCAACTCGGGAAAGATATTGATTCTTTCTTTACTTGATCTCAATCTTAGCTCCTTCTGCTTCTAATTTTTTCTTGATCTCCTCCGCCTCGGCCTTCTTCAATCCTGATTTTACCGGCTTGGGTGGGGAATCCACCAGTTCTTTGGCCTCCTTAAGGCCCAACCCGGTGATCTCGCGGACCACCTTGAGCACCTGGATCTTTTTGTCCCCTGCGCCGGTCAGGATGACATCGAACTCATCCTTGACCTCAGCCGCAGCCGCTCCCGGAGCGAAGCCGGCCGCCATCATCATGGGCGCCGCTGCGGACACGCCGAATTTTTCTTCCAGTTTCTTCACCAGGTCCGAAAGTTCTAGAACCGTCATCCCTTCCACTGCGGATATGATTTCCTCGATCTTGGCTGCCATTTAACTTTCACCTCCTTGTCCGCCTAAGGCGGATTTCTTTTCCTTTATCGCATTCAATGCGTAAACCAGCTTCCTTAAGTTGCCGGCCAGCACGTTGACCAACCCATAGATCGGGGATTTGAGCTGGCCCATCAGCTTGGCCAGCAATTCTTCTTTGCTTGGCAGTTTGGAGAGGGCCAGGATCTTCTCTTTCCCGTAATAGGTGCCTTCCACCACTCCGGAAAGCACTTTGGGCTTCTCCGCGTCCTCCGCGAACTTGACCAGTATCTTAAGCGGCAGCACCACGTCTTCATAGCCTAACAGGATGGCCACCGGACCGTTGAGCTGCGGCTTGAGGTCAGTAAAGTTCTCCGGCAGAGCGCGGCCCATCATGGTGTTCTTGAAGACCTTGTACTCGGCCTTATGCTGATCCAGCTTGCGCCTTAAATCCGAGATCTGCTTGACGGTCATGCCGGAATAGTCGGTCACCACCAGTAGATTGGCGGACGCGATCTTCTCCCTGATCTCATCCACTTTGCGGGCTTTGGCTTCCACTACCTGCTGGTGGCTCATTGCGAAAACTCCCTGACATCCAGTCTGATCCCCGGCCCCATGGTGGTGGAAAGGGTGGCCGACTTGAAATAGGCCCCCTTGGTGCCGCTGGGCTTCTGATGCATTAGGGCTTCCATGGCCGCCTTGAAGTTGGCCAGCAAATGCTCGGGTAAAAAATTGGCCTTGCCCAAAAGCAGGTGCACCACCCCGCCCTTGTCCATGCGGAACTCGATCTTGCCCGCCTGGAAGGCCTTGACCGCCTTGCCAATATCCTGGGTCACTGTGCCCGACTTGGGATTGGGCATCAAGCCCTTAGTGCCTAACATTTTGCCTAATTTTCCGACCGTGCTCATCATATCGGGAGTGGCCAGCAACACGTCAAAATCCAGAAAACCCTTGCTGATCTTATCCACCAGGTCTTCGGCGCCCACCACCTGCGCTCCTGCCGCTTCTGCCTCCGCTGCCTTATCGCCTTTGGTGATCACCGCTACCTTTACTTTTTTCCCGCTGCCGTGCGGCAGGTCCACGGTGCCGCGGATGCTGGTCTGCCCTTTTTTGAGGTCCACGTTGAGCTTGGCCGCCAGGTCTACCGATTCGGTGAATTTGGCCCAGGCGGTATCCTTAAGGAGCGCGAGCGCTTCCTCCGGCTTATAGCATTTATTGCGGTCCACCAGTTTGTTCTTTTCCTCGTATTTCTTACTCAACGGTGACTCCCATCTGCCGGGCAGTGCCCTCGATGATCCGCATGGCGGATTCGATCTTGGTGGCGTTCAAGTCCGGCAGTTTGATCCTGGCGATCTCTTCCACCTGTTTCTTGGTCAGTTTCCCGACCTTGGTCTTTAGGGGTTCCCCCGATCCCTTCTCCAGCCCGGCGGCTTTCTTGATAAGGGTGGCGGCGGGCGGGGTCTTTAATATAAATGTAAAGGAGCGGTCCTTGAAAACTGTGATCTCCACCGGCACCACGGTATCGCCCTTGTCCTGGGTGGCGGCATTGTACTGCTTGCAGAATTCCATGATATTGATGCCGTGCTGCCCTAAGGCCGGGCCGATGGGCGGGGCCGGATTGGCCTTGCCGGCCGGTATCTGCAGCTTTATCTTTACCAGTATTTCTTTGCTTTTGGGTTTGGCCATTACAATATCTTCTCCGCGTGCTCGAAATTTACCTCCACCGGGGTGTCGCGGCCGAAAATGTTGATGAGCACTTTCAATTTGCCTTTGGCCGCGTTGATCTCGTCCACGGTGCCGGTGTAACCCCGGAAGGGACCGGAGATCACTCTCACGGTCTCGCCCCTCTCGAAGGCCACCTCTAATTTTTCCTCTTTGACCCCGATCTGCTTGAGCACCCTCTGCATCTCGCGGTCCGAGACCGGGGTGGGCTGGACCTTGGTGCCGATGAAGCGCGCCACTCCGGGGGTCTGGCGGATGGCGTACCAGGATTCATCGTCCAGGAGCATCTCCAGGAAAACATATCCGGGATACATTTTCTTTTTCTTCTCGATGCGCCGGGTGCCCTTGACCTCTACCGTTTGTTCCTCGGGCACCAGGATCTGGAAGATCTTGCTGGTCATGCCCATCTGCTCCACATTGTTCTTGATGGCGTCCCGCACTTTCTCTTCCATCCCCGAATAGGTCTGGATCACGTACCACTTTTTCCCGTCTTTAGGAGCTTCTTCCTTGACCTCTGCCGGTGCCTCTTCTGCGGGCACTTCCGCTTTGATCTCTTCCGGTTTATTAAGTTCTTCTTCCGCCATTAAACTGCCTTTGTCAAAAAGATGATCATCTTGCCCAGCATCCAATCCATCGCCAGGATCAGCGCGGCGACCGCCGCCACGATGGCCAGGATAATTACCGTGGCCGCTGTCACATAGCGATTTTGCGGCCAGGCCACTTTCTTCACTTCGGCCCGGGTCTCTTTCAGATAACTTATTATCTTTTGCTTTAGGTCCTTCATTTATCTTTAGCTTACACGGTGGCAGGCCAGACAGGACTCGAACCTGCAACCACCGGTTTTGGAGACCGGTGCTCTACCAATTGAGCTACTGGCCTACTTTTCCTCCTTATGCGGAGTGTGCGCCCGACAAAACCTGCAATACTTATTGCGCTCCAGACGACCGGTGGTCGTCTTTTTATTCTTGGTAGTCGTATAATTACGA
>Ga0315295_10000533_pt1 | contig 33050 bp, 22 predicted proteins | sample YL17G14_0_MG_FD_204453 | JGI IMG/M metagenome (GOLD analysis project Ga0315295, IMG submission 204453) | Sediment microbial communities from Yellowstone Lake, YNP, Wyoming, USA - YL17G14_0 | ecosystem: Environmental > Aquatic > Freshwater > Lake > Sediment | place: USA: Wyoming | collected... | reverse complement strand
ACGAGGATGCCGGAGGTTCCCTTGGTCACAGGTACATCGAGGGAGGCAAGGGCAAAGCCCATCATTGGTCCTCCCGAGATCACCTTCCCCGTACCTTTGAATCCGCCGCATTCCTCGATGAGTCCGGAAACTAACGTTCCGATAGTCACGAGCAGGTTTGAAGGCTTCTGGATCCCCTCGCCGGTAACCGTGACAATCCTCTCTATCAGGGGTTTCCCGTACCTTGCAGCCTCATAGACAGCAAGAGCGGTCCCCACATTCTGAACCACTACCCCCACGTCCATAGGGAGGCCTCTCGGGGGCACCTCCCTTTGCGTCACCGCCTTGATGAGCATCTTTTCTGCACCCTGGGGGTATTTCACTTCGAGGGCACATACCTGGATATCGGGATCTTCCCTCACCGCCTCCTTCATCTTCTCGATGGCCAGGGGCTTGTTGTTCTCTATTCCCACAACACCCTTGTTCACGCCAAGGATCTTCATGAGGACCTTGAGGCCATTCACAATCTCCATGGGGTATTCGACCATCAGCCGGTAGTCAGCGGTGAGGTAGGGTTCACACTCTGCACCGTTGATCATAACTGTATTGATTGGTTTCTCCTTCGGCGGAGAGAGCTTCACCGATGTTGGGAAGGCCGCCCCTCCGAGCCCTACGATCCCCGCAGCTCTCACCTTTTCCTTGAGCTCTTCCGGCGAAAGCTTTTTATAATCAGGGTTGTCCTTGAGGATAGTCCACTCCTCTTTCCCGTCGTTCTCTATCACAACGGACATCACCATTCTCCCCATCGCATTCTGGAATTCACCTATAGCGATCACCTTTCCTGATACAGAGGAATGAACAGGTGCAGAAACGAACCCGACAGGTTCACCTATGAGTTCTCCCTTTTTGACCTGCTGCCCTATGGTGACGATGGGCTTGCAGGGCGCCCCTGTGTGCTGACTCAATGGGATTACCACCCTCTTTGGCGGTTTTGCAGGGGTGATCGGGCTGTCTTTTGAGAGGTCCTTCTTATCGGGTGGATGGATTCCGCGCCTGAACGTTAAAAGAGCCAAAGAAACCTCCTCTCCACATATGACACTACGATAATTAAGAAAAGGACGTTAAGTAATAACACAATGTTCTTAAATATGTCAAGCCCTAAAATGGGTCTACGACTGGAAAAGAACTGTCACCTTTTGATCCTTTTCGTTACATCAAGGCTCCTCATCAATTCCATTTCAAAAGGGACGATTGTCATAGAAATTGCCCTATATCGCAGAGAATTCATCATAATAATGCCTTCTTTAATATAATGCCTTCTTTAATCATACAGAATCCTTTACAACCTCTCAACACAACAATTATAATTGACACACTTGCAGAAAGTCTGAAAAAGTGCTTTTTTCATTTCCGTGGAAAAAGGCATCCAGTCTTTTCAAATAGTTGTATGCTCTCTGGATACCTACTTTCGCGGGTATGACAACTTTTTGCGAATCCGTCATAAGTGAGGCCGTGCCCCGATACACGTATGTTCGCTCAAAAAACCGCCCATAAACAGAACGAACCTCATTACGGGAGAATTACCCTTGTGGGAAATCCAAACGTGGGCAAAAGTGCGATCTTCGGGCTCCTCACGGGGAAATATGTTACAGTTTCAAATTATCCAGGCACCACTGTCGAGGTCTCTCAGGGGAACCTCTCACTCGACAGCAGGAGATACCTCCTCATAGATACCCCGGGTGTGAACAGCCTCATCCCAATGAGTGAAGATGAGAAGGTTACACGGAATATTTTGTTAAAAGAGCGTCCTTCCGTCATTGTGCAGGTGGCAGATTCGAAGAACCTGAAGAGGACCCTCCTCCTCACCCTCCAGATCTCGGAGATGGGTCTCCCCATGATCCTTGACCTCAACATGGAGGACGAGGCGAGAGACCGAGGAATCGTTATTGATATTAAGAAACTCAGGGAGATCCTGGGGATTGAGATAATCACCACCATAGCTCCACAGAGAAAAGGAATAAAGGAGCTGAAGAGTTCCATCCTCAAGCCCTCTGTTCCCCTCATGAAGTCACAGTACCAGCCATTCATCGAGGAGGGCATAGAGAAAATCTCTCCCCTTTTGCCCGAATCCCCTATTTCGAGGAGGTCTCTCGCGTTAATGATCCTCTCAGGTGACGAGAGTCTGGGGGAGTGGCTGACCGGTAACCTCTCATGTGAAAGGGTGCAGGAAGTGGAGAGGATCAGGGACGAGTGCCAGTTAAAAACGTTTGAACCGATCAGCACCCTCATCAACAAAAAGAGGATAGAGCTGGCCGGTAAGATCGTTAAAGACGTAATGCATCTTATCCCTGCCGAAGGTGGGAAGGTGTTTTCCTTTCTCGAGGGGATCAGTATGCATCCGGTGTGGGGGGTACCCCTTCTGTTAGTGGTCCTGTTCGGACTTTATGAGTTCGTAGGGGTATTCGGCGGAGGGACACTTGTGAATTTCTTCGAAAAGGTCATCTTCGGGAGGTACCTGAATCCGGTGGCGATGAAACTGGTCATCACGGTAATACCATTTCCCCTCCTCCAGGAGATGCTTGTGGGCGAGTACGGCCTCGTTACTATGGCATTAACATACGCTATCGCAATCATCCTTCCAATTACGTTCACCTTTTTTATCGCCTTTGCAATACTCGAGGACAGCGGCTACCTCCCTCGCCTCGCGGTGATGTTGAACAGGGCATTCAATCTTATGGGCCTGAATGGAAAGGCGGTCCTCCCGATGGTGCTCGGACTTGGTTGCGGGACGATGGCCGTCATGACCACGAGGATCCTCGAAACCAAGAGGGATAGGCTCATCATAACCTTTCTCCTTGCCCTTGCGATTCCCTGCTCTGCGCAACTCGGGGTCATTCTTGGAATGCTCGGTGCCTTGTCGTTCAAGGCCACCCTCATATGGATGGGAACGATTGTCATGACTATGCTCGTATCAGGATACCTCGCTTCAAAGGTCATTCCAGGCGTGAAGACTGACTTCTTCCTAGAGATCCCCCCGATACGGAAGCCTGACCCGAAGAATGTACTGATTAAAACGGTGAGAAGGGTTGAATGGTATCTCAGGGAGGCGGTTCCCCTCTTCATACTCGGCACTTTCATCCTATTCCTCCTCCATAAGCTGAGATTCCTCCCCTTACTGGAGCGAGCTGCTTCACCTCTTGTCGTCAATATATTAGGACTCCCTGGAAAAACGACCGAGTACTTCATTCTCGGGTTCTTGAGGAGGGACTATGGTGCGGTGGGCTTCTATGCAATGGCTGAAAAAGGGCTCCTCACCCCTGTGCAATCGGTTGTGAGTCTTGTCACAATCACCCTCTTCGTCCCATGCCTCGCCAATTTCTTCATGATCATTAAAGAGAGGGGTCTCAAAACGGCCATAGCCATTGTCGCAACTGTCTTTCCCCTGGCGTTCTTGGGCGGAGGCGTGCTGAACTGGATTCTCACGGCCCTCAGGGTGAAGCTTTAGTCAGTATCAGGAACCGATCTCTTTACCCCTGTTTCGATTTTTTCTGGATGCCCTTTTTGTTTCCCGACCTTGAAAAGGCCTCATCGACTAGCGTTATCAACTTTTCTGCGTCAATGAAGCCACTGTAAATGGAGCCGTCTGGGAGTATGATGGTGGGCGTCCCGGTGATCCCGTTTTTCTCCGCGATCTTGATATTCTCATCTATCTCTTTCGTGCTGCAATCGCTTTTTTGAATCCCCTTGTTCTCGAAATTGTCTTCGAGGAGCTTTAGCGACCTGTTGCAAACAATGCTTTTGGATTTCCAATACGCATCGGTATGCATCTTGAGGGGGTAAAGCTTGAGATAGAAGGCGATATCCATTCTCTGGGCAATCACCTTCTTCAGTTCCTGGTGGAGCTTGCTGCAGAAAGTGCAATCAGGATCTGTGAAGACGATTACCTTCTTTTCCGCGCTGTTGCTGCCGAGCACGAGAGCCTCTCTGAGAGGGATACTGGCGGTATTGATCCTCTTGTCTTTATTGAGCGCATCAACCCTCTCCTTTGTCTTGTTGATCGCCGCATTGAACTCGATAATCTGGCCGGCAACGATGTGCTTCTTTGAGAAATCCACATAGAGGACACCCTTCTGGCCTTTATTGTCAATCGCCACTTCCCAGAGCCCCTTGACAGGACTCATCTGGATTTTGAGAATCTTTGCCTCAGGGAGATTCAGCTTATTCAGGATGAGGTTCACCTCATCATTGGCAAGGCTATGGCATTTCAAACAATTCTCTTCGCACCCGCTGAATGCATAGGTACCGAACCCGGCTAAAAGCACACACGTAGCGATTACAATAAAGAGAAGCGCCTGAAACACGAGGTCTTTTGTTCCGATCCCTTTCAACTTTCTCTCCTTTCAGATTTTTTGGAATACTGTGTTATGCCTTGGTTACCTTCGCACTCTCAATACACCCTCGGTCTGGGTAATCTTCTGCATAAGCCCTGCGAGCTGCATTTTATCGAGGACATCGAGGTTGAAGATGATATGAGCCTTCTTGTCCTGTGTGGAACTTGCATTGATATGGCTTATGTTGATGTCCATGGAGGAGATGGAGGCGCTGAGGTCCGCAATCAAGCCGGGTCTATCGATGGTCTCGACCACAAGCCTCGCCGTGGACGTGGCACTACCTGTCGATTTCCAGTCGACATCGATAAGCCTTGCATCATCAATGGCTATACGTTCAAGGTTTGGGCAGTCCTTCCTATGGATGGTGACCCCCTTTCCCCTTGTGACAAAGCCGACGAGGCTATCCCCGGGGATGGGGAAACAGCACTTCGCGGTATGGTAGAGGATATGATCGATCCCCTTGATGCTGATGCCCTTTTGTTCCCTTTGTGGTTTTATCTCATGCTGGACAAGTGTGTCTGAAGCGAGTGACTGGAGATTCTGGTGCATCTTCTGGTGACCTTCCCGGAGCTTTTCGGGCAAGAGCCTATTGACAATTTGGTGGGCGGTCAATTTCCCGTACCCAATGGAAGCGAAGAGTTCCTCGGTCGATAGGAAGCCGAAGTCCTTTGTAACCGTCTGGATCTCATTCGTTTTCAAGATGGCCTGCTTCAGGTTATGTCTCCTCAGTTCTGCCTCGAGGAGCTTTGTTCCGAGCTCTATGCTCTGCTTCCTTTCCTCTGCCTTTATCCATTGCTTGATCTTGCTCTTTGCCCTATGAGTGACGACGAATTTCAACCAGTCCCTGCTTGGGCCATGTGCAGGAGATGTAATAATCTCAACAGTGTCGCCGTTTCTCAACTGGTACCTGAGGGGAACCATCCGCCCATTCACCTTTGCTCCCATACACCTGTTCCCCACCTGAGTATGGATGTTATATGCGAAGTCTACGGGAGTCGATCCCAACGGGAGCTCTTTGATCTCGCCCTTCGGGGTGAAAACATAGATCACCTCCGGCATGACCTCGCCTTTTACCACTTCAAGGAACTCCCTCGCATCCCCAAGATCTTTTTGAGACTTTAATAAATCCCTGAGCCAGGAGATATACTTGCTGTCCCTCTCCTTCACGGTATCCTTTTCCTTGTATTTCCAGTGGGAGGCAATTCCCTCTTCTGCGATCCTGTTCATCTCTGATGTCCGTATCTGGAACTCGATTCTCTCCCCTTTTGGTCCGACAACAGTGGTATGGAGGGACTGATACATGTTCGATTTTGGTATGGCGATATAGTCTTTGAACCTCCCGGGGACGGGTGTCCACAGGGAATGGATCAATCCCATGATGGCATAACAGTTCTGGTTCGTATCCGTAATGATCCTGAGACCGAGGGCGTCATGGATCTGATCGAAGGAGATCCGCTGTTTAAGCATCTTCTGGTAAATGCCGTAGTAATTTTTTACCCTGCCTGAAACCTTGCCGTAAATCCCCTCCTCCTTGAGCTTCTCCTCCACTTGTGCAGACACTTCCTTGAGGTACCCCTCCTGCTCTTCCTTCCTCTTTGCCACCTTCACTACAAGTTCATCATAGAGCTCAGGCATGAGGAATTTAAAACTCAGGTCCTCTAAATCCACCCGGAGCCATCCAATCCCGAGCCTGTTTGCTAGGGGTGCATAGATCTCGATTGTCTCCGTGGCAATATACTGCCTCTTGTTCTCGGGAAGGAACTGGAGTGTCCTCATGTTGTGGAGCCTGTCGGCAAATTTGATGAAGATGACCCTTATATCCTCGGACACGGCTAAGAGCATCTTCCTGAAGTTCTCTGCCTGAGCCTCCTCCTTTGTCTTAAACTCAAACTTGCTCAGCTTTGTGAGGGATTCGACGAGGAAGGCAATCTCCTTTCCAAAGATTGCCTTGATCTCCTTCGTTGTTGTAGTAGTGTCCTCCACGATGTCGTGCAACAGCCCTGCGGCAACAGTCGCTATGTCCATCTTCATTCCTGCAAGTATATAGGCAACGGAAAGGAGGTGATCGATATATGGTGTACCTTCTACTCTAGTCTGGGTGAAGTGTGCATCCCAGGAGAAGGAGTAGGCCTTTTTCAGGAGTTCGAGGTCTGCATCGGGATTATAGGAGAGCACCTTCTGTATAAGGTCGTCAATAATTATTTCCTCTGTCATAATTTTATTATACACCTCACTTTGGTTTCCTATCATGAGGATGAGTCAATCAGGAATTTACGGGATGAAAAATCAATTTGTGTCACTCATTTGGCGGTGGGATAATTTAATTTGGAGCAAGCACAGGGACAGCGGCATTCCCTCCGCCAAGTTGCCCATAGTATAATAGTCATAGCCTCGTTCGCCAGAACTTTTAAACCGAACTTCAGCTTTTCCTGTTCGGTGAGATATGAGGGGGATAAGGAAATCTGGCCATTTGTTTCTATTCTAGGCCTTGTGATTTTCAACTGGCCTCTATTGGAAATATTCCGGGAAGAAATTGCTTACTACCTTTTTCTCCTCTGGGCCGTCTTCATCATCCTGCTGGCATTCATTACTCGGAGGGGAGACGCGGGGAAAACAGACAAGTAAGTTCATGGCATAAAGATGGTTGCACAGGGTTACCTCATCCTTATTGTTATCTCCTATCTCCTGCTCCTTTTTGCCCTGGCGTATTATGCAGAAAGGAAAGAAAAGTCGGGCAGGAGCATTGTCAATAATCCTTATATTTATGCGCTCTCTCTCGCAGTCTACTGTACGGCATGGACATTTTACGGCAGCGTTGGGATGGCCGCCACGTCCGGGCTTTCTTTCCTCCCGGTCTATCTGGGCCCTACCGTGATGGCCGCCGCGTGGCCATGCCTTCTCAGGAAGATCGTGAGGATTGCGAAGGCAAACAGGATTACAACTATATCCGATTTCATCTCATCGAGATACGGCAAATCTTTATCCCTCTCCATTCTCGTCACCATTGTAACCGTTGTGGGGATGATCCCCTATATCAGCCTTCAGCTCAAGGCGATAACCAGCACATTTGTCATCATTTCGGGGAAAACGCTTACCTTTGCGGGCGAATTAACTGTTGCCTTCATGCTCGGCATTTTCACGATTATCTTTGGGACAAGACGCCTTGATGCATCAGAGAGGCATGGAGGGATTGTCTTTGCCATTGCCTTTGAGTCCCTTGTGAAATTGTGCGCGTTTCTCCTTGTCGGTCTTTTTGTCACCTATACCCTCTTTGACGGATTCCAGGATATCTTCGATAAAATTCAGTCATCGGGTCATTCGGGCCTCCTGCTCCTCGGACCCGGGACCGGGACGAGCTATTCTGAATGGTTTGCGATTACATTCTTATCCATGATGGCCATCATCTTTTTGCCGCGCGGGTTTCATATGGCCGTTGTGGAAAACTATGATGAGAGACATATCAACAAGGCTGCATGGCTTTTCCCGCTCTACCTGCTTCTCATCAATATTTTTGTCTTGCCAGTGGCCTTCGGCGGTCTTCTCCTTGAGGGAAAAGGGAGCATCCCCGATTATTATGTCCTCAATCTTCCCCTTCATCACGAGAACAGATATCTTGCCGTATTCGTCTTCATAGGAGGTTTTTCCGCGGCAACGGGAATGGTGATAGTCGAGTCTCTCGCAATCAGCACCATGGTCATGAATAGCATCCTCATGCCGACTATGTATCGGTTTCAGGTTATCCCCGGTTTTTCGAGTATTGTCCTGAATACAAAACGGCTCGTAATCCAAGTAATAATATTTTCCGGCTTTCTCTTTATGGTGACTATGGGAACCTATGAGACCCTTGTCGAAATAGGGCTTAAATCCTTTGAAGCCGTCACCTTGTTTGCCCCCGCGTTCATTCTCGGCCTTTTCTGGAAGAGAGGGAATAAGACAGGTGCCATCCTCGGAATCATCGCAGGGTTCCTCGTATGGCTCTACACATCGATTCTGCCTTTGATGCTGAAGGCGGGTATTATGGGAAACACCGGCCTCATCGGTCTTTTGACCCACTCCGAGACATTTAATCCGTACAGGCTATTTGGCGTGAGCGGCCTCGGCACATGGGCACATACCCTCTTCTGGAGTCTGTTCTTTAACGTGGTACTTTATGTCGCCGCATCCCTTTTCACAAGTCAGTCGAATGAGGAAGAGATACAATCCTTCATATTTGTAGAGGAGACGTGCGAACTGCCGGTAGGAGATAGACTTGGTGTGTCATACGCGGTGAGTGATACATACACGGTAAGTGCTATTGAAAATACCCTTGCCCGGTATCTGGGAATGAATGCTGCACGGGAAGCGATAGAGGACTTCTCGAAGAGAAAGATGAAGACACGGGATGATCTCTCATCCATGGATCTCTATGAATTGAGGGACGAGTCGGAAAAGATCCTCTCAGGTGCGGTGGGATCTTCCATGGCATCGATTATTTTTGAGAACAGGTTTGTGATGACCGAAGGGGAGAGGCGGCAGATTTCGGAATCCTTAAGAAATTTTTCAGAGAGCTTACGATTGTCCCGCCAGGACCTCGCAAAGGCAAACAGGGAACTACGGGAATCGGAGAGAAAATATAGGGAGCTCTTTGAAGACTCCATTGATATCGTTTTTTTCACTACCCCGGAGGGGAAATTTACGGATATAAACGACGCCGCGGTCAAGATATTTGGCTATGCTTCTAAAGAAGAGCTCCTCAAAATCGACATCGCGAGAGATCTTTATTGCAACCCTGAGGACAGACACAAACTCGAAGAGATTATAGATAAGCAGGGTTATGTGAAGGATTACGAAGTTCTCTTGAAAAGGAAGGACGGTGAGCGGTTGAATGTCCTTGTGACGGCTACCGCAGTCCGCGATGAAACAGGGAAGGTCATCGCGTATCGCGGGATAAGTCGGGACATAACGACACAGAGAAGGCTCGAAGTATTCAACCAGGCGATGGAGACCATTATAGCCGAAAGGACCATGAATCTCATGGCGCTGAAGGTAGCTGATAGGGTGAGAAACCCCGCTACCATAATCGCGTGGATGAGCAAGAAGACGATGGGTAAAGGGATTCCCGAGGAGTTGAAGGAATCTCTCGCTGTCATAAAGGATGAGGGCGAGAAACTCGAGGCAATCGTGAAAGAGTTTCAGAGCACCCTCGAAAGCAGACGCTCCCTGTTTGTGTATGAGGATGTCAACGATATTGTCAGAAACATTGTCGCTATCACAGAGGATGAAGCGGATCGTAAAGGGATAAGACTGGTTTCGGACATTTCAGAAAAGACCCTGAAAATAAACATGCAGAGAGATCTCTTGCAGGTAGCCATCCTCCATTTCGTCAGGAACGCGATGGAGGCTACTCCCCCCGGAGGAGAGATAACCATCCAGACTTACTCAGAGAATGATAAAGTGATCGTGTTGATTTCAGATACGGGGTCGGGCATTCCCGAAGGGGATGTCGAGAAGATATTTGATCCCTTTTACAGCACGAAGATGCACCGGTACGGAATGGGACTGCCATTAGTGAAGCAGATAGTTTCTGAGCATATGGGTGAAATAGACTTCGAAAGCAAGCCCGGAGTAGGTACCACGTTCCGGATGGTGTTTCCCGCCAGATGGGTATAGAGGCCGGTTACCGCTTTAGTTTAAGCAGGGTCGTGTCTCTGCCGAATATGAGAGGCAATAGCCAGTCCATTATGATCCTGATGCGATTGTACATCCCGGTAACAAGTAGTGAGTAACTCAACTGCCATATAAGACGTGCTGGGAATCCATACATCCTCAGACCATTAATGCGTAATGCCGCCTTAAAGGGGCCTAAGGAGACTATTTCTGGCGCATCGGAATAACGATATGGTCTCTTTTCCCGACCGCGTATCTCTGCCAGGATATTGTGAGCAACGACTTTAGCCTGGCGCACTGCATTGTGGGCACGTGGTGCTACGGGAAGACCCGATTTCGGGTCCTTGAAGTGGGCACAGTCGCCAAGTGCATACACACCGGGAAAGCCGGGCATCTCCAGATATTCATTGACCAGAACCCGGCCAATGCCGTCCTTCTCAGCGTCCAACTCAGCAATCCGTGGATTAGCCACCACGCCTGCTGTCCAGATAATGGTGCTGGTGGGTATTTGTTCCATGCCGTTAATTTCCATATGGTCTTCCCAGGTACGTGTCACACGTGACTTCAGTCTGACCTCAATCCCCATTTGTTGCAATTGCTTCATGGTGTAATCACCAAGCTTGGTGTGCATATAGGCACCAATCTTGCGCCCTAACTCGACCAGGATTATCCTGATATTAGAAGGGTTTACGGTATTGTAGAATCTGGGAAGGTGGTTGCGGATAAAGTCGCTGAGTTCAGATGCTACTTGTACACCCGTGTAGCCACCCCCCGAGACAACAAAGGTCAGCAGCTGTCTTTGTCGCTCAGGGTCTTTTTCTACGCTGGCCTGTTCAAAGAGACCAATGATATGGTTCCTGATGATTATGGAGTCGCGCAGGGTTTTCAGGTAGAACACATTGTGACTTGCTGAGCTTAACGCCGTCACATCAGTGACACTGCCGAGCGCCAAGACTATATAATCAAAGTCCAGGGTGCCGACATTCGTGATTACCTTGCGGGTTTCGAGGTCTATCTTTTCGACATTAGCATGAATGAAATTGAACCTGTGTCGCCACTCCAAATTTCGGATCGGAAACGCAATGTGCCGGGTCTCGATGCGCCCCATAGCCACCTCGGGCAGGAAGGGGGTGAAGAGAAAGAAGTTCTCATCACTGACCATAGTGGTTTCTATGTTCTCATTACGGTCCAGTGACGGCACCAGACGCCGCAGGACATAGATACCGCCGAATCCGCTACCCAGCACCAGTACTTTTTTGCCACCTACGTATAATTTCATAGGATAAGTAACCCCCCTGTGTAGTAAGCTATTCAGACCCTCCTGGGATAGATCTACGACAAGTCTGGCGAGTGAAATTGGATTGAGCGTCATTCGGGCGATATTTCGGTAGCTATAGATCCCAGTGAACAAACCCCAGACTGCTTTGGTAAAGGGCTGAGGACCCCTCACGTTAATCTGCTCGTCACCAATCAGTCGCTCCTGTGCTAAGAGAAAGATGCGAAAGCCCTTGGCTTTGTCATTTATGTCGAATAGTAGTTTTCCGAAACGATTGTCTCTATCAATACTCCTGCAGAACGGCTTGTAGTAACGCTCAAAATCCTGGCGGGATACGCCGTGATAGACTGCGGTGCAGGCCGCTTCCCGGGCCGCGAGTAATGATGAGCCAATGCCGTCTTTATATAATCTGGAGATTGCAGCATCACCTACTGCCACAAACCTGTCAGCATAATAATTGTGGGCTGAGCTAATGATGGCGCGTGGTCGGCAGCCACAGGCACGCCCACGCCTGTACTGCTCCGGCAGTATGCTCCGCACGATGTCGAAATTTAAGAAATCTAAAACCGAAACAGGATGGTTACCACTGCTCAAAACAGAAACATTAATGAAAGGTCCCTTAGGTATCAATGCTCCAAAGATGAGTCCAGGATGTCGGACTAAAAAGGCGTGGGCTCCATGACCGAGCAACGATTCTACCTGTTGGGCACCAACATAAAGTTCAGCCTGAGCCATAACTTGTGTCCGGGGAGGAATGTAGCCAAGCCCCTGGATTGGAATTTGTGTGGCATTGACACCTGAGGCCATTACTACCAGGTCGTATGCCAGCTTCTCATCGCCAACCTGTATCATTGGTCTTGGCCCAAGAAAGATGTGGGATATGGTTTGTATTTCTACACGGGCGCCACGCTTTTGGGCTTCTCTTAGCAGCCAGCTATCAAAGCCAATCTGGTTTTTGAAACGGGATAGGCTCGGCCCACCCCCGCGGTAGACACTGGCAATCTTTATCTCTTTTTCGGGATTGGTTATGGTTATTGAGGTATAGGGAGTGTGAACGGTATAGTGTTCAATTTTGCTCAGGATTATCTCTTCAGGTATGGTGAGACCAAGTTCACTGAGATTCCGCTGCAGGGACATGGAAAGAATGCCAGCGCAACCCTTACACCCTTTTGGCCCACGTTCATTAAAATCATGCGTTTCGAAAATAGTGATATCGGGCTGGATGCCTGTCTCATTGGCGTAATGGAGCAGATAGAGCGCGAAAGAGCTGCCTGCAGGGCCACCACCAATGATCGCAATCCTTGAACCGGTATCTATTCTAGTGGTGCCCTCAGCCACACTTTCCCAAGCCTCCACATTATTAATTTTATCATAACATATTTTTATGATAAATTACTGGAAGTTGCCAGCAGTTGTGAGTAACCTTAGCAAAGTTGACATTTGGGCTAATTGATAACAGCTTGTAACAAACTTAATTAAAAACATATTAGCACTGGGCAAAAAAGACTCTCAATGAAGGAACTGTAGGTTTTTGGTAAAATACGCTCTATGAGCTATCATGGCTGCAGGTCGAGGTTCGTTGTCCGGGTCTACATCGGCTATACCGGTAGCCTGGAAAAATAAACGGCGAGTAATGAAACGGGATATTCCCATAGAGAGAAGCGAGGGTACCGTATCGGTCCCTGAAAGGCTCAGGGTGCTCGATGAAACACAGCGCCATGCAGTGCTCGCAACCTGTTCTGAGGGAAGACCCCATACCTCTCTGATCGCATTCGCCCTTACCCCCGATGTCAAGGGCCTGCTGTTCGCCAGTCCCAAGAGGACATTGAAGTATCGCAATATCCTGAAGAATGCTGCGGTTTCTGTCCTCATCGATACACGTGCCAATACCGAGAGCGACTACCTGAATGCGGAAGCGGTCACGATCAGCGGAAACGCAGTGCCTATCAGAAGGGGAATAAAATGGAAAGAGCTCTCTATGATCTTCCTTAGAAAACACCCTGAACTTAGCGGGTTTGTGGAGTCACCCTCTTCGGCCCTCATCCTTGTGAAGGCAACACGATGTTACCATGTAGGGTCTTTCCAGACCGTCTCTGAGTGGAAGGTGGAATAGCATCTCATCTCATCATACATGGTTGCGCAGCATGAGTTCCATGGGATGGGGGTTCAGGTAGTACTGCCTTTTCAGGTAGGGCTCATCGTATTTGTGCACATAATGCCGAAAAAGGACTACGGGGACGATGAGCGGGAGTATCCCCTTGTGATATTGTCCGATCACATCGAGTAGTTCATGCTTCTCATCAGCTGTCAACTGCTCCTTGAAAAAACCCGCCATGTGGTGCAACACGTTCGTATTTTTTTTCGTCGTCGCAATCAACTTGAGGCCTTCCATCATCACCCCAAGATACTCATTGTGGACTTCTCCCCTTCTACGCACCTTTGCACCAGCGACGAGCTTTCCTAAACGTGAATAGTGGTTAGGGCTATGGGAAAGGATGATGAGCTTGTGGTCAGTATGAAAGGCAATGAGGTCCCTGACGGTTCCTCCTCGCTTTCTGAACTCCTTCCATCTCCAGAAGACGAAAACTCTCTCGATGAAGTTCTCCCTTAGCAAGGGGTCGGAGAGCCTGCCATCATCCTCAAATGGCAGAAGAGGAAAGGCCTTCATGAATTCCTTCGCAAAGATCCCAACCGCCCTCTGGCTCGTCATCCCCGATTCTGTGTAGATCTTCACACCTTTCATCCCGGAACTGGGAGACCTGCTCTTGAATACAAACCCGCAGAGATCCTGCGTTGCGAGTGCTGCAAGCTTCCCCTGAGACCACCTGAGCATCCTGTCAGTGTGGTCTCTACCGGTCTTGACAGTCACGAGGCGTGGTGATTCGGGGTCGCCGAAGAGATGCATCGCCTCTCGGGGGACGGGCAGTCCGCATTCCACCTCGGGGCAGACGGGAACCCAGTGGACGTATTTCCCAAGGGTTTCCGTGAGAAACCGGTCGAGTTTATGTTGCCCGTCATAACGGACCTTCTCGCCCAGGAGACAGGAGCTGATCCCGATCTTGATTTTCTCTTCTACTTCAACCCTCCGCTGCTTTTTTTCAATTCTTTGAGGAAAGAGACGGTGAGCTGCCGTAACCTCCAGAATGGAAAAAGGATTTCATGAGAACCGATTTCTCGATGACCACTCAAAATCCCGTGATCCCAGGCCCCTCTTTTTCTTCGGAGAAGGCAAGTTTCACGGCCTCTTTGAATGGAGTTTTCTTGATGGGCACGAACTCATCGATCCTGTTATCCTTGCAGACGACTTCGTTCTTCAGTCCCTCGATAAGGGCATGGGCGATGCCTGATGGAATGGGAGTCACAAGGTCCACCCAGTATGCGGAGAGGAGGGGCGTGAGCACTGGCACAGTGATGACGAACCTTTCCGTAAGACCTCTGGCTTCCGCATACTGGTGCATCATTTTCCTATAGCTGAGGATCTCCGGACCTCCTATATCGAATGTCTGCCCGGCCGTTTGAGGGTTGAGGAGACATCCGACGAGATAGGCCAACACATCCTGCAGGGCGATCGGTTGGATCCTGGTGTCGATCCATCTTGGGCAGATCATTACCGGAAGGCGCTCCACGAGGTACCTGAGCATCTCAAATGATGCCCCGCCGGCCCCGATTATGACCGCGGCACGCAGCACGCTAGCGGCAGGGTTGCCTAAGGAAAGGATCTTCCCCACCTCCGCACGGCTTCTGAGGTGTTCTGAGAGTCCTTCACCCATCTCCCCGAGGCCTCCGAGGTAAATGACCCTCTTCAGTCCGGCCTCATTTGCCGCATTGATGAAGGTCTCCGCACCCTTCCTGTCCTTTTTCACAAATTCGAGATTCACTGTGAGGGTCTTCCCGCCTAGGGAGTGAACGAAATAATAGGCCGTGTGGATCCCCTCGAGTGCATCCCTCAGGCTCCTCTCTTCGAAGATGTCTCCTTTTCGGACCTCGATATCGGCACCTTCCTGTAATAACCCCCGGGCCTTCGAGGGATCCCTTACGAGTAGCCTCAGCCTGATGTTTCTATCTACGAGTTCGGGAATGAGCCTTCTCCCGATAAAGCCAGTAGCTCCAAGAATAAGGACCCTGTCTTTCTCATTGAGCACCAAGTCGTTCATCTTTCTGTCTCCTCGTTATTTCTTATTTTAGACTCCTCTTCACGATCTTTCCCAAGACTGTCTCTTCAGGATGACCTTTGCCATGGGGCCTTAAAACATAAGGCAAATGTTATGCACCAAATCCCCCGGAGTAATAATTCTCAAGCTCCCGGATGGTGAATTCCTGTTCGGAGATGATTCCCTTTGCCACATCGGCAAGCGTCACAATGCCAATTAAGGTATCATTTTCGAGGATGGGCAGGTGGCGAATATGTTTGGACGTCATGAGTGCCATGCATTCCTCGAGGGTGTTCTCAGGCGTTGCATAGAGTACCGATTTTGTCATGAGTTCACCCACTGTTGTTTCTTTTGAGGTCTTCCCCTTCAGGATTACCTTCCGCGCATAGTCGCGCTCCGAAAAGATGCCGACGAGTTTGCCCTCATCAATGACGAGCAGTGCGCCGATGTTTTTTGCAGACATTAATTCAAGGCCCTCAAATACCGATACAGTGGATGAGATTGACCAGATATCCCTGGGTTTTGTCCTCAGGATTTCGTTGATCGTTCCCATTGCACAATCCCTCCTTCCGATGCAGTGGTGTTTCTCTATAATTACACTATGTCATATATCCCCTTTGATTATCAACTAAACCAATGACCCGCAACGGGCAGCGCCACCCTGGTGGCATGATGTGCTTGTAAGAAGCAGCATGTTCAGGGAGAGAGGTCTGGCCTCAACTTCAACTTCGGTTCTGTGAAGGGAAAGCGTGCATGACCGGATTCACCGGGGCACCCTCCTTTTTTAATGCCACTCTCATCTTTTTCAGCATCATGTCGGGGAGATAGGAGGACTTCGCAACTCTCAGGGTCTCCTCGTCAAGATCCTGTTCGAAATTGAGATAACGGTATTTCGGGGGAAGGATCTTTGAGAAGGAGTTGAACATGTACTGATACACACCCTTGAAATTCGTTCTGGCCTTCGCGAAGTGCAGTACGAAGGTCTCTTCATTGAGCTCTTCCCCGATGATGAAGCCTGCAGGCTCTCCCTCGGCGTAGTATATGCCTCCGCAAAGGACAAGGGTGTCATAGAGGTGAAGAGCCTCAAGGCAGGGGATGTAATCGGTTTGGTCTTCTGCAAGACCTGTTTCGGTCTGCCACTCCTTCAGGATAAATAGGGAATCCCCCAACAGGTCTTGGGTGAGGGGCTTCGCTTCATGGTGATAGGTCGTGACGAACTGCTTGAGGAGATTCCTCTTCTTGTGCAGTCTCCTCCCCTTGAAGGTGCTCATCTTTTCTACGGTATAGACATAATCCATGTCACCTTCCTTGAAGGTGAATTCGAACTCTCCGTTACCAAAAACCGGCAGCCATGCCTCAGCGATGGGGAACAGAAAGTCGACCTTCTCCACCAATCCCCTCAAATAACCGATATCCCCCTCATCTATCCAGCACGTTGGCATCAGGTAGCTATGCCCGTCATAGGTGATACCCCTGATGAATATATCTTGGTCGAATACCACATGATAGTCATGAGCCTTCCTAAAGAGGTAGAGATTTGCAAAACTATACTCGGCGATCGGGATATCGATCGTTTTCAACCTCTCGTAGAGGAGTTCCTTGTGTCGCAATTCTAATGTCTCTGTCACCATTTGGGTATAAATATACCGCATGCTACTGTTTCCTGCAACTTTGTTCAAATGAGAGAAAAATTGCTACAATTTGGATTACTATACCGCAAAGAATAAAATAATGTTGAGCCCTCCTTTGGTTATTATAGTTTTGCCAACCTTGTTCTATACCAAATGAGGGTTCACTTTCAAACTTTTTTTGGGGCAAGAGTAACCTTAAATGTTACAAAAGAGGACATGGCAGACATCACTCAACGCCTTTATAAGGCGATGAAACGGCACTCATCCAGCGTGCACGGTCACACCCCACCTGGGGTGTAGTCATACAGTCAGGCTTGGAACCTGGCTTCCGATACTTCAAGGTATCGCCGGTAAAGGCTTTTCGGGACATCCGCCATGTCCATGTCGATAAAGTTTCTTACAACTGGCGAGTAACTATAAATGGAAATAGGAACGTCAGTGGTTATTTTTTACGCTCCATTGAAGGATTGTGGTTTCAGCAATGTTTAGGTATATTTATTAAATCGGGAGCATGTATAATTAAGAAAAGTGCCTTTCCATTGTTTTTTATTATCCTGATTCATCGCGGACATGTAACTGAGTGGGGTGGCTTTAGAAAAGGTTTGGATAAAGGGGGTCCAAAAGGTAAGGATGTGGATGGGGACGACATTGTGAGGGTTGATGATCTATAAGGAAAATCAATCTGATGTGGAGGGAGAAGGGACCTACAGTTCTCTCTTAGGGGGATCACTTCGAACAAAAAAGCCTCTTGTAGAATATCGCACTATGCGTCATAAGATCGACAGACTAAAGTCATACCTTGAAATGCTGATTCTTCTTGTCGTAGATCTTTTCTCTATTATCATGTTGTATTGGCTCTCGGTCCTCATCAGGACGGACGTCCTGCCTCATATCTATCAAGGTTTTCCCCAGGAGTTTCCTTTCAAAAGTTTTCTTGCAACAGCATGGGTTTATGCGGTGTGGATTTTTTTCATCTGGTATGAGGGCTTATATACTGGTATGCGCTCCTTCTGGGATGAATTAAGGGGCCTTTGGAGGGTCTCCTTTTTTTCTACCATCGGAATCTTCACCCTTGTATCGGTGAGTAAATTGAGCGTGGATGTGTCAAGGACTACCATCATACTGATGGGTATCATTTCACTCATGATATTGCCGCTTCTGAGAATGTCTGCGAAGAGGATTCTGAGAGCACTGGGTTTCTTGGGAAGAAGGGTGCTCATTCTAGGAGCTGGTCAGACCGGGCAACTCATCGCCAGCGCTTTGAGGAGAGATTGGAATTACGGATTTGAAATTGTTGGGTTTCTCGATGACGATCCCAATAAGGCTGGAAAGAAAGTAGAGGGTATCAAAGTCCACAGGGGAATCGACAGGGCATCGTCGTATTTGCGGGGCTGCCGCATCACGGACGTTGTCGTCGCAATGCCGGGTGCGAGCAAAGAGAGGATTCAAGGGATCATTAACAGTCTGCAATACCAGGTTCAGCGGCTGTTTTATATTCCGGATGTATTCGGGATAGCGGTGTTGGGTACCTCTCTCCATCATTTCTTTACTGAGCAGGCATTCGCTCTTGAGATGAAAAACAATCTTGCGATGCCTATGAACATCATTATAAAGAGGAGTTTCGATTTCTTCGTGATTGTTCTCATGCTGCCCCTTATTGTTCCAGTCATTCTTGTAGTATCAATTCTCATAAGACTTGTTTCACCAGGGCCCGCTATTTTCAGACAGGAAAGAATCGGGAAACACGGCAAACCGTTTCTCTGCTACAAGTTCAGGACAATGTTTGAAGATTCGGAACAACGCTTGTACAAACTCCTGGAACTGGACCCTGAGGTACGCAGGAAATGGAATGAGTACTGGAAACTGGAGGATGATCCGAGAGTGACCAAGATCGGAAAGTTCTTGAGGTCTTCATCCCTCGATGAGCTTCCTCAAATATTCAATGTGCTGAAGGGAGAGATGAGCCTGGTTGGTCCCCGACCGTATCTTGACCGGGAGAAAGAGGCCTTTGAAGAGTATAGAGGCATAATCCTGAGTGTCCTCCCAGGGATCACGGGACTTTGGCAGACCTTTGGAAGAAGCAATAAGACGTATAAGGAGCGGATAGCACTGGATTTGTGGTATGTGAGAAACTGGAACTTATGGCTTGATATTGTTATATTATTTAAGACCATAAGGGTAATCTTTAAACAAGAAGGCGCTTTATAAAGATAGTGTTCAAGTCTTCTCTCAAATTAGCGCGGGATGAAGAAATAAATGCCTTTGATCATCGTCTCATATGCGATACGCCTTCAAAGGAAATACCAATATCCTTCCACAAAATACAGTCGATGCCTTGGCAGTGATAATCGATAGCCGCTCTACCGTCCTTCAGGGTTTCATGTTGTGCGTTCTCTATTTTTGTCAATAGATAAATCGGTGCAAAAATATGAAGCATTTGCAAGGGCATGAACATATCAGAGTCACTCGTTATGGTTTTCTTTCTGAGGGGAGTGAATGATATGCCACCATTCCCTGTTCATGCTCATTTCCCTGATCGCCACGCGAGGGAAGCATTTGTAGCACCTGCCGAGTGTATAGCCAAAGTATTTTAATGCATTGCGTATGAATAACTCCGGGAAGAGGAGATACTTACCCATCTTCTTGAGATACGCTATTTCAGACCTCAGATATCTCATCCCTTCGCCCTCAGCCTGACCGAATGCTTCCCGAATCCAGCTTTCCATTTCATGGAACACACCTATGTCGAAATATCGTTTGAATTCCTGCAATAAGGTGTAGTTGTGCGAATGGTACACCATCGCATCCGCAGCATAGGCCAAGCTGTATCCTGCAAGCAGCAGCTTCGCTCCGGCATAGGTGTCTTCGGTTGAAATTAAATTTTCCTTGAACCATCCTATCTCTTCTAAAGCACTTTTTCTATATGCTGAAAATGAATTGGATAGAAAAGCAGTCTTGATGCCGTACCTTTCCTTATCATTCAGGCGTCTCGTGAAGGATTGAGCAGGGTAGTTGAACAGCCTCGAATGAGCAGCAAAAGGGGTTGCGTCGGGATAGGGGAGCTGCCGTCCATAGACTGCGGCAAGTTCGTGGTCATTATCAAAAGGGGTAATGAGGGCTTTGAGTGCGTGTACATCAGAAGGAAAAGCGTCCTGGGTGAGATACACATGTATATCACCTTTAGCCGTTTTCCCTGCAATAGTTCGCGTTCCACCGTGGTCGAATTTATCTCTATCGACAATAAGTATCCCTACATGACATGCCTTAGCAATTTCAACAGTGTCATCTGAAGAGGAAGAGTCAACAACAAGAATGGAAAGATTTTCTAACGTCTGCTCTTTCAGACGCCTTATAAGAACTGACAGCTTCGAAGATGCATTGTATGTGGGCACTATGACTGTAACCTGCATCAGTTCCCCTTTTCAGTGTAACAGCTGAGCTTTATACATATACATACATGAAATGTGTTTTAATTCGTCTGTCGAGATAAAGTTCCATAATGATTGGATTCTCCTAATAACGTTCGCAGGCTGCTCTTCCCATTTTTCCCGCAATCAACGTGTCATCCAAACATCGTTTGTTTTCCGCCGTGTCAATATTCTTCGATCTTTTTATCCACAAACTCCTTAAACTCTTTTCTAAATCTTTCCTTACTAAAATGTTCTGCGTTTTTTCTTATTTCATAATAGTCAAAAATATCCTGTTTCTCTTCGAAGTCGTTTACAGCCGTTATTAAACCTTCTACAGTCTGATCTTTGAAGAACGTACCTGTTTTTCCATTTATTACTGTTTCCAATACACCACCTTTTCCATAAGCAATCACTGGTGTCCCACATGCTTGCGCTTCGACAGGTGCTATGCCAAAAGGTTCGACAGATGCGAAAACAAACGCTTTTGCTTTCTGCATATATTTCTTCACAACATCAGAGTTTTGATAACCCAGAAAATCTATATTTGTTCCGGCGTTGACTTTAATCTTTTTAAAATCCGAGCCATCCCCAATCACAACAAGTTTCCTATCAGACATTCTTGAGAAAGCATTTACAATCAAATCAACTCTTTTGAAAGGTACAATTCTCGATACAGTCAAATAAAAGTTATCTTTGGGGGGATCGCATTCGAAGTTATCAACATCAACAGGAGGATAAATAACCTTGGAATCCTTGCCATACATTTTCTTAATTTTTTTTGCCACATAGTTAGAGTTTGAAATATAGAAATCAACTCTATGAGCCGATAACGCATCCCAGTTTCTAATATAATGTAGAAGTAACTTTGCTGTCCATCCCTTTAAGCCTTTGTTTAATCCACTTTCTTTTAAATAATGATGGTAACAATCCCACGCATACAACATTGTATTGTTAATATAACTAATATGAACTTGATCTACATTTGTAAGAATACCTTTTGCAACTGCATGAGAAGAAGAGATAATAAGTTCATAGTCAGATAAATCAAATTGTTCTATGGCCAAAGGGAATAAAGGTAAATAATCTCTATACATTATTTCAGCTTTGGGTAACTTCTGTATGAAAGAACTCTTTATTCTTTTCTCGTCTATCCCCAACAATTTTAGGCTCTCTTTTTTAAAGACCAGCGTATAAAAATCAGAAGATGGATATAAACTGGCTATCGTTTCCAGGCACTTTTCAGCTCCCCCAATATCGATGATCCAATCGTGAACTATTGCTGTCCTCATGTGATATAGCTTGTTTTTTTAAATCTAGAAATTAACAATATGGATAAGAGCAGTGAGCCATTATACAAGATTAGTTCTTTCTGTAAAAAATGAGATGGAGCGCCTTTTCCTGTTCGAAGTAAACATGTTAGGATTCTAGTACCTCATCATAAACATTCAGGATATCAGCTGAATGCTTTCCTATTGTATATGGATTAACCCAGTACCTTTCATATGTTGCTCTGCTCATTTCTTTTGCAAGTTCTTGATTTTGTAAGATTGTTATTTTTTTTTGTAAGTCATTCACATCGCCGCTTTTAAACCATAAGCCAGTTACACCATCTACAATAACTTCCCTCGCTGCCGAGTTATCAGCCACAATAACAGGTACTCCCATGGCAGCAGCTTCAAGAGCTACAAGCCCTTGGGTTTCATAACATAATGATGGCAATACTAGCGCTCGTGCAGTTCGCATAATTCCAATTACTTCATGGGGCGATAACCAACCAGTAAAGGTGGAACTGGTATAGATATGAGACAGTTGATTCCGCATTGGGCCATCCCCTACAAAAACTGCCTTTATTCCTAATGCCGAAGCTGCCCTCGCAAACAAGTGCGGTCCTTTTTCCTTTGATAGTCTTCCCACATAAATAAATGCATTATTAAAGCTAACTTTAGCTGGCTCACCCTTTGAAACATTTACAGGATTACTGACAAGATATATGTTTGCATCTTTTGGCAAAAAGGGATGTAGAAGTCTTCTGCTAAAATCTGATACGGCAATAAAATGTTTTATTCCTCCTGGAATGAGACCAAAGTTTTTCTGAGCGATCTGTCTTCCAATGCGCCATAACTTTTGTGGATAACTCCTGACGTCGCAATTCTTTAAAATACACTGACGTGACAGGGGAAGCACGCTGCATATTTGATTTTCACGGTAGTTAAAAAAGCCGCCGTTTGGACATGACAAAAAATAGTCATGCATTGTACAGATAACCTTAAATCCTTTTTTGATGGCAACACGAACGACACTTGAAGATAAGGCTTTTGTCCATGAATGAACGTGAATAACAGTATTCGAAGAATCAAATGTGTCCAGCAGATTAGCCATTGATCGCATTGCGATAGGATTCCAAATTCCCTGTAAGAAGGATCTCACGCGGTTGGGATCTTTCATAATTTCGTGCTGGTTCGTGCATATGATCTTTAGATTTTGGCGGTCTAATTCCGACATGACTGGAGGAACAGCAGAAAATACGATTATTGGGTAACCTTTATCCGATAAGGCCATAGCACTTGATAATGCGACTTGTCCAACCCCGCCATTTATATGTGCAAAATCGTTTATAATAATTATGTGAGGAACAGAATAATGCATACTTATTGTGTGTTTTTCTTAAGAATTTGAGAGTGCATAATGTCTCATTTATTTTAACATACCATGCTTAGAGGATTCCATTTGACTTTTGCATATTTGGTAGAGAGGTCCATTTGCTTTTTGACGAGCTTTCTGAAATAAAAGGATAGATGAATGAGATGTTTTCCTTCTTCATGAAGCGATATGGCTGTTCCCAAATATGGCCTTTCAGCGTGCCGCACGTAACCGTTCCCAACTCGTTCGCTAACTGGCAATGCAGGATGTTCCTTGGAGCGACACATACTATTTCCGGGCGCAGTTTCTTTAATTCTCTGGACAGTTCACTCGCGTACCTCTGAACTCCAATGATGCGCTGCGTCAGGAATCGAGCATTAATAACGATTATAACGTTTGAGATAGCCACTACCTTTCATTTTGCCAAAAAAGGGCTGCTCATACATCAACAAAATTACCTTACAGGGTACTGTTCTGCTGAGTGTAACCAAGCAGAGAAACGCTATGTTCCCCATCGGTCGATATATGCGTGAGGAATCCAACGATGAGGAAAAACATGATCCCCATCTTGCCTGTGAATGGCAAATTAAACATCCCCATGATGGAATAGCTCGCCACGAGGCCGTAACCAAAATACCGCTGATTACCAGGTAATCGCCATAACTGCAAGAGAATTATGGATAGGTATGTTAGGAACAGGAGGAAGCCAAAGTATCCATATGCAAGGTGCATGAGGAGGAAGTTGTTGTGTGGTCCAATATAACCGGGCAGTTCCTGAGACGAGGGCGCTACCCTGCCGGGTCCGATGCCCGTGTAGTTGCGCACACTCATATTGAATGCCTCGGCCCACTGCACATTGATCCGTTCCTGTATCGCTTCGTCTTGCAGAATCGCCAATGTTACCACAGACTTCAGCCTCTCGATGGCTATTGAGACCCGGGTCGTTTCCAGGGAGCGGACTTCTCCGAAAAGTGATAGGGTGATGATCAGGATGAGGAAGGCAATGACCGTTACTGGCCTGAGAGCGCTCCTGAGAATGGACTTCCATTTCCAGAAAGATAGCAGGACGAGGGCCATCATTATGGGCGAGCGTTCGACGCCCAGTACCAAAAACAGCAGAACCAGGAGTACATTGACATACAGGAGCCTTTTCTTCCTGAGAACGTCAGCATTGAACAAGACAAGTGCCGTGAAGAACACCAAAGTTACCTGGTACTCTACATAGGAATTCATGGTGCCGAAGAACCGCAAGAGCGGTCCTTGAAAAATACTGACCTGCCCCTTACTGAGTAGTGCATCGATGTGGGCGGCATCCCAGGGCAACCAGGACGGCAATGTTCCGAAATAGAAAGATAGTTCTTGAAGAACCCCATAGCTGGCATTGAGTGTCAAGAGACCGTTCAGACGGGCTATCATGATCTCCCTGTGTCTTGCAAGTGAGACACCGATAAAAAAGCTAAAGACTGGTAAAATGAAATCTTTCAAGGTCATCAGGTTTGCTTCGAGGGAGTAACGATAATCCGCAATGTATATGAGCATGAATACGGCCAATATGAGAGTAGCAATCGAGACTGCGTTTACTCGCAGAGACATTATGGAAAAAAGGAGTGACATAAAGAACGCGAGATAAAGAGCCCCGTTGATGTTGACTCCGAGAATCCTGCTCATCACATTGGAGAACATAAAGAGAAAAAAGAAAATGTAGAGGGAGATCATCAGCAGATTGATTCTGTTATTCATCATGATCACTGACACAGTGATTCTAGGAGAGCGATACGCTCTCTCCAGTCATGTTTTTTTGCATATTCAATGAGTGCGTTTCTGTCAGCACTACCGATTGCGTGCTCTATTGCATCTACGAACTCCTCGAGTGTCTCTGTAAGGATTGCGGGGGTCTGCAAGTCTCTCAATTCATCCCATGCGGTTGCCACGACCGGTAGACTGCATGCCATGTACTCATATAGCTTGAGCGGATTAATGCTGTGGACTAGCTCCGGGTGATCACGAACATTGAATGGGATGAGCCCAACATCAGCATTGTGCATGTATTGCGGCAAAACATCGTAACTCTTGCGGCCTAGGAGATAGATGTTGGGACACCCTGAGAGCCTACAACTGGCGCGGGCATTGGGGCCAATCAAGACAAACGATACGTGTGGCAATCTGGCGGCAGCCTGTCTGAGTAACGCATAGTCGAACCATGCATCCATAGCGCCCACGTAAAGAGCGATGGGTCGTCGGATTCGTCTGTACTCTTCCGGAACTACATGTGAACCACCGGCAAAGTGCTCGAAATTGACACCGTTCGGCAGGTGGAGCATATGTCGGGGATGCATGGCCTGAACGTATTCTCTCAGATTCGAGGCAGTATATACGACGATATCGACACTGCGAGCCACTTCACGCTCAAGGACTTGCATTGTGCTTGTGAATTTTCCAAAACCGGCATTCTTGTCTGCGATCCTCAATACAGATGTCTTGTGAAAGATCTCCTTAAGAAAAAATGCATGAATCACGCTGTCGATATACAGCAAGTCGACGGTATCGAACTTAAGTTCTTTTATCTTTGTCTTCAGACGGGGGAACGAGCATATGTGCCAATACCTTGCTACAGGCATGCTTCGGAGGAGCGGTTTATTGTGAGGTGTGAGTAAGGCGCCTGGGACATACGTCCAAACACAGTGCTTTTCCATCCATATTCCCCCAGCACGATAAATAGCAAAGCGCTCGCTGAGCTCTTTATTCATACCGGCCAAGACATGGAAAGGGGAGATCGGATCTGAAATGAATGCGACGTGCCATCCCCCTTTCATGAAGGCCCTCGCAATGTGGTGACTTCCAACCTGAAAAGGTGAACACCAATAGTTCGCACACCCCATGAGAACCTTTTTTGCTACCTTAGCCATTTCCCGTATCCATTACAAAAGAAGTTAGGTATCTTCTCTTGTTGATATGCACCGAAGTCAAGGATTGTTAATGCCTGTGGGCCGAGCAAGACGACACGAAAGACAGGGTCGCCGAAGCCTTTATGAGTTCCTACAAAGCCGTCATGTCCGAAGTAAAGACAGCGGGCTGTTGTTTTGTGTTCCAGGATGAACAAACGCCGAAGCCCGTCAGGGAGGGGGTTTTGCTCCATGCCTTCTCCCTTCTTCGGCGTGAAATGGGCAAACGTAGAACGAAAAAGATTTCTTAGGCGAGGAGATGATGTATAGACATAGGTTCCCGGGTCACGGACAATATCCTCGTCATCGATGGATAGTTCTATGCTCAATTGATCATTGTGGGCATGAGCGCCCGTTTCTGCCTGTCCGATGCTGCCGCAACGAATTGCAAGAAAGAGACAAGGTGAACGGTATATGTAAACCCCGAAATCGGGATATGCAATGAGATACATATCACTCGTCAAAGGAGGACTTTCTTTTCTTGCACAGAAGTGCATTTCCAATGGCGACCCCCACTCATTAGTGAGACGATGACGCCATCTATTGACAGAGCCATCCCACGGGATCGAATAACTGGTCTTACCCTTGGAAAATTGATGATCCTCGTGCGATGACGAGGGAGCAGTAATGCCATTCAACCATCTCACGACGAGCGCCCCTTCCGATGTCTGCTGTCCGGATGCCCGTAAAAGATCGGATCTACCAAAAAGAATTCCTCCAACTTCAAGCACATGGCTGTGATCAAGGATATCTTCGTCCAGATAGAGACCGAACGGCAAGGGTACGTCATAATCGCTGAGGTTTCTATACCGCTCACGAGCTTCCATTCCCGTCAACACATCATACTTCGGCCAAATCTTGAGGAAACGACCACTGTCATTATCGCCGATTTGAGCTATTACCCCTGTCGTTTTTGTCATGTGCAATGTGAATTCCACTGCCCTTTCCAGGCGAAGCCAGAACCACTCTGGCAGAACCTCTGTTGAAGAGCTTTGCAAAGACAGGTCCTCCCGTGCCTGCTGCCATGGCTCCAGAGCACGCGATGGTTTCACATGGGCCTTCAAACGTGTGCGTTTCTCATCAGGTAGCGACATGCAAAGCATGCAGCAGTACAGCATGATTTCTGTGCTGAGTCGATGGTAGCTTGTCGATGCCTCGAAATTGGTCCCATCAGCGTTGAACTGGTGGTGCATTTCAGCGACAAGTTCACGAACTGCAAAGGAAAGCCAGAAATCAGTTTCAGGAGAGAGCGGCAGATAGGCAGAGATGAAGATGAGACCGGCGATATTGGCAAGATAATGGTTGTTACGGAGGTGAGGTTCGTTCTCAAGGTTCTCAATGCAGTGCTTTCCATGCTCATATATTGAACGTTTGAAGACGGCTTCGAACTCATTATCGAAGGCAACCCCGAAATTCCTGAAAAGATCATATGCTACCAACCAGTTGACGATTCTAATTTCCACGTCCATCGTACAGCACCAGTTGGCACCAAAACGTGGTGGGTTGGTGCAGATGAAATCAAGGATCTGATTACGAAACTCACGGGCATAGAGAAACGCTGGCTTGAACCCATCCCTTTCTTCTTTCGCAAGTGCGTAAGCCCATGCGAGCTGGGGTAGGTGCTGCATCCTGGCAAGCTCCCAGGGCACTTTGATGTCGACACCCGATCTATGCCCGTGCCTTATGTCTCGGAACCATGTCCCCTCAGACCAGCGATATCCTGATTTGAAGTCGAGGTGCCAGTCAATAGGTGTATAGTCCTCATCAATTAACTGCCAAATCCTCTTTGATTCCATCAAGTTTGAGGAGTTAATGAAGTTGCCTAACCAGTCACCGGACCTGTCAGGGGTGACGAAAGAACTCATACTGTAACGATATCCTTCGAACCCCCTGCAAGGCATGCCGTGGACTACCTCAACCCAGCCTGATCCAAGCAAATCAAAGGAATGGCTTAAAAAAAGCTCAGATAGGAGACGCACACGTATATCATTTTCCGGGGAAGGAGCAGGCACTGACTGAAGGAAACGGTTTATTGGCATAGATATCTCAATGGTCTCAAAGGTTCCTCTCTCCAGATCCCGCGCTCGATTGACGGCGTTCCATACTCGCTTCTCTATGAGGCCAAGACTTTTTCGCACCATGGTTTGCGGTGAATTTTTTAAAAAGTCCTTCGCACGTCTCTTCAGCGACACACTCATCCTCCTCCCGGGTGTCTTGACAGGTTTACCTTGTGCTTTCGAGTTCTGAAAAAAATTGAGAGGTTGACAAAACCGAATCCCACGAGAGTGGCGACGGCTGATCCAACCGCCTGATATCTTGGTATGAGGAGTATATTTAGGCAGGCAGCCAAAAACAAAGCCGTCAGTATCAGGAGAAAAAGGAACTTGAAATCTTCGAAACGGAGAACCAGGTTGACATGAGGACTAAATGCGAACGAAAAAACTGATGAAACTGCCAATATCCGGAAAACCGTCACCGCCTCAGGATATTTACCTTTGTCTATCCAAGGAATTATCCACTGAGAGAACCAGGCTCCAAAGAGGGCAACAGGAACGAAGACCAGAAGCATTCTCTTGAGCCCGGCAAGTACTTCATTCCAATCCTCAATACTCTCAACTTTCTGGATTGATGGAAGGAGGACGGAATGAACGGCGGCGAGCGATAACATGAGGAGACTGTAGTATCTGAACGCTGATCCATAGGTCGCTAAAGAAAAGTTGCTGCTAAGGGTCTTCAACATGAACACATCGAGTTGGGAGAAGAATGCGAGGAGGGAAAAGTAACCAAAAAGGTACCTGTATTTTCCTCGAAGTACGGCTAAGGCGATATCCAATGCTCGTCGAACTAAAAAGGTTTCCTTGATTTGAATCCTGGCCCTAAAAAAGACGAAAAAGCTGGCGAACATTGCGCCACTCTGGCAGAGTAATACCTGCCAAGCATGAAGCTTGTAATGGACGATTGAGATAAGGATGAGAACACACAGGAAGAAAAGGGAGGAACGAAAAAGCTCAACAAAGGAGAATCGAAAAAAACGAAGTTTTTGCTGAAAGATGGTCCTCGAGAACTCCGAGAGACAGGTTGCTGAGACAAGCGCAACTGCGAACCAGTAAATGCCACTCGCGAGGTGCTGAAACGGCACTGTGACACAGATCAGTAAGCAGATGCAGAATAATTGGTATCCAAGAAATGCGAGGGGGTCGTTGAGATTTAGTGTATGGTGCCCGACAATATAAATCCTGTTCAAACTCGTGGAAAGTATTTGTGTAATGACGAAGACGAGAGATAACGCAAACGTATATTTTGCGTACTCAATTTCTGGCATAAAGCGGATGATGATGACGCCAAGAATACCCATCATTGCTTTGGCAATCAGGTCTAAGGAGAAGATTTGTACGACGGACTTCATTGATCAGACCACTGCTTTCACCAAGATGGACTGGCCCGTGTTTTTTGATGGAATAATCGCTCTCAGGAAACGCACCAGTTTCCCCCTCCACTGAATATTTCTTGCATCCTCGTAGTCGTAACATTCGAGGTGTTCGATTCTAAGTCCTGCCTGTTGAAAGAGATACCTGACTTCGGCTACTGTCATTTCTCTATTGTGTCCGGTGAAGGGATAGGAGGAATGAAAGTAATCGCTGTAATCCGAAAGAGGGGAATGCCCAAAAAGCATTCGGAATCGTTTGTTGAGGACGGCAATGTTTGGGACTTCAAACAAGAGCTTCCCCCCTTCATTGAGGAGATTATGGATTTTGTTAAAGAGAAATTGTGGGGTGCCATGAAGATGTTCGACAACTGCCATCAACAAGACAATATCATTCTTACCAAGCAGGCCCAGGTCATTGTGGATAATATCCAGGTCAAAGAGTGACAGTCGATGCGTCTGCGATAACGCGAGGATGCTGTCTTTAAATCTGCTCTCGTAGAGGTCGTAATTGTCTACAATTCTGACGTTATATCCCAGCAAAGACAATGCAACTGGCACGTATGGGATGAAGCATCCGATATCACATACGACCCCTTGCCTACGGTCTCTCAGAATAATGTCAAGGGCCTTGATAAATCGGTTCTTCTCAGACTCGACAAAGTAACGGAACTTATCGGTTCCATACCTCATGTAGCCAACATTATGCTTTGAAATTGCCTGAATATCGATTGAGTCAATGAGAGGTGTTATAGCGGTGTCAACTTCTTGGATGAGATCGCCGAATTCCCTTCTCAGATCTCTGATATTCCTGTTCATGTGTCAATTATTTATAATAGTCATGACATCGGTGACTTTTTCTTTCGTCATTCTCAGGCTTGGCAGGAGAATCCAGCAAGCCCCGGGATGCCCGTTTACGACATGCGGGAATGACATCCAAAAGGTTTCGAAAACCTCAAAATGTCCATTATAGTATGAGAACTTTAATATTTAAATTTCTAAATGTCCCACCCATCCAGGATGAGGCTTGTAATCAAAAAAACGAGATTTGCTCATAAACATCTGTTGAATTTCTTTATCATCAGAGAGAACGTTTATCTGATCAATACTGTCAATGCCAAAGTCAAATCCTTTTAATGAATTTAAAATCTTAAATATTTTTATCTTCTGATAATCAAAACCCATGAGTCGAGTCGCAACTAAATCTACAGACAAAGGATTCTCGCCAGCTATTAAAACTCCGGAAAGTTTAGAATTTGGACTTAATGGGCCATTGTTCTCTCCGCCAATTATACCATCTATGACACACAATATTTTTCTTTGTGGTAGTTCATGAAGTTTGCCTTCAGCATCTGCAAAAAGCAATATCTTTGCAAGATCGGAGGTCATGCGCCATGCAGAATCATTCCCATACCAATTTCCCCCGTCCTGTAATACGGTTGATTGTGAAATCTTTTTAACAGGCTTTACAAAATATTTATAAAAAGAGGAAGCAACTTTATAAACCAACTCTCCCCATTTAGTTTTCTTTGCGAGTGCTTTGTCATAAAGGAAACGTTTTATTTTTACGATCACACGATCTGCTTTTGGCAGCTGGTCAGGAAGTTGGTCTCCTCCCTCTCTAATGGTCCCAATTCTATAATGTATCAAATAGTTTTTGTTAGTATTTATACCTACAAGTCCTTTGAAATTGAGGGTAACACCAACCTTTTTGTGTACTTTCATTTTAGGAACTGATATAAAAACATCTGCAGACAAAACAGTTTTTGAAATACAGTATTCGTGTGTTTCTCCTTGATGGTGCATGATGGTCTCGCTTCGGTTAAAATCAGCTCCATAATAATTCTCACTGGGAAGACCATAAAAAGCACTTTTACAGCCTAGATTTATAATAATGCTGCCGAGTGGATCACCTGGAAGGTTCTTTCTGTTTTTTGTATATGCCAGATTCATTCTATCAATCAAAGCAAAATTTCTTAGATCATAAACTTCTATATTGAAATTTAACTTGGAACGATAAAATGTCTGAATAGTATTAAGATGCTGAGATGCCATCAACTCTTCCCAATTGCAATCCATTTGAGGTGCATCAGCAATTACAATACGCCCTATACCCTTAAGTGCAAGGTAGACATAATCTACTATTGCCCGAAGGATTGATGGATGAGTCACCACTGCAAATAAATCATCACCACTTGAATTAAAACTTAACACAAAATTGGGCTTGAGGAGAACAGTCTGGCCTGGTTTAATTATTGTCCCAAGTGGATTCCATTGTAACCCCCCGTAATTCTTAATATCGAGTCCGAGCTTAACAAATAACTCTCGAAGTAAGCGATATGGATGGTTAGGCATCGAAGATACATCAGAAAAAGGAAGTTCTGGGTAGTGTGTATCGGGATGGAAGGGTGGTTCATTATTATATATAGGTTTTGTTATGCCTATGCCAACTTTATTAAGCATCAAAGTTCCCCATTTTTAATCTGTAAACGCTGATCAAGAAAACAATACTTACCCGCTTTTGTTCTGGGAATTTCATCAACTTGAACGAGCATTAGTTTCATGTCTTTGCCTAATTTCATGGATAAGCCATTCTGTATTTTTGTCAACTCCATTAAAGACAGCGGTTTTTTCGGCACGTATTTAAACATTACCTTCCCTGGTTCTTCCTGGAAAAATTGGAACTGTCGTAAATCGTCAAAAATACGGTCATGCATATTTATGGCAGTCATTGATATATAACGCCCTTTTTTCGTAACAATAACCTCATGACTACGACCTCTAATACTATCAAGAAGCTGGAAGGATCGCAAACATCCAGGACATACCATTGTCCCTTTGATAGCACGGTCCATTGTCCTATAGCGAATAAACGGTGTAATGAAACTGTGGAAGCTGGTTCCAATAAGTTCGCCTTCCTCCCCTTCTTTGACAGCCTCATCTTTCTCATCAAGGATTTCCGTATATCCATAAAATGGCCAAAGGTGATTCTTATTGGTATGCTCACACCATGGTGCAAGTATTACTTGTTCAGCATGCCCATACCAGCTGAATATCTTGCTGTTAGGAAAAGATTCTTTGAATTTATTCATCTGCCAGTCATAAATATTCTCTGAACCTAACAGTATTAAATCGAATGAGATGGTTCCTATCTCTCCGCAATCCTTTAAGACATCACAAAAGAGATTTAAAGAAGATGGATAGGCTTGGATAACTTTGGGACTGTACTTTTTTATCGCATCAATATAAATTTTTATAGATCTATAAGTAATAAAATATGAGGAGAGTAATAACTCTCTTCTATATGCATCGTATTTCCAAGGCTGATCTTCTGAACCAATATAACCGCCTCTTAGGACCGCACTGCGTAGGCCAAATTTCCATCCAACCCAAGACCATCCTGTATGCATGAATGCATCTTCTATCTGTAAAGTTTTACAGGTTTTGTAAAATCCAAATGGTATGCCTGTGGATCCACCCGTTGTAATATATATACTAGAAGCATTTTTAACACTGAACGCTTCCAAATTGTCTTGAAAAAGCTGTTTAGTCGTTAATGG
>Ga0315295_10000532_pt1 | contig 33065 bp, 26 predicted proteins | sample YL17G14_0_MG_FD_204453 | JGI IMG/M metagenome (GOLD analysis project Ga0315295, IMG submission 204453) | Sediment microbial communities from Yellowstone Lake, YNP, Wyoming, USA - YL17G14_0 | ecosystem: Environmental > Aquatic > Freshwater > Lake > Sediment | place: USA: Wyoming | collected... | reverse complement strand
CGGTCGGGTGGGAGAGGACGCGGCGGACGGCCTCCAGCAACATATCCCCCTGCATGTCATTGCGAGGCGCGCTTGCGCGCCGTGGCGATCCCTCATGCTGGATTGCTTCGTCCCCGGCGGTTTCTCGCAATGACAGGCTGCTAAGATCCAAAGGAAACAGCGGCCGGCGCCGCGAGGTGTCCTTCCGGTGCATCCGCGGCGGCTTGCCGAGGATGACTTCCAGCGGCAGGTCGATGGGCGTGTTTTGGAAATGCGGGTCCGCGACGACGAGTTGCTTCTCCGCCGTGGCCTCGCCGACGACGGCGAACGGGCAGCGCTCGCGCTCGCAGAGCTGCCGGAAGGGGGCGAGGCGCGCGGCGGGCACGGCGAGGACATAACGCTCCTGCGACTCGTTGCACCAGAGTTCGAGCGGGGACATGCCGGGCTCGTCGTTGGGGAGCTGGCGCAGGTCGAATTTGCCGCCGAGGCCGGCGTCGTTGACCAGCTCGGGCAGGGCGTTGGAGACGCCGCCGGCACCGACATCGTGGATGAAGGAGATGGGATTGTCCGCGCCGAGGGCCCAGCAGCCGTCGATGACCTCCTGGCAGCGGCGCTGCATCTCGGCGTTGTCGCGCTGCACGCTGGCGAAATCGAGGTCCTCGCTGCCGACCCCGCTGCCCAGGGAGCTGGCCGCGCCGCCGCCGAGGCCGAGGAGCATGGCCGGTCCGCCGAGGACGATGAGCTGGTCGCCCGGGTTGAGGGCGCCCTTCTGGACGTGCTCCGCGCGGATGTTGCCCAGGCCGCCGGCGAGCATGATGGGCTTGTGGTAGCCGCGCAGCTCCGGGCCGTTCGCGCCCGGCACCTCCTGCTCGAAGGTCCGGAAGTAACCGTTGATGGCCGGGCGGCCGAACTCGTTGTTGAAGGCGGCGCCGCCGAGCGGGCCCTCGAGCATGATGTCGAGCGCGGAGACGATGCGGCCGGGCTTGCCGTGGTCCTTCTCCCACGGCTGGAGCGCGCCGGGGAATTTGAGATTGGATACGCTGAAGCCCGTGAGGCCGGCCTTGGGCTTGGCGCCGCGGCCGGTGGCGCCCTCGTCGCGGATCTCGCCGCCGGAGCCCGTGGCCGCACCGGGGTAGGGCGAGATGGCGGTCGGGTGGTTGTGCGTCTCCACCTTGCAGAGCAGGTGAATGTCCTCGTCGTGCGCGGCGTATTCGTGGGTGACCGGGTCGGCGAAGAAGCGTCCACCGCGCGTGCCGGTGAGGACGGCGGCGTTGTCCTTGTAGGCCGAGAGAATGCCCTCGCGGTGGAGCCGGTGGGTGTTCCGGATCATCTGGAACAGCGACTGGTCGCGGGCGGTGCCGTCGATTTCCCAGGTGGCGTTGAAGATCTTGTGGCGGCAGTGCTCGGAGTTGGCCTGCGCGAACATCATCAGCTCGATGTCATTCGGGTCGCGGCCGAGGGCGGTGAAGGCCTTGACCAGGTAGTCGATCTCGTCCTCGGCGAGGGCGAGGCCAAGATACCTGTTGGCCGTGACCAGCGCGGAACGGCCGGCGGCCAGCAACGGCACGCCGGCCAGCGGGCGCGGCGGCGCGTGGCGGAAGAGGGCGGCGCATGCGGCGAGGTCGCCGAAGACCGCCTGCGTCATCCGGTCGTGCAGCCGGGACTTCACGGTCTGGAGCTGCGCGGAGTCGAGCTTGGAGAAGGGGAAGGGCGGCCCCGAGTCCCCGACATCGACCGAGTAGGCGATGACGCGCTCGATGCGCGCGATGCCCGTGAGCCCGCAGATGTGGGCGATGTCGGTGGCCTTGGAGGACCACGGCGAGATGGTGCCCGGGCGGGGCGCGACGATCTGCACCACGCCGTTGGCGGGGGCGGCGGTCCGGCTCGGGCCGTAGGCGAGCAATTGGTCGAGCACGCTGCGCTCGGCGGAGGTCAGGTCTCCGGCCAGGTCGACCACGTGGACGAAGTCGGCGCCGATGGCCCGGACGGGGATGCCCGCGGCGACGAGGTCCTGGCGCAGCTTTTCCAGACGGAAGGTCGAGAGGGCAGGGGAGCCGCGGAGCGTCAGCATGGTGGGGAAAACGGGATACTCACGAACAACCCCGGCGCGTCAAGAAAGCGAAGGCCATATGCCGGAAATACCCAGGGGGGAAGGCCCACGAAACACGGGAAATAGCACGAAAGAGGACAGGCAGAATTTTTCGCTTGGGACTTTCTCCAGCCAATCGGTTTGGTTTGGTGTCATTTCGTGTGTTTCCGGGCAAGACATGGGAGTATGCCGGAGAAAGCCATTGACGAAAGCCGGGCGCTCGGCGGAATGAACGTCTTTAATGCCGTGACGAGCAGGACTCACCCATCGCGCCGCCCCCTTTTACCGGACGGGCGCAGTGTGACCGGAAAACGCAGCCAAGCACGGAGCGGGGAGCAGGGAGCAAAGACCCAGACAAGAAGCGCGATGCTTCGCTTTGCTCCCCGCTCCCCGCTCCCCGCTCCCCGCTCCTTCCACCCATGAGCGAATTCCTCACCCACGAATGCGGTATCGCGCTGGTGCGGCTGAAGAAGCCGCTGCCCTACTACCAGGAGAAATACAACACGCCGCTCTGGGGCTTCTACCAGCTGTTCCTGCTGATGGAGAAGCAGCACAACCGCGGCCAGGACGGCGCGGGCGTGGCCTGCGTGAAGTTCGACGTGCCCTCCGGCGAGCCCTACATGTTCCGCGAGCGCAACGTCGAGACCAACCCGCTCGACACCATCTTTCAGGCTCTGCTCGCGCGCTACAACGCCCTGGTCGAGGAGGGGCAGGTCCACCCGGAGTTCCCGGACACGGCGAAAAAGCAGTTCGATTTCTGCGGCGAGCTTTACCTCGGCCACCTGCGCTATGGCACCTCGGGCGGCTACAACCTCAGCGCCTGCCATCCGTTCTTCCGCCGCAGCCCGTGGCCGACCCGCAACCTGATGCTCGCGGGCAACTTCAACCTGACCAACACGGCCGAGCTGAACGACAGTCTCATCGCCATCGGCCAGCACCCCATCTTCGCCACCGACACGCAGGCCATTCTCGAGCGCATCGGCTTCTGCCTCGACGACGAGCACGAGCAGCTCTACCGCACCCTCCGGGCCGCCAACCTGCCCGGGGCCGAGATTACCCGCCGCATCAACCTGGAGGTCGACCCGGCCCGCGTGCTCCGCACCGCCTCGGCCAACTGGGACGGCGGCTACTCCCTCGTCGGCGTGCTGGGCAACGGCGACGCCTTTGTGACGCGCGACCCGTCGGGCATCCGGCCCTGCCACTGGTTCGAGAACGACGAGGTCGTGGCCTTCGCCTCCGAGCGCGCGCCGCTCTGCACGGTGTTCGACCTCGAGGCGGCCGACGTCCGCGAGGTCGAGCCCGGCTGCGCCGTCGTGATGAAGAAGTCCGGCGCGGTCACCACCGAACGCATCAAGCCCGCCCTGCCCAAGGCCCAGTGCACCTTCGAGCGCATCTATTTCTCCCGGGGCAACGACGCGGACATCTACCGCGAGCGCAAGGCCCTCGGCGCCGGCCTGGCCGACCAGCTCTGGCGGTCCATCCGCGGCAACCTCGCGAAGACCGTCTTCAGCTTCATCCCCAACACCGCCGAGGTCGCCTTCTTTGGCCTGATGAGCGAGATGCGCTTCCGCCGCCGCGCAGAGGTGAAGCAGACGCTCCTCGACGCCGCCAAGGCGGGCGGGATCACCGAGGCGCTGGTGGACGACCTCATCCTCAATAACTGGCCGCGCGGCGAGAAGATCGTCACCAAGGACGTGAAGCTCCGCACCTTCATCAGCCAGGAGAAGTCACGCAACAACCTCGCCTCGCATGTCTATGATGTCACCTACGGCGTCATCGAGCCGGGCGACACCCTGGTCTGCGTGGACGACTCCATCGTGCGCGGCACGACCCTCCGGCGCTCCATCCTGCGCATTCTGAAACGGCTGCAGCCGGCGAAGATCATCATCGCCTCGACGGCGCCGCAGATCCGCTACCCGGACTGCTACGGCATCGACATGTCCGAGATCGGCAAGTTCATCGCCTTCGAGGCCGCCATCACGCTGCTCAAGGAACGCGGGCAGGCCGGGGTCATCGCCGAGGTCTACAACCTCTGCCGGGCCGAGTTGGCCAAGCCGAGCCCCGAGCCGGTCAACCACGTGTGGAAAATCTACGAGCCGTTCACGGCCGAGGAGATCTCCCGGAAGATCACGCAGCTCGTCTCGCCCAAGCCCAATGGCTGGAACGGCGGGATCGAGATCATCTACCAGTCCATTGAGAACCTGCACAAGGCGCTGCCCCACCACTCGGGCGACTGGTATTTCACCGGCAGGTATCCCACGCCCGGCGGCTACCGCGTCGTGAACCGGGCCTACGTGAATTACTTCGAGAAACACGAGGGCCGGAGTTATTGATTCCTACAGGAGGCAACGGAGAAAACAGAGAAAGGCATCGAGTTGAGTTCTCCCTTACCCCCGTTTCCTCCTGTGAAAAAATCATGTCGTTAAGCTACGAAAGTTCCGGCGTCCGCTACGACCAGCTTGATGCGTTCAAGCGGGCCTGCCAGCGCGCGGCGAAAGCCACGGTCGGCGAGCTGCCGGCGCATGGCTACGCCGAGCCGGCGGCGACTCGCGGCGAGAGCGCCTACCTCATCGAGGCGGCGGACCACTTCCTCGCCCACGTCGAGGAGGGCCTCGGCACGAAGAACCTCGTGGCCGACGCCGTCTATGCGCAGACCGGCCGGTGCTTCTACGACGAGATCGCCATCGACACGGTCGCGACCATCGTCAACGACCTCGTCACCTGCGGCGCGCGGCCCATTTCGGTCGCCATGCACGCGGCGGTGGGCGACTCCGGCTGGTTCGCGGACGCCGTGCGGATGCAGGCGCTGGTGGACGGCTGGGCCGAGGGCTGCCGGCGCGCCGGCGCCGTCTGGGGCGGGGGCGAAACCCCGACGCTCAAGGACATGGTCAATCCCGGCACCATCGTGCTCGCCGGGTCGGCCGTGGGCAAAATCGAGCCGAAGTCCCGCCGCATCACCGGCGACGTGGCGGACGGCGACGCCATCATCTTCCTCGCCTCCACCGGCGTGCAGACCAACGGCCTCAGCCTCTGCCGGCTCATCGCGGACAATCTCCCGCTCGGCTATGCGACGCCCGTCGGCCACGGCGACACCCGCACCTATGGCGAGGCGCTGCTCGCGGCGTCGGCCATCTACGTGGATTTTGTCGTCCGCTGCCAGCAGGCCGGCGTGAGACTCAACTACCTGGCGCACGTCACCGGCCACGGCTGGCGCAAGCTCATGCGGCTGGAGGAGCCGTTCGTCTACGAGATCACCGCGCCGCGCGAACCGCCCGCGCTCTTCAAGTTCCTGATGCAAGCCGGCCCGATTGCCCCGCGCGAGGCCTACGCGACGTTCAACATGGGCGTCGGCTTCGCCGCGTATGTGGAACCAACGGCCGTCGAGGCGACGCTCACCGCCGCGAAGGCCGCGGGGCACGACGCCTGGCTGGCGGGCCGCGTGAAAAAGGAGGGCGGCCGCAAGGCCGTCGTCATCCCGTCCCTCGGCCTCGTCTACGAGGCCGACACGCTGCAGGTGCGGTGAACCGGCGGCTCAGTCGGGCTCATGCAGTTGGTGGGCGTCGGTTCCCATACCGACGCCTGTCGCCGATGTGGAAATCGGCGACCACCTTTTAGTGCGGCCACGTTCCGAGGGAAACCAACGCTCAATTGCATGAGTCCGCTCAGTCCCAGTTGTGGGGCTGGTCGAATCTCTCCACCCGGCCGTCGGGGCCGACCCCGACATGAAACGAGGTGCGTCCCGGCGACAGGCCCATGAACGTCAGCGTCAGCCGGAGTTTCCCCGGCTCACCGGCGGGCGGGGACGAGATGAGCTGGGAGAATTTCTCCTTCGTCACGCTCTCCCATCCGTCCGGCCGCTGGACTTGATAGACGCAGTAATGCCGGCCGGTGAGCAGGGGCTCAATCTCCAGGGCGTTCATGCCCGGGTGGATCGCCTCGATCGCCTGCTGCGCCCGCCGGCCGGGTTCGCCGATCTGCCAGAATGCCCAGACCATCACAGCCAGGAAGCCGAGGATCAGGATCAGGCAGCCCTTCCGCCACGAACGACGAGCGGGCTTGGCTTCAGTGGCTGCATCCATGCCTTGGTCGATATCGCCCGCCCATCCGCCCATCCAGCCAAATCCCTGCCCGGACGGCCGATAGCAGGACGGGCGGGGATCAGACTCCGCCCGGCTCAATGCCGGCCGCGGAAGAGCCCGCCAAAGCGCCGCGGCACCGGCTGAGCGCCCGCGTGACCGTGGCCGTGCGCCGGACCTGGATGCGCGCCACGCAGCGCGGGTGCCTGACCCGGAGCGGTTCGCGCCGGGGCGTGCGACTGCGGCGGATGACCGCCATGACCATGGCCACCCCGGGCCTGCTGCTGGGCGCGGCGCGGATCGACGTAACGCTGCGGGGCGGCGGCGCCGATGCTCGGGGGCGCGGAATAGTTGAAGCCCTCGAGCTTCATCTGCGGCACCTTCTGGCCGATGAAGCGCTCGATGGCCCGGATCTCGCCGGCCTGCTCGGGCGTGGTGAGCGTGAAGGCGTCGCCGACCGCCGCGGCGCGGCCGGTGCGGCCGATGCGGTGGACGTAGTCCTCGGGGTTGGCGGGAATGTCGTAATTGATGACGTGTGAGACGCCGGCGACATCGATGCCGCGGGCGGCGATGTCGGTGGCGACCATCACCTCGTATTTGCCGGACTTGAAACCCTCGAGTGCCTCGACGCGCTGCGACTGCGAGCGGTTGGCGTGCAGGACGGCGACGGAATGGTTCGCGGCCTTGAGCTTGCGGGCGATCTTGTCCGCGCCGTGCTTCGTGCGGGAGAACACGAGGCAGCTCTGGAAGTCGGTCTTCGCGAGCAGGGCGATCAGCAGGTCGAACTTCTTCAATTGCGACACCGGGTAGAAGGCGTGGGTGACGGAGGAGGTGACGGTGCGGGCGATGCCGATCTCGATGCGCGCCGGGTTGCGCAGGGCGAAACGGGCGACCTCCTCGATCTCCGGCGGGATGGTGGCGGAGAAGAACAGCGTCTGGCGCTCGCGCGGGCAGCGGCCGATGATCTTCTTCACGTCCTTGACGAAGCCCATGTCGAGCATCCGGTCGACCTCGTCGAGGATAAGGATCTTGAGGCCGTCGAGACGGAGGGTGCCCTCCTGGAGGAAATCCATGAGGCGGCCGGGGGTGGCGATGACGATGTCGGTGCCGGCCGAGATCTCGCTGCGCTGGCGGCCGTAGCCGACGCCGCCGTGGACCACGGTGGCGCGGAGGTCGGTGAAGCGGCCGAAGTCACGGAAGGCGGTCTCGACCTGGGCGGCGAGCTCGCGGGTGGGCTCGAGCACGAGCACGCGCGGGCCGCGGGCCTCGTGCTTGCCGAGGCGGGCGAGGACGGGGAGGGCGAACGCCGCGGTCTTGCCCGTGCCGGTCTGGGCCGAGCCGATGAGGTCGCCGCCGCCGAGGACGACGGGGATGGCGCGCAGCTGGATGGGCGTCGGGTCGGTGTAGCCCATGGCCTTGACACCGTTGAGCAGGGCGGGCGTCAGCCCGAGCTTGGAAAATGGCATAAGCGGTCATTACCCCGGCATTCCCCCGCCAAGGCGAGGCAAATCAGTTTGGGCTATCTTTTTCCGGCCGAAAGCCCACAGTTGCCCCATGGAAAAACGTCCGTTCGCCGAACTCGGCTTGTCCCCCGAGATTCTCAAGGCCGTCGACAAGATGGGTTTCGAGGAGGCCTCGCCCATCCAGACCGCCGTCATCCCGCACGGGCTGGCCGGCAAGGACGTGGTCGGCCAGTCCGCGACCGGCTCGGGCAAGACCGCGGCGTTCGCCATCCCCGCCATCGAGAAGGTGGACACGCACCTGAAGCAGGTGCAGGTGCTGGTGCTCTGCCCGACGCGCGAGCTGGCGGTGCAGGTGGCGGAGGAATTCGGCAAGTTGGGATTCTTCAAGAAGGGCCTGATGGAGGTGCCAATCTACGGCGGCCAGAGCTACGAGCGGCAGTTCCGCGCGCTGCACGCCGGGGCGCAGGTCGTCATCGGCACACCCGGCCGCGTAATGGACCACATGGCGCGCGGCACGCTCAAGCTCGACGCGCTCCGGGTGGTCGTCCTCGACGAGGTCGACCGGATGCTCGACATGGGTTTCCGCGACGACATCGAGCACATCCTCAAGGCCGTGCCCGCGGCGCGGCAGAACCTGTTTTTCTCGGCGACGATGCCGCGCGCCATCCAGGAGCTGATCAAGCGCTACACCCGCGACCCGGTGTGGGTGCGCATCGAGGCCCACGCCCAGAACGCCCCGCAGGTGGAGCAGATCTACTTCGAGGTGGACCGCCGCTCGAAGATCGAGCTGCTCACGCGGCTGATCGACCTGCACGACTTCCGCTTCGGCATCATCTTTTGCAGCACCAAGATCATGGTCGACGAGCTTGACGAGCACCTGCACGCCCGCGGCTACTCCGTGGACCGGCTGCATGGCGACATCACCCAGGCCACGCGCACGCGCGTCATGGACAAGTTCCGCCGGCGCGGCTTTGAGTTCCTGATCGCGACCGACGTGGCGGCGCGCGGGCTTGACGTCGACGACCTCGAGGTGGTGTTCAACTTCGACCTGCCGAACGACGCGGAGGACTACACCCACCGCATCGGCCGCACCGGCCGCGCGGGCAAGCAGGGCATGGCGTTCACCTTCGTGGCGGGCCGCGAGCTCTACAAGCTGCAGAACATGATCCATTATGGCCGGCTGAACATGCGGCGCGAACGCGTGCCGTCGATGGACGAGGTCGAGGAAGCCAAGGGCAACGTGTTCTACGAGCGGCTGCGCGCCACGCTCGAGGAGCGGAAGTTCAAGTCGCACGGTCAGATGGTCGAGCAGCTTATCGGGCAGGGTTTCACCAGCACCGACATCGCCTCGGCGCTCGTCCACCTGCTGCAGGGCCAGAACGCCGAGCCGGCCAAGGCGGCGCCCGCCAAATCCGCCAAGCCCAAGGCGGAGCGCATCGCGGCCAATGAGCCGGCGGTGGTCAATCCGCCGGCCGCCGCCGCGCAGCAGGGGGGAGGGGCCGCGTCCCTGCGGACCGCTTCCCCGAAACCGGCCCACCGGGACGCGGGCCTTCCCGCGATGGCAACGCGGGCCAAGGAATTCCCCTCCGGGGACAGGTTCGCCGCGCAGAAGCGCACCTTCGAGCGCAAGCCGCGCACGGGCCGCGAACCGGGTTTCACCACCGTCGTGTTCAACGTCGGCCGCCAGCATCTCGTCACGCCCGCCGATCTTGTCGGCAAGATCGCCGGCGTCACGCGGCTGCCGGCCGCGGTGGTCGGGGCGATCGACATCCACGAGGAGCACACGAACGTGGACGTGGCCACCGAGCACGTCGCGCAGGTCGTGGCGAAGCTCGCGGGCATCCGGGTGAAGAGCCAGTCGCTCAAGCCGGTGGCGATCCCGCCGGGTGCGGCATAGCCGCTGGCCTCCCCCTTGACAGGGGAGCCCCGCGGGCGTATTTCCGAAGCCCGTTGTCCATGGAAGCCGCGCTCGATCAACCCGTATTGGTGCTGAACCGTCTCTGGCAGGCGGTGAACATCATTGGCGCGCGCCGCGCCTTCGCCCTGCTGGCCCGCGAGCACGCGCAGGTCGTCCACCAGACCGAGGAAGCCTTCCACACCTACTCGCTGCTGGATTGGATCGATTTCTCGAGCTACAACCCGCCGATCGACGCGCTCGAGACCGTGCGCACCGTCAACCGCCGCATCCGGCTGCCGCGCGTCATCCTGCTGACCTTCTTCGACAAGCTCCCGTGCAAGGAGCTGAAGCTGACCCGCAACAACGTCTTCGAGCGCGACACCGAACACTGCCAGTATTGCGGCCACACCTTCCCCCGCGAGCAGCTGAACCTCGACCACGTCATCCCGCGCCACTACGGCGGCAAGACGACCTGGGAGAACATCGTGTGCTCCTGCGTGAAGTGCAACACGCGCAAGGCGAACCGCCTCCCGCACGAGGCGCACATGCGGCTCATCCGGAAGCCGGCGCGCCCGAAGTGGCGGCCGGTCATCAGCCTCGTGCTCCACAACCACGGGCACGAGAAGTGGAAGGACTTCCTCGACGTCGCCTACTGGAACGTCGAGCTGGAGGAGTGAGCCGGACACCGTGTAGGGCTGCCGCTTGACGGCAGGCCGCGGCCCGGCGACAAGCGCCGGCCCTACAGTTGGAATCGGCGCTGCTACCGGTAGTCGTCCCGCGCCGGCGAGAACACGTCGATCACCCGGCAGGCCGTGAGCGTCCGGCCGCCGTGGCTGACGCCGCCGGGGATGATCGCCGCCATGCCGGGTTCGAGCACGGTGGTCTCGGCGGCGACGGTGAACTCGAAGCGTCCGGCGAGCACGTAGGTGACCTGTTCGTGCGGGTGCTGGTGGAGCGGCACGAGGGGGTGGGCGTTGAGCTCGGCCTCGCCGACGGTCAGCTTGGCGAGGTGGGCGTAGTGGCCGCGGATCGTGCCGCCGAAGATTTCCTTGGCGGGCAGGGCGGCGAGGGTGGCGAAGGGCATGGGGGATTTTAGATTTCCGATTTTTGAATTAGAAAGCCCGCCCCAAACCGATTTGTAACGCATTACGTTACAAACTCGGCCTGGTCAGCCGGGCAGCAGCGGCAGGGTGATGCGCATCGTGGTGCCGCGCGGGCCGGTCGAGAGCAGCACCAACTCGCCATGGTGGTCGGTGACGATGCGCTGCGCGATGGCGAGGCCGAGACCCGTGCCGTCGGCCCGGCCGGAAAGGAACGACTCGAAGATGCGCGGCCGGATGGCGTCGGGGATGCCGCCGCCGGTGTCGGCCAGGTCCGCGTGCACGACGCTGGCGCCGCCCCGGCGCTCCTCCGTGCACTGCACGGTGAGCCCGCCGCCGTGCGGCATGGCCGCGAGGGAATTGAGCACGAGGTTGAGCACGACCTGCTGCAGCTGCCCCTTGTTGCCGTCCACCAGCACGGTCGGGGCGGGCGGGGTGTAGTGCAGCGACACGCCGGCCTGCGCGAGCTTGGCGCGCAGGAGCACGAGGGTGTCGGCGAGGATCTCCGCCAGCGCCCAGCGGGAGTGCAGAGCGCTGGGGGCCCGGGCGAACGTGAGCACGCGCGCGACGATCTCCTCGAGCTGCCCGATCTTCTCGGTGATGACCTGGAGGTCGCGGCGGCGCGGGTCGTCCGCGGCGAAGTCGGCGCCCAGCGGGCCGTGGAGGAGCTTGATGACGGTGAGTGGATTCCGGATCTCGTGCGCAATCTCGGCGGCGAGCAGGCCGAGGGTGGTGAGGGTCTCATTCTTGCGCAGCACCTCCTCGGTGTGGAAGACGCGGGCGTAGAGCCGGGCGTTCTGCAGGGCGACGGCGGCGAAGCTGGCGAGGGCGGTGCAGAGGCGTTTCTCGTCGTCGCTGAACCGGTGCGGCTGGTCATGGAACACGGAGAGCACGCCGGCGGGCACGCCCTCGAGGATGAGCGGCGCGGCGAGGGCGGAGCAGAGCGAGGGGTCGCGCGGGAGGTCGGCCGCCTCGCTGTAGCCGGGACCGTCGATGTTCTGGAACTCGGTGGACTTGCCGGAGCGGATGACGGCGGCAAGCAACGAAACGTCGGTTGAGACGGTCTGCGGCTGGAGCGACAGGCCGGCGGCACTGAGGTCGCCGGCGGCGGACCACGCATGCAGCCGGAGCTCGCGGCGCGTGGCGTCGTAGTCGTGCAGCAGGCAGAGCCGGGCGTTGAAGAGGGCGCGGCCGCTCTGCGTCAGCGTGGACAGCAGTTCCTCGGGCGCGAGTTGGGTGACGAGTGCATGGCCCAGCTCGACGAGCGTCGTGAGCTGCGTGGAATTGGCGCGCAGCCGCTCCAGCTGCCAGAGGCGGTGCAGCACGGCGCCGGCCTCCTCCGCGAAGCGCGCCAGCCGCGCCAGCGCGGCCTCGTCGAAGGCGCCGACGCGGTCGGCGTCGAGGTTGACGACCCCGATGGTGCGGCCCTCGACGACAAGCGGAGCCGCCATCTCGCAGCGCACGCCCCGGCGGGCGAGGATGTAGCGCGGGTCGGCGGCGACATCGGCCACCAGCAGCGCCCGGCCGTGCAGGGCGACCCAGCCGGTGACGCCCTGGCCGGGCCGCAGCGCAAATTCGCCGATCTCGGCGGGCAGGCCCGACTCGACGCAGATCTCGAGGCGGCCGTTCTCGGCGCTGAGGAGGGAGAGGGAGCCGCTCTGGGCGGGGAAGGCGGCCATGACGGCGGCGAGGATCTCGCGCGGCGCGGCCGCGGCGCCGCCGGCGCGGGCCGCCAGCGAGGCGATGCGGTAGAGCACCGCCGGATCACTCGTGTCGTCAGGCTTCATCCGCCGCCAGCTGAGCAGGAATGCGCCGGCTTGGGGAGCGAAAATCGCGGCACCCCTCAATGCCTCTCGTTTGTCATCGCGAGCCCGGCTTGGCCGGGCGTGGCGATCCAGTCAGCTGGATTGCTTCGTCGCCCGCCAAGCAGGCTCCTCGCAATGACAATGCAAGCGGGTTCCGGTTCAGGTGCTGGCGGCCTCGGCGGCGGGTGGCGTGATGACGGTGCGGAGGGCGTCGCGCAGGCGGTGGAGCCGGGCGGTGTCCGCCGCGTCCTCGGGCTTGTTGGGCTCGATGTAGAAGGTGTCGATGGCGACGTTGCGCTCGGTGTTGATGCGGGCGAAGGTCGTGTCGAAGCCGTGGTCGGAGATGGTCTTCACGAGGCGGTGGAGCAGGCCGATCTGGTCGTGCGCCTGGATCTCGACGATGATCCGGTTGAGCGAGAGCTCGTGGTAGACCTCGACGGTCGGCGGGAAGGAGACGGGCTGCTCGCGGCCCTCGGCGGTGTAGCGCGTGGCGGCGGCGTAGCGCTTGGCCTGCGCCGCGATCTCGGGCAGCAGGTCCTTGTTGCTGACCAGCGCGTCCTCCACGGTGCGGGCGAAGGTGTCCATCGCCTTCTGGTTCTGCACCAGGCCGCGGCCGGGCTCGACGACGTGGAAGGTGTCGATGGCGATGTGGTCGGAGCGCGTGGTGATGCGGGCGGAGAGGATGCTGAGGCCGGCGACGCTGAACGCCCCGGCGAGCTTGTAGAACAGGCCGGCGCGGTCCCAGGTGACGACGTGCACGGTGGTGTAGCTGCGGTTGAGGTCGTCCGACCACTCGATGACGGGCCGGAGCGAGCCGAGTGACTCGGCGGCCGAGATGGAGTGCAGCAGCCGGTTGACCATCTGGATGTGCAGCGTGATCTCGGGCGGCTCGGTCTGGATGAAATACCGCTCGGGGAGCAGGTTGAAGTGCGCGGTGATCTCGTCCGGGCTGATGCCGGGGATGTGCTGGGCGATGAGGCTCTGGCGGGTCATTTCCTTTTGCTCGCGGAGGCGGGTTTCAACTTTGTCGCCAAAGGTCAGGCGCTCGAGCGTGGTGTCGAACAGGCGCCGGTGGAGCGAGTCCTTGTAGCCGTTCCAGAGGCTGGCGGAGGTGCCGCTGGCGTCGCAAAAGGTGTGCACGAAAAGGTAGCGCAGCCGGTCGGGGTCGCCGACCTGCTCGGCAAAGGCGGCGGAGGTCTGGGGGTCATCGAGGTCGTGCTTCTGCCAGAACCGTGCCATCGCCAGATGGTTTTTGATGACAAAGTTGACCGTTTCCCGCGTGTTGGCGGGGATTTGCAGGCGTTCCAGCACGGGCTGCGCAAGCGTCACGCCCGTGTCGGCGTGGCCTTGGATGCCCTGGCCCTTGCCGATGTCGTGCAGGAGCAGGATGAGGTAGAGCAGGGTGGGGCTGGCCGTCTTGTGCAGCTCGTCGCGGTATTTCTGCGCGCCCGCCCCGGCGGGGGTGAAGATGTTGTCGAGCTCGCGGATGGCGCTGAGGGTGTGGATGTCCGCCGTGTAGCGGTGGTAATACTCATGCTGGACGAGGCAGGTGAGCGGCCGGAACTCCGGCACAAAGCGGCCGAGCACGCCCAACTCGTGCATCAGTGCCAGCGGCGGGTGGACGCGGCCGGCCTCCTCCAGCATGGTGCGGAAGCTGAGGTTGGCGTCGAGGGACCCGATCACGCGCTTGTTGATGAGCTTGAGCGACGCGCGGATGAGCGCGGCGAGGTCGACGTCCGGCGCACAGCCGAGCTGCTGGCAGTGGCGGAAGACGCGGATGAGGCGCACGGGGTCCTCCTTGAAGATGCCGGGGTGCTCGGCGGCCAGTTCGCGGCCGCGCAGCAGGAAGCCGTCGAGGCGCTTCGTGCGCTCGGAGCGGCGGGCCAGCAGCAGGTTCTTCAGCGAGCCGACGAAGCCCGGGCCGGCGGCGATGGTCAGCGCGAGGCGTTGCTCGATGACCTTGGACAGGGCGTAGATCGCATGCGCATGCCGGTAGTAGTCGTGCATGAAGGCCTCGACGCGCACCAGCAGGGCCGGCTGGTCGTAGCCGAGGTTGGCCGCGAGCCGGGGCTGCACCTCGAGGTTGAGCACGTCAGTGGGATGCTTGCTCATGTAGTGCAGCTCGTTCCGCACCCGGAGCAGGAAATGGTAGCCGCGCTGGAACGAGCGCAGCTCGCCCGGCTGCAGATATTTCTGCTCCACCAGTTCCTCGAGCCGGGTGATGCCGAGGCGCACGCGCGCCATCCAGAGCGCGTTCTGGTAGTCGCGCAGGCCGCCGACGCCGTTCTTGATGTCGGGCTCCTGCATGAAGACGGTGTCGCTGTTCTGCGCGCGGCGGCTGGCCTGGTCGGCGAGGCGCGCGGCGATGTAGCCCTTCGGGTTTTCGGTGAGGTAGTGCTTGCGGTAGGTCTCGGCGAAATTGTCGTAGAGCGACTCTGAGCCGGCGATGAACCGCGACTCGAGCAGGGAGGTCTTGGTGCGGATGTCGCGGCCGGCCTCGGCGAAGACCTCGGTGAGGGTGCGGGTGGAATGGCCGATCTTCAGGCGCAGATCCCAGAGTGGGTAGAGGATGCCGTTCGAGAGGTGCTCCTGGAACTTGGCCAGCTCCTTCACGTTCGCGGTGGCGGGGAACAGAAACATCACGTCCACGTCGCTCAGCGGGCTGAGCTCGCTGCGGCCGTAGCCGCCGAGGGCGATGAGACAGACGGGGGCGGGGGGCTCGCCGTGCGCCCGGCGCCAGGCCTCGAGGCTGGTGTCGAACAGCGGCCGGAGCAGCCGGTCGGTCATCACCGCGAGGGCATGGACGATCTTCTGGCCCGGTTCGCCGTCCTGGTGCAGCTGGCGGATGCGGGCGCTCTCGGCCTCGAGGTAGGCCCTGCACGCCGCCAGCCGCTCCGCGGGCGGGCTGTCGCTCGTGAAGGCGGGAAGGTTGTGGGCGGGACTGGGGGCGCGGCCGGTCATGGAGGGGTCTACATGAGCAGTGCAACCTGCTGGGGAAAAGCTGTAAATGCGCCTTGGGCGGGCCAAAGCACGAAAACAATATTCTGGTTGACGGGCAAATCGGGAGCCGGATACTCCGCCTCTCTCGCGGGAGTAGCTCAGTTGGTAGAGCACTACCTTGCCAAGGTAGACGTCGAGAGTTCGAGTCTCTTCTCCCGCTCCACTTTCAAAAACCGCTGTAACTCAGCGGTTTTTTTGTTATCCATGCCGCCGTGAAAGCTTCCGACTTCTTCGCCCTGCCGCCTTCGCTGGCCCGGTTTGCCCCGTTTTTCCCGGCTGAGGCCGCGCCGTGGGCCTGGTTGCAGCAGATCGGGGCCGCGCTCGAAGCGGCCCGGTTCGAGCCCCTGGGGCTGCCCATCCCGCCCGGCGTCCACCTTGAGGGCAAGGTCTGGCTCCACCCGACGGTCAGCCTGCCGGCCTATGCGACCATCATCGGTCCGGTCTATGTCGGCGCCCACACCCAGATCCGCCCGGGCGCCTTCCTCCGCGGCAATGTCATCGCCGGCGAGAACTGCGTGCTGGGCAACGCGAGCGAGTTCAAGAACTGCCTGCTGCTCGACGGCGTCCAGGCGCCGCATTTCAACTACGTCGGCGACTCCCTCCTCGGCAACGGCGCGCACCTCGGCGCCGGCGTCATCTGCTCCAACCTCCGGCTCGACCAAGGCGAGGTGACCGTCAAGTTTGACGGCCGGGTGGTAAAGACCGGCCTCCGGAAATTCGGCGCCGTGCTCGGCGACAAGGCCGAGGTCGGCTGCAATGCCGTGCTCAACCCCGGCACGCTGCTCGGCCCGCGGGCCATGATCACCCCGTGCACGGCCTTCGGCGGCTTCCTGCCGGCCGGCACCATCGCCCGCTCCGGGCAGACCATCACGACCGCGCCGCGGCGGGATTGAGCCTGGGGTGCCATTGAACCACGAATAAACACGAAGTGACACGAATTGATACAAGGCTGGGCGGCCGATTTCCCGGGATTTCCCGGTCATGGCCGGTCAGGCTGGATGCACGGAGCGGAAATTAGTGTTCATTAGTGTCCATTAGTGGTTACTCACTGCCTTTCCCCTTGATGAATATGCGCGTCCTCACCGGCATCACGCCCTCCGGCACCCTTCACATCGGCAACTATTTTGGCGCCATGCGCCCGGCCATCGAGCTGCAGTCGGGCGGCGACGCCTATTACTTCATCGCCGACTACCACTCGATGACGGCCGTCACCGACGCGCAGGAGCGCCGCGACTTCACGCGCGGCATCGCGCTGGACTGGCTGGCCTGCGGCCTCGACCCCACCAAGGCCGTCTTCTGGCGCCAGAGCGACGTCCTCGAGGTCTGCGAACTCACCTGGCTGCTCGGCTCGCTCACGCCGATGGGCCTGCTCGAGCGCGCCCACAGTTTCAAGGACAAGACCGCCAAGGGCATCTCGCCCAACTTCGGCCTTTTCGCCTACCCGGTGCTCATGGCCGCCGACATTTTGCTCTACGACACCAATGTGGTCCCGGTCGGCAAGGACCAGCGGCAGCACCTCGAGATGACCCGCGACATCGCCATCAAGTTCAACCTCACTTATGGCGAAGGCACCTTGGTCGTGCCCGCCGAGCAGATCCGCGACGATGTCGGCGGCATTCCCGGGCTCGATGGCCAGAAAATGTCCAAGAGCTACGGCAATACCATTGAGATCTTCGGGGACGAGAAAGTGCTGCGCAAAAAAATCATGGGCATCGTCATGGACTCGCGCACGCCGCAGGAACCCAAACCCGATGCCGACAAGAACCTCGCCATCCAACTCCTGGGGCTTTTCGCCCCCAAGGATGTCGCCACCGACCACGAAAACCGGCTCCGCGCCGGCGGGCTCGGCTACGGCGACCTGAAGAAGGCGCTGTTCGAGCATTACTGGAATTTCTTCGCGCCCTACCGGACGAAACGCGCCGAGCTCGCGGCCAGTCCCGACTATGTCGAACAGGTGCTGCGCGACGGCGCCGAGCGCGCCCGCGCCGTGGCCGCGAAGACGATGGCCCGCGCGCGGAAGGCCTGCGGCCTGAGGTGATGTTCTGAATTGATCAGTCGAGCGCTTGTCCCGTCTGTAATTGCTTAAGGCGGCGCGCTAATTCCATGACAAGCGGCTTGAGACGTGTGCCTATGAGCAAAGAGCGATTGCTATGATATTCTGTGAAGATTCCCACCAAACGCGCTCCGCTTGAATGGTGGGCCCAAATCGCTCCCCCACTAAGCCCTCGCAGTTCCAATTTATGCAGTCGGCGTCTATCGAGAAATTCCTTTTGATGGCGGATTAAACCGATGGTGATTTCTGGGTCGAACCCAGCGCGCCGCAATCTCTCGTGGGACGCAAATTTCATGTTCAAAAGGTTCGTCAGGTGAACATTAATTTCACGGCCCTCAATTTGAACCGCCGAATTAGGGTATCCTGTAATCGTTCCTATACCGGGGTATGGCGTAATACCATTCGGTTCAAAGGTATCGTTCGTGGCCGGAAGAAAGCGGGCGCCTCCGTTTTGTAGCAGCTTCGCTTCATCTTCGGTCAGTGCGAGGTAGCTCATGTCGATGCGATCTCGCTGGGCGATTCCGGGCAAAAGTTCACATGACGAAACTACGTTGTTGATAGGCGTAAAGAAATCGGGGACGCCGGGTAGAAGAATTTTTCCATGAATCTTATCTGCCAACACATGGGCAGCAGTGAATAACCAATGGCCCTCGGTCGATTGCACGAGCACTCCGGAACCCAGATGGCTGATCTTTCCTGGCGCTCGAGCCAAATAGATTGGCGACACGACACGCCCATACCTTTCAGGGCCAGTCGAGGCTAGAGATGGCGGCGTCACCGGAGGTATCGTTACTTCACTCATTGTCTGGTTCTGCAGAAGACTTTGGTTGTGCTGAGGTCACAAACCAAATTAAGAGATTCTCGGGGAAAGAGAAATCAACCTCGGTGTAGGAAGATGCCTCACACACCAGCTATAATAACATGAGTCAGTCTCGCTCAGACATCGGCCGCAAACGGCAGCGCGAGATCTAGGTCGCCGGCATGGCCGGACACCGGCCGGCCGTGCCGGTCGCCTGGGAAAAGCTCGAGGCGGCGGCGCAGGCGGTGATGTCCCGCGAGGCTTGGGCCTATGTCGCGGGCGGCGCGGGCCGCGAGTCCACCATGGCCGCCAACCGCACGGCCTTCGAGCGCTGGTGCATCGTCCCGCGGGTGCTGCGCGACGTGGCGGAGGTCGTCGGCAACGTGCTCGCCGAGTTCGACCTGACCCTCGGGCTGGCGGGTTGCACCAATGGGGGTGGGATCAACCGCGAAATTCTTCAGATCACCGCGTAGACCGGCCGGGGCAGGGCGGCGATGCGGTCCATGATGCGCTGGGCGGCGGTCTCGTAGCGGGCCTTGCCGGCCGCGGGGTCGTCATAGTCGGCCGGCGGTATCGGCACGCCGAACACGATGGTCACGGGCGTCCCAAAGCGGGGCATCACCGAGCCCTTGCCAAAGGCCTCGAAGGAGTCGTAAACCCGGCAGGGCACGACGGGCACGCCGGACTTGCAGGCCATGAGGCCGACGCCGGCCTTGGGCTTTTGCAGTTTGCCGTCAGGCGACCGCGTGCCCTCCGGAAAGAGCACGACGGCCCGGTCCTCGTTGAGTGCCTGCAGCACCCGTTTGATGGCACCGACATCGCCGGTGTCACGCTCCACCGGGATGGTCTCCACCTGGTCGAGCCACCAGCCGGTGGGCCGGCTGTCCCAGAGGCTCTTGCGGGCGAAGAACCGCATCTGCTTGGCGATCTGGCTGCCGACCAGCGGCGGGTCGAGCGCGCTGGCGTGGTTGGCGGCGATAAGGAACGGACCTTTCCGGGGGAAATTCTCCAAGCCCACCACCTCGCCCCGGAACCACATCGCGTGAATCTGTCCCGCGAGAAAGTGGAAGAAGCCGTAGAACGGCGTCATCTTCAGGTGGTCGGGCGTGCGCGGCATAGGGTCAGCGAGGCTCAACCCGTTGTTGGCGGTAGGTGCTCATGGTGGCTTCGGGGCGGTCGGGCATGGAGCGGAAGGCAGATGACAGAGGACGGAGAATGGAGAACAGACAAATACAGCGTGGCTTGCGAGCGGGGAAAAACCGGGTTCACGCCGGCAGGTTCGCCGCCTCAAATCACCGCATACTCCGGCAGCAAGAGGGCCGCGATACCCTGCATGATGCGTTCGGCGGCGAGCTCGTAGCGGGCTTTGCCGGCGGCGGGATCGTCGAATTGCGCGGGCAGGAGGGGCGGGCCAAAAACGACGCTGACGGAGGTGCCCAGCCGTGGCAGGATATTGCCTTTGCGGCAGGCCTCGAAGGCGCCGAAAATCCGGCACGGCACCACCGGCACGCTGGTGCGGCAGGCCATGAGTCCGACGCCGGACTTGGGCCGTTGCAACTGGCCGGTGGGCGAGCGCGTGCCCTCGGGGAAGAGAATGAGCCCGAGATTTTCATCCAGCGCCTGCATCACCCGCCGGATGGCGCCGACGTCGGCCGAACCGCGATCGACGGGAATGCAGCCCACGCCGTCGAGCCACCAGTTCACAATGCCGCCGGACCACAGCGTCCGCCGGGCAAAGGGACGCAACTGGCGCGGCACCTGGCAGCCGATAAACGGAGGGTCAAGATAGCTGACATGATTGGCGGCGATGATGAACGGCCCGGTGCGAGGCAGATTATCCGTGCCAACCACCTCGCCGCGGAAAAAGGCTTCGTAGCACCCGCGCACCGCGTAGTGGGAGACGCTGTATAGGGGCGTCAGGCGGAGATTGTCGGACGTGTAGGGCATGCGCGGAGCTCAGCCGGTCTTCCGGGCGATAAGGGCCGCGGCCTGCTCGACGACTTGCGCGAGCGGCAGATTGGTCGTGTCGATGGAAATGGCGCCGGCCGGGCAGGTGAGCGGGGAGGCCTTGCGCGAGGAATCGATGCGGTCACGCTCCGTGATCGAGTCGGTCTGGCCTTCCATCGCGCGGCGCTTGGCGCGCTCGGCGGGGTCGGCGTGCAGGAAGAACCGGAACTCCGCGTCGGGGAAGATCACCGAACCGATGTCGCGCCCCTCCATCACGAGCCCGCGGAAGCCGTGCTCCTTGGCCACCCCGACCAGGCCGCGCTGGTAGCCGAGCAGCGCCTGGCGCACTTCGGGGATGGCGGCGTAGTGGGACACGTGCGCGTTGACGTCCTGCCCGCGGATCTCGCTGCCGGCCGGCTGGCCGCCGATCAGCATCTGGGCGGAGCGGCCGTTGAGCCGGGTGGTGAACTGCAGGCCGGGCAGCGCGGCGTTGATCGCCGCCAGGTCGGCGGCCGGCACCCCGCGCCGCAGCAGCTCGTAGGTGATGTGCCGGTAGAACGAGCCCGTGTCCACGTGGAGCAGGTTGAACCGGTCGGCGAGGATCTTGGACGAGGACGACTTGCCGGAGGCGGCGCCGCCGTCGATGGCGATGATGATGAAATGGGGAGCGGTCATGCGCGCTTCGACTCAATATTCCTGGGATCAGAGGTGGAACTCAGGAATGCCGGAGACGAGCATAGGCAGGGTTCTGGGTTTCCTGTTTTTCTGAGTTCCATATTATTTCCATCTGGTCGGGTCTAATGAGACGCAGTGCGGAGGCCGGCCAGCAAGTCAAAGAATGCGGGGAAGGTCTTCGCGCAGCAGCCCGGATCCCGGATCGTGAGCCACGGCTGCCCGTTTTTCCGCAGGTCGTGGCAGCCGAGGATGGCGAAACTCATGGCGAAACGGTGGTCATGGTAGGTCTCGATCTCGACGCCGGGCGTGAGCGGGCGCGGATGGATCTCGAGCGAATCCTCCGTCTCGATGACATGCTGGCCCAGCTTCTTCAATTCGCGGGCGGCTCCGGCCACGCGGTCGGTCTCCTGCTTGCGGGTGTGCGCGATGCCGGAGATTCTCGTCGGGCCGTCGAGCAGCGGCGCGAGCGCGGCAAGCGTGAGGAAGGTGTCGGAGAAATCGTTGAAATCGGCGGCAAAGCCCCGGCGCGCCGGGCCGGGCGCCACCCCTTGGGTGGAGGGGAGGATCAGATTCCTCAGCGCCAGCAGCCGGAAAAACTCCGCGTCGCCTTGCAGGGCGTCAGGGGCGAGGTTCAAGCCGGCGACCTGCACTGAGCCGCCGGTCACGACCGCGAGGGCCGCAAAGTAGCTGGCCGCCGTGGCGTCGCCCTCAATCAGGTAGTCCGCCGGCGACTTGGCGAATTGCGCCACCATCCGTTCCGTCATCGCCACGAACGGGCGCGAGACGGTTTCACCCTTAAGCTGCACGGTGAGCGGCGTGCGGGCGTGCGGCGCCACCATGAGCAGGGCGGAGAAAAGCTGGCTGCTCTCGGAGGCGTCGAGCCCGACGGTGCCGCCGCGCAGGCCGGCGGTCTTGAGCGTGAAGGGAAAACTGCGGGCACTCGCCTTGGCCCCCTGCGTTTCGAGCGCCTCGAGCAACGCGCCGATGGGCCGGCGGCGCATGGCCTCGTCGCCGTCGAAATGATAGGTGCCGCCGGGCTGCAGGCAGACGAACGCCGGGAGGAATCGTGCGGCGGTGCCGGCGTTGCCGACCTCGAGCTTCGCCTCGCGCACCGGAATCTCGCCGCCCCGGCCGGTGACCGTGATGGTCAGCGCGGCCTCGTCGGTCCGCACGTTGAAGCCCAGCGCCTGCAGGGCCGCGACCATGAGGCGGGTGTCGCGGCTGAAGAGCGCGCCGCGCAGCGTGATCGTCGCCTTCCCCAGTGCCGCGAGGATGAGCGCGCGGTTGGTGATGCTCTTGGAACCGGGCAGCGTGACACAGCCCCGCCCCGGCCGGGTGAAGGGCTGGAGGGGAAGGGTGGGGGGGAGGGGGCCGGCCATGGTTCAGTTTTCAATATTCATTGCTCATCGTTCAGTGGCCGGAAGGGCGATGAACATTGAACAATGGACGTTGAACAATGAAAAATTCACGGGATGGGGCGGAACTGGTCGCGGTAGGCCTTGCCGCGCTCGAGGATGGCCTGCACCTCGAACCAGTCGCGGTTCGCGAGGGCGCGCTCGAGCCCGTGCAGTTCCTCCTGGTAGCCGCGGACGGCGCGGAGCACCTCGTCCCGGTTCTGCTCGAGGATGGTCTTCCACAGCTTGGGATCGCTGCCGGCGATGCGCGTGGTGTCGCGCAGGCCGCCGCCGGCGAAGTTGCGCCAGCGGACGTCGCGCCGGGCCAGCGCCGCGCACAGCGTGGAGGCGAGCACCTGCGGCAGGTGGCTGATCTGGGCCACGATCTCGTCGTGCGCGTCGGGCTCGATCGTGGCGACATCGGCCTCGAGCGAGGTCCAGAAGGCAGCGACGCGCTCCACGGCCTTGGCGTCGGTCTCGGGCAGGGGCGTGACGAAGACCGTGCGGCCCTTGAACAAATCGGCGCGGGCGTGCTGCCAGCCGGTCTTCTCGGAGCCGGCCATCGGGTGCGAGCCGACGAAGTGGGCGCGTCCCTTCAGGGTGATCGTAGCGGCGCGGCAGATCTCGCCCTTCACACTGCCGACGTCGGTCACGATCGTGCCGGCGGCGAGGTGCGGCGCGATGTGCGCAACCAGCGGCCCGATCTGGTCCACCGGCGCGCAGACGACGACCAGCGCCGCCCCCTGCACCGCGTCGGCGGGCGTGTCGGCCACGCGGTCGCACCACGGCTGGCCCTGGAGCTGCAGGCGCGTCTCGGGCCGGCGGGCCCAGAGCGTGAGCCGCGGCGTCGCGCCCAGGCGCCGGGCCGCCTGCGCCACGGAGGCGCCGAGCAGGCCGGGGGCAAGGATGGTGATCTGGTCAAGCACGGCCCCAGCGAAGAGGCCCCGCGCCGGATTGTCGAGCCAGTGTCGGCCAATCCCGTTGCCTTTTGGGGTGGGCGCCCGTATCACTCGCTGCCGCGCATGAATTTCGACAAGGAACCCGAGCTGCCCGACTCCCCGCCGGTTTCATATCGCCCCCGCTGGCTCCGGGCATTGCTGGGGGTCGTGGTGCTGGGCGCGGCGGGATTTTTCCTCTATGGGCGCCTGACCTCGGCGCCGGTGGCGCCGGCGGAGCCCACGGCCGGGCAGAAAAAAAACGGGGCAGACATCGCCTTCCTGAAAGGCCGGCTGGACCGCCTGGCCGCCGATCTTGCCCGGCTCGCGCCGGACGGTCCGCGGGACGCGCGGCTCCGTTTGCTGGAGGAGGCGGTGGCGCGGCAGGACGAATTGCGCCGGCTGCGGCCCGTCCCGCTGCCGCAGGACGAGGTGCGGCTGGCCGAATGGCAGACCAAGCTCGGCGACACCCGCGCCCGCGAATGGAACCGGCAGAGCCTGGAGCGGGAGGCGGAATCCGCCGCCTTGCTGCGGCAGGACCCGCCGGCGGCGGTGGCCAAGCTCAAGGAGGCGCTGCGCTGGCAGCGGGAGGTCAACGGCGGGCTGGCGGACCAGGCGCTGAAAAATTACGGCCGCGAGGCGCGGCTGGAACAGGAGGCCGAGCGGTTCGAGGCGGAACCGCTCCAAGCCGAGGGCCAGCGTCTGCTGGCCCAGGCCCGCGCGGCTGTCGCGGCGGGTCGCTGGACGGAGGCGCTGGAGTTCTTCGGCCGGGCGCGCGCCATCCAGCAGCAGCTCAACCGGGATTACGCCCGCACCCGTTTCTCCGACCTTCCCGCGGTGGACCGCATCGGGGCCGAGATGGCCGCATTGAGCGCGAGCGGGGCGCACGACCAGCTGGAGGCGCTCATGGCGCGGGCCGCCACGGTCGCGGCGGAACAGAAACCTGGCGAGGCGGACGAACTGCTGGCCGGCGCGGTCGCGCGGCAGAAGCTCATCAACGAACAGTTTCCGCAGAGCCGCTTCGTCTCGCTGGCGCGGCTGGAGCAGCTTGAGGCAGAACGACAGACGGTGCATGCGGGTGTGGCGCTCGGCGGGGTGCGCGCGCTCGCCCTGACCGCGGCCGGGCACTTGCGCCGGCGTGAGATCCTCCAGGCGCAGCAACTGATCGGGTCCGCGTTGGAGCAGCTGGAGGCCACGGTGGCGCAGCTGCCCAAGGCGCGCGGCATCGATGAGGAGCTGCGCGAGCAGCTCGGTTACCTGGGCCTGCGGTCGGCCGACCTCGTCCAAATCCAGGACCAGACCTACGACCTGCTGCGGCCGCTGCCGGGGCATGAGCAGTTCGCGCTGCTCCGGACCGAGGTGCCGCAGGCATTGTTTGCGCGCGTCATGAACGGCAATCCCAGCCGCAACGCCGGGAACGCGCTACCGGTGGATTCGGTGACCCACGCCGAGGCCGGGGAATTTTGCCGGCGGCTCGGCTGGGTGCTGGGCGTGACCGTGCGCCTGCCGGCGGCGGCGGAGTTTCGCGCGGCGGTGGGCGACGCCGCGGCCACGTCGGCCCATGCGTGGGGCATCGAGAACGGTCCCGGCAAAAGCCAGCCCGCCGGCGCGAAACCGGCAAACCCGCTGGGCTTCCACGACCTGCTGGGCAACGTGGCGGAATGGCTGGCGGCCGACGCCGGCGACACCGCGGTGCTGGCCGGCGGCAGTTTCACCGAGAGCCGCGCCCAGCTGCAGGCGCTGCCGCTGCGGCGGGCGGCGAAGACCGAGCGGGCGCGCACCAACGGGTTTCGCGTGGTGGCCGAGGTCGACCTCGTCGCGCCGCGGTGAGGGGAGTGGAGGGCTCGCGTCCCTGCGGGCCGCGGCTCGTAGGGACGCGAGCCCTCCAGCGTCGCCGATAGGGAAATCGGCGACCACCAGCTGGCCTTACTTGCCGAGCTTTTTGATCAGCGCGAACTCGGCCGGCCGAAGGGGCGCGACGGACAAACGGCCCTGCCGGACGAGTGCGATGTCCCTGAGGGCGGCTTCGGCCTTGATCTGCGCGAGCGTCACGGGCTGGGGCAGCGGCTTCCCGGCGGCGAGTTCCACGGCGACCCAGCCTTCCGCCGGGCCGGCGGTGGGGTCGGGGAAGGCCGGCTTGGTGATCTTCGCGATGCCCACGATGCTTTTCGCCTCGCCGCTGTGGTAGAAGCAGACCACGTCGCCGGTGCGCATCGCCCGGAGGTGCAGGCGCGCGGCAAAGTTGCGGACGCCGGTCCAGTCCGTGCGACCGTCGCGGACGAGGTCGGCCCACGAGTAGGTTTCCGGTTCGGATTTCACGAGCCAGTATTGCGTTGTCATCGGGGAAGAGGGTTGGTCGGATGCGGGACGTGGACGAAACGGATCCAGAACTAGCCAAAAAAGCCCACCGGGCACAATTGATACTTTACGGGGTCATGATTCTGTTCGCCATCCTGCCCTTTGTCCTGCTGTGGTTGATGAAACGGGGATACTTCCACTGAGGCACCCGGACCATGAATAAAACGCTGCTCGTCATCCGCATCCTCTTCATCGCCCTCTGCGCCATCGGGAGCTGGCTCATCTGCTACACCGTCGAGGAATGGGACCACCGCCGCACGCTGGCGATCATGATCGGCCTGATGATCGGGACGCTGGTGGTGCTGGTGGACCTGATGCTCAAGGGCTTCTCGCTGCGCGGCCTCACCGCCCTTACCTTCGGGCTGGCGATCGGCGCCGCCATCGCGTGGCTCATCGGCACGTCCCCGCTGCTCAACCCGCTGGGCAAGGGCGACCAGCAGACCATCTACCTCGTCCAGATGGCGCTGTTCGTCATCTGCACCTACCTCGGCACCGTCATCGCCCTGCGGGGCAAGGACGACTTCAACCTCGTCATCCCCTACGTGCGCTTCGTGCCGCACGAGGTGGACGTGCCGCTGGTCGTGGTGGACACCAGCGCGCTCATCGACGGCCGCATCAGCAAGGTCTGCCAGACGCAGTTCCTCGGCGCCGCGCTCATCATCCCGACCTTCGTCCTCGCCGAGCTCCAGAACATCGCCGATTCCGCCGACCCGGTGAAGCAGGCGCGCGGCCGCCGGGGCCTCCAGGTGCTCAACGAACTCCGCGCGATCAAGCACATCGACATCCGCATCCACCAGAGCGACGTCGCCCGCCGGCAGGACATCGAGGCCAAGCTTGTCTTTCTCGCCCAGTCCATGCGCGCCAAGCTGCTCACGACCGACACCAACCTCGCAAAGATGGCCCAGTTCCAGGGCGTGTCGTGGCTCAACCTCCACGCGCTCGAGAACGCCCTCCGGCCCGAGCTCGTCATCGGCGAGAGCATCGCGCTCGACCTGGTCAAGATCGGCAAGGAGGACGGCCAGGCCCTCGGCTACCTTACCGACGGCTCGATGGTCGTGGTGAACAACGGCCGGGCCTTCATCGGCAAGCGGGTGACGGCCGAGATCATCGGCGTGCTGCCCAGCGGCGGCGGCAAGATGATCTTCGCCAACCTCCTCGGCGAGGCCGAGGCGGGGTGATAATTTACTCATGGCGCAGAGCCACGATGGGATCCAGCATCGCGGCGCGCTTGGCCGGGTAATAACCAAAAAATAATCCGACCAAAGTGCTGCTACCAAGGCCGCCCAGCAAGGCGTTGTATGACAGCACAATGGGCCACTCGAAAATGCGCGCCAAGAGCGCTGTGACCCCCAGTCCAAGGGCTGTTCCCAACACGCCGCCCGATACGGTGAGAATCAGCGCTTCCAGCAGGAACTGCCGCAGCAAATCAGAAGGCCTTGTGCCGAACGAAGACCGAATGCCGATCTCACGTGTTCGTTCCGAGACATTGGCATACATGATGTTCATGATGCCGATACCACCCACGATGAGCGAAATGCCCGCGATCGAACCTAGGATTTGAGCGACAACTGCGGTTTGGGCGCGCATTTGTTTCATCGTCTCAGCTATGTTAATGGCGGCGAATTCCACTCTCCGAAGACCTTTCCTAGAAGACAACAGCTCCAAGACCTCATCGCGAATTCCAGGAAGCTCCTCAGGTCGGTCCACTAGTATCTCCAAGGTGATGCTTGCGCTCGGGTTGACACGCCTCAGTATGCTCGTGTAAGGCAACCAGACGGCTGACTCGGTAGTCACGACGCCAGCGCCAGGCGATTGTCTATCGGCGACGACGCCTGTGATCCTGAATGGAACGGGCCCGATGAAGAGTGAACGCCCCAATGATTGCCCTTCCGGGAAAAAATGGTCGGATAATGACTTCGTGATGACACACACTAGGGCGGCTGCGGCCGCATCAGAGGGTCCGAACATTGAGCCCTCCAAGACTTCGCGCTCTCCAGTCGCATTCACGACTAGTCCAGAGGTGTCAACTCCCCAGCAGGTCGCTCTGGCCTGCCTCCCATAGGCGCGGATTGTCCCGTTATGCGCGAGCTTCACACCGGTGATAGCGCGGTTTTCCAAGGCCGAAGCAACCGCCATGTAATCGGCCACTGTGAGCCGTTCGCCGATAGGCGCCAACTGATTCTCTGAATCCAGCAGCCGAGTCTTCCGCAGTGTGTTTGCCGCCACTGCCAGATGGCGCAACTGCGAGTCTGAAAAACGGCTATACTTTGCTATACCACCCTCGAACGTGCTAACCAACGCGACCAGTGAAGCGACGCCAATGACCACCCCAAGACAGGACAAGGCGCTGCGCAACATGGCGCGTCGCAGCGTGCGCAAGGCGAGCCGGGTTGTGCTCGCTGCATTCATACGCCACTCTCCAACTCAGCGGCCAACCGGGATCTAGCCTGGGTCAGGTCGTTGACCGCGTTGCCGCGGGCCGTGATCGCCTCGTCGCGTCTTAACCGTCCGTCGCGCAGCACAATCATGCGCTTGGCATAACGGGCAAGTTCAAACTCGTGCGTGATCATCACGATGGTGATACCTGATTCGTTCAACTGCTGGAACAGATGAAGTATCTCAAGTGCCGTCACGCTATCGAGGTTGCCGGTGGGCTCATCAGCCAGCAGAAGGCTCGGATTATTCACCAAGGCTCGCGCGATGGCGACACGCTGCTGCTGCCCGCCAGACAGCTGGGTGGAGTAATGAGCCTCGCGGTCTGAGAGGCCGACGCGGGCAAGGCATACGCGCGCTCGGCAGCGGATATCGGTTCCCGAGAGGCGATCCTTGCGGCGGCATAACATCGGCATCTCGACGTTTTCCAACGCAGTGGTGCGCGGCACCAGATTGTAGGATTGAAAGATAAAGCCCAAGATCTGGTTTCTAAGATCGGCCCTTTCCACGATAGATAGCCCGCTAACATCATTGCCGTTTATCAAGACGCGCCCCAGTGACGGGCGGTCCAGACAACCAAGCAGGTTCAAAAGCGTGCTCTTGCCCGAGCCGCTCGCGCCCATCACGGCTACGAATTCACCGGCTTGAATATTGAGCGTCAGTCCCCTGAGCGCCGTCACCGGGGGGTCGAAGCCATCATAAACTTTTGTCACTGCTTCGAAACGCGCGATGCTGTCCATGAGGGTTAATTTGTCGTGCGAAGGTCACTGCCGGGTTTTTGCCACGCCAGTCACAAGCAGATCCCCTTCCCGCAAATCGGCATCGACCGAGGTGGCATTGCCATCGCTGATGCCCAAGCGCACGAGGACGGGTGCGGGGTCTGCGCCGGGCTTCATCAAATAGACAACGCCCTGTCCAGCTGGCACGGATCCCCGGATGCGCAGAGTCGGCGGCAGGCGCACACTAAGCGCCGCGTTCGGGACGAGCAGCACTCCCGCCGCACTTTCAGTGACGATTTGAATGCTGGCATTTAAGCCAGGCCTGAGAATCAAGTCAGGATTGTCGACCTCGATTATCGCATCAAAATATGTGATGGCAGCCTGCGAAGCCTGACCGGGGGAGGAGGACTTTTCTGCGGGTGTATAAGGGTTGCGAATCTGTGCGATTTGTCCGTTGAAAGTGCGGCCCGACAATCCTTCCAAGGTGAAGAGTGCAGACTGGCCAACCTTGACCGCCCAGATATCGACTTCACTGATCGGAGCGATAATGCGCATCTTGCGTAGATCCTGTGCGACCACGAAAAGGACCGGGGCGCTCAAGCTTGCTGCGACAGTTTTGCCCGGTTCAGCGGCCTTGTAGATGACGTGACCATCTATTGGAGCGCGCAAAGTGCAGCGTTCAAGGTCAAGCTTAGTGTTCTCAAAGGCCGCGCGTCTGGTGAGCAAGGTGGCGGCCGCCTGTTTGAGACCGGCTTGTGTGCGATCGTGATCTTGTGCAGATATCATGCCCTTATTGCGTAGCTCCTCGCTGCGCCGTGCGTCCAATTCCAGCAATTGATGGTTGGCTTCCGCCGCCGCCAAGTCAGCTTCCGCCTGTTTAACGCGCTGATGATAAGTCGCGGGATCAAGCTGCGCCAGAACCTGCCCCTTGGTGACGAACGAGTTTATCTCAACCTGCACGTCCATTATTTGCCCTGATAGTTGAGAGCTGACTTCAACGCTCGTCCATGCAGTCAGTTGTCCCGTGGTAAGGATCGCTCTCTTGATGTCTCCCACCGTCACCCTCTGAGTTGTAAATGCAGGTTTATTCTGCGTCGGACTGCGTAACATCATTAGTAATATGACAACAAGCAGAAGGACGACCGGGCCGCCTGCTATGATAAGAGTTTTGCGTGTGGTCATTCTGAACGTGTTCCCGTGTGCTCTGGAGTCGCCCAAGCGTAGACGCTTTCGCTCAGAAGGGCAGAGCAGGTGCGTGCCGGGTCGGGTCTCCAGCCCCGAGCAAAATCGGTATGAAACGCCGTCCTTGGCTGTCCCAGTAAAGGATCATATTCTGTAACGTGATGTAACCTGTGTCCTGCATGATGGGAATCGTCACCAATATGAATCTAGCGTCACCGCCATTAGCAATCCTTGCCGATTCCAAGGTGGGCGTCACACGCAAAGATGCCAGCGAAATTCGCCACCCGATTTTCGGCTGCCGGTTGATTATTGACATCATATCCGGAACGACACCTCGATCCGGCAATGCTCTGATACCAAGTTTCTCCAGAGCCACTTTCTTGAAACAAGATGTGCATATTTCGATTGGACGATTTGCATCAAATCGTGCCTTCCAGTTTAGTCGCCAATACAGTTCCATAACCCTCTCCGCGCGAGCATCCTCAGCCAACTGTATTACATTACTTCCGAGTTTCCCATGAGCTTCACCGGCATCTCGCAACAGGGCAAAAATTGCGGCGGACTTGTTGACCTCAATTTCACAAAGGCCTGTTGGGCAGCAAAAGCGCCAAAAATCGGAGAATCGGCCTGTGTGATAAGCTATAAGGTAACGGCGAATCGCATCTGTAAGCGCATCAATGTATAATTTCTGGAGACTTGAATCCGCAGCGAGGACCCTAGAAACAGATTCATGGATCTCCCGGGCAAACGTTTCATTATTGGAGATGGAAACATAACGCGCCCCTTTCCACTCTGCCAGTAATCTCGAAGGTAGTGGAGGTGGTAGAGCATTGGCTGCCTTTCGTTCCATCGCGTAAATGATTAAAATCACCAAGGCGACGACAGACGAAGTCAGCAGGATGACCAATTGTCTGTTAGAGTTCATCTGATTAGAAGAAAGAGGCCGCAGTTTGAGTGCGGCCTCGGGTCGGATGAGTTTACGCTACTTATCAGCAGCTAACTTGGGGGAAGCCAAGGAAGCAACCGCCACTGCATCCATCAGACACTGCGCAACACATACCGACTGTTCCAAAAGCACAGCTCCAGGAGCAGCAATACTCTCCAGAGTCGCAGTTATTATTATCCGCACACGGATAACCAACAGTTGCGAATGCGGCTGTCGCGAGAATGGCTGCCAACAAGGCACGCATGATTGGCTTTCTGTTTCTACGTAGCATTGTATTCATGTTGTTTCCTTTCGTTTGGTTTCTGACCGAAAAATACCGTGCCTACATACGTGAGCACGAGTGAAACAAAGACGATGTATAACGCCGCAGATACCGATGCCACGTTGCGATTGAACCACGGCCATACCCCGAAACCCCGGCCGAGGCAGGCACAGGGAACTTCAATTTCCAATACGCGAAGTCCCAAACGATAAATAGTGAAGCAGGTGGCTAACCAGACTAGAAGTGCGGCACTTGAGAAGCCCCCCCCCCCGCAATAACTTGTAAGCTACAAGTAACTCAATCGCACCTACCGATAGCAAAAGGGTCCGATTGGATACTGGGAAAATTGCATCGGAGATGTCCAAATATTGGTCGCTAGATATGGTAGCCGCCAATTTCAGTGCACCAGTTACGCTTAATAATAATACACACGCGAGTTCGAGCAACCTTACATACGCGGCCATTGAAGCCACTTTCATGAATTGGTGGATAATCGCGACATAGCAGTTAGCCAAGGAAAATGTTTTAAGCCGATTTCACGATGCAACTGCGCGATCGTGTTCCAATAGCCACTGGGAAAGGGCGTCATCATCCTCAATGTGCTGACCGAACTGATAATCCGCCGCGAGCAACGAGGCGTAGGTCGGATCGGCGAAGCGGCGGCAGTGCAGCAGCACCTTGGCCTTCTGGCCGGGAGCGCGCACGAGGCGGCCCAACGCCTGGTTCACCTTCTGCAATCCAGGAATTTGGTAGACGCGACGGAAGGCGCCATCGCGGCCGAGCCCGGCGAGCGCGTCCATGCGCGCCTTCTGCACGGCGTTGACCTCGGGCAGCGCCGGGCCGACGACCATGGCATGTGTCACTCGGCCGCCCAGCAGGTCGATGCCCTCGGCAAAACTGCTGCCGAGCACGAGTAGGAGCACGTCGGCGAGCGCCAGGTTTTCCTCGACCCACGCCGCTTGCGCCGCGAGGTCGGTGCCGCGCGGCTGGAGGGTCACGCGGCAGACCGAACCGCTGCGCTCGAGGGCGCCCTGCACGGACTCCGCATAGGCATACGACGGGAAAAACACGGCGATGGCACGGCGGGAGGCGCCGAACATCGCCTCGATCGTGGCGGCCGTCGTGCCGTAGTGGTTGCCCCGTTGTTTGAACGTGGTTTCGACCCGCAGGTCCACCGCGACGTCGTAGGCGCCGGCGCGCCACGGGGTGGGGGCGTGGAGGGTGGTGTATCCTGTGGGAGCGAGCTTGCTCGCGACAAGTCTGCCGTCGCGAGCAAGCTCGCTCCCACAATTGGCTAATCCGCAGGCCGCCGCCAAATCCGCGTAGGGCTGCAGCGTGGCCGACATCAGGATGGCGCCGCCGAACTCCTTTAGCGTTTCGCCGATGACCGGCGCGGCGTCGACACAGGTGAATTCCAGTTCGCCCTCGCGGGCCACCCACAGGAGCTTCGTGAGCTTGGTGTCGGCGAGAAATTCGCCGAGGGCGGCGAACTGCCAGAGCGTCTCCGAATGGCGCGGACCGAGCGCGGCATAGTCCAGCGGCTGCGTGGCGACAAGGTTTGCGAGCCGGACGACGGCGTCGTGGACCTCGGCCTCAATCAACGGGTCGAGGGAATCGGCGGGCCGGAGGGAAGCGAGCAGGCGCGTCCACTCCTCCATCGCCAGCACGAGCGTGGCGGGCGCCTGCAGGTGGTCGAGTTCGGCGAGCAGCAGGCGCGCGTCGGTATCGGTGGCGCGGTGCGAGTGGGCGCCGGCGACGCGCGAGGGCAGGTTGTGCGCCTCGTCGATCACGAGCAGCGTCTCCGCCGGGTCAAAGCCGGGTTGGTCAAAGAACAGCCCGCGGTTGTCGGGGGCGAAGACGTAGTTGAAATCGCCGATCCACACATCGTTGAAGGCGAGCGAGGCGCGGGTGATCTCGTAGGGGCAGATGCGGGCGTCGCCCCCGGCCCGGCGC